>LSQX01249163.1_pt1 | contig 32954 bp, 29 predicted proteins | sample 654561 | NCBI WGS metagenome assembly LSQX01 (sample SAMN04489861, study PRJNA283612) | anaerobic digester metagenome | isolation source: 4 biogas reactors fed with cattle manure at either 37C or 55C with and... | place: Denmark: Kongens Lyngby | collected 2014 | reverse complement strand
ATGTATAAGCCTGGTGATGTGATTAGGCTTAAAGATGAGAAAGAAACTGAAAAACTGGCACAGACTCTCGCGAGAAGCATTGAAGCGGGAGATGTTATTGCACTCATTGGCGACTTGGGTACTGGTAAAACCGCAATGACGAAGTATATCGCAAAGGCTCTTGGAATCAAAGATAATATAAACAGTCCAACATTTAATATTATTAAGGAGTACCATTCTGGAAGATTGCCGCTATATCACTATGATGTGTATAGACTGGGGAATGCCGATGAACTTCTTGATATTGGAGGAGACGATTACTTTGACGGTGATGGTGTTTGTGTAATTGAGTGGGCAGATATTGTTCTATCCGTTTTGCCAGAAGATGCACTCGTTTTCAAACTGAAATATGGCGAGAATGAGGTAGAAAGAACTATAGAAGTTCTGTAATGATGGATAATGATGGAGGGAAAATGAACATACTTGCAATTGAAACAACTGGTAAATATGTTTCAGCGGCGCTGATTTCGGAGAGCGGAGAGATATGGGAACACAATTCGTCTGAAGAAATGAAGCATCTCAAGGAGATTCTGCCTTTGTCAGAAAAGTGCATTCAGGATGCGGGGATACAGAAGGCGGATATTGATTATGTTGCAGCATCTGTGGGGCCGGGTTCCTTTACAGGGATTAGAATAGGTGTTACTGTAGCTAGAACTTTAGCTCAGATGCTGAATATGAGCTGCATTGGAGTTTCATCGCTAGAGGAGTTGAAACAGGAGAGTCTCGATTATGCGAGGGAAAGTAAATGCGATTATATTTGCTCAATAATAAATGCTAGAAGGCACCAGACTTATGGCTGCATCTATAAATGCACCGGAAATGGGTCTCAAAGCAAAGTAATTAAAGATAAACAATATATGATTGAAGAGATAATTGAAGAAATAAAATCACTTAAGGGCAAGGTTCTAATTACTGGAGACGGAGTGGATGCTTATAGCTCAATTATTGAAGAGAACTTGAGCAATGACAGATATGAATTCTCGCCAGAGGAATGTAGATATCAGAATGCGGCAGCAGTTGCGCAGATTGCATTATTGGAAGCCGAAGCTGGTTGTACTGTACCATATGATGAGTTATTGCCAAATTACATGAGGCTAAGCGAGGCAGAACAGAGGCTTAAGGATGGAACTCTAAGTTCTAGAATTAAGACTGTGTAACAAAGGTAATGTAATAGAGACTAGGGAAGAGAAGGATGCAAGATGGTTGTTGTTCGTGATGCTATAAAATCTGATACACAAGAAATTGCGGCTCTTGAGAAAGCGACATTCCCGATACCTTGGAGTGAGGCATCTATTTTGCATGACATCGAAGAAAATGATATTGCAATGGTTGTTGTAGCTGAAGTTGATGGAGTTTTTGCCGGCTATGCTGATGTATGGTGCATAGCAGGAGAGGGACAACTCAATAACATTGCAGTAAGCGAGAGAGCAAGAGGTAATGGTATCGGTCGAAAGATAATGAGTGAGCTAATAGAACAGCTCAAGAAGATGAATTATTACGAAATGAGTCTTGAAGTCAGACCAAGCAACATTGTAGCAGTATCGCTATATGAGAAGCTTGGATTTGTACAGGCTGGAAGGCGCGAAGGATATTATTTGGATAATGGCGAGGACGCTCTAATCCTCAAGCTAGATTTAATAGGAGAAAATAGCTAAAATGCTAGGCAAAAAGCATATTACACTGGGAATAGAGACAAGCTGTGACGAGACTGCGGTAGGAATAGTGGCAGATGGAAGAGAGCTATTAGCAAATGTCATATCTTCACAGATTGACATACATACTCAATTCGGAGGAGTTGTTCCTGAGATTGCTTCAAGAAAGCACCTCGAGAATGTGAATAAGGTTATTGCTGCTGCTTTAAAAGAGGCGGGGCTTAGCATTAAGGATGTTGACCTTATAGGAGTAACATATGGACCGGGTCTTGTCGGTGCATTGATAATTGGAGTTGCAGCGGCAAAAGCAATTTCTTTTGCAGAAGATATTCCGCTTGTCGGGGTAAATCATATGCAAGGACATATTGCAGCAAACTACATTGAGCATAAAGATTTAGAGCCACCTTATATGGGCCTTGTCGTAAGCGGTGGGCATACAAATATTGTTTTTGTTAAAGATTATAATACTTGCGAGATTCTTGGCGAGACAAGAGATGACGCGGCAGGCGAAGCCTTTGATAAGGTTGCTAGAGTCATAGGCCTTGGTTATCCGGGCGGACCTAAAGTGGATAAAGCGGCACAGAGCGGTGATAGAAACGCAGTTGCATTTAAGAGAGTATATCTTGAACCTGGAAGTTATGATTTCAGCTTCAGCGGATTGAAAACGCAGGCTCTTAATTACCTCAATACAGAGAAACAAGCTAATAGGGAAATTAATGTAAATGATGTGGCGGCAAGTTTCCAGGAGGCAGTAGTAGAGGTAATTGTAGACAAGGCCGTCGGAGCGGCAGCAGAAAATAATCAGAAGTTAATTGCCATGGCTGGCGGCGTTGCGTCCAACTCTAGATTGAGGAAACTTTTGGCGGTGAAGGCAGAGGCACTGGGTATTAAGATATGCGCACCTAGCCCAATTCTGTGTACAGATAACGGGGTAATGATTGCATGTTCAGCTTATTATGAACATAAGTCTGGGACAATAAGTGGACTTGACCTTGATGCAGCACCAGGGCTGGATTTTTAGCCTATTAAAGGACGCAGTCACAAATGAAGGAGATAAATAAATGCTAGTAATGTCAGCATCTAATCTGAACAAAAGCTATGGAATCGATGTTATTTTCGATTCCGTATCTTTTAGTGTGGAAAAGGGTGACAGAATTGGAATAGTAGGACCAAATGGCGCTGGGAAAACTACTCTTTTAAGCATAATCGCAGGAGAGAACACAGCGACATCAGGGAATATATATATAAGGAATGAGTATAGAGTAGGTTATCTTAAGCAGCAAGACCATTTTTTTGCAAAAGGAACTGTTATTGAAGAAGCCGAGAAAAACTTTGAGAATCTGTATAATATGGAGAAGGAGATAGCTTCTTTCGCCGATAAAATTGCGGACCACACAAGTCCTGCTTTTGACAGAAATCTTGAGAAATACACTAGCCTACTAGAAGAATATGAGAAAAAAGGCGGGTACACATATAAGAGTGAACTAGGTGCGGTTCTTAGGAATATGGGTTTTGATGAAGAAGCTCAACAGAAGCGAATTGAACTGTTATCTGGTGGAGAGAGAACAAGGCTTGCGCTTTGCTGTATGTTGCTGCAGAAGCCTGAGATATTGATGCTTGACGAGCCAACTAACCATCTTGATTTAGCAATGCTTAATTGGCTTGAGCAGTTCTTGAAATCTTATGATGGAACTATCATTATCGTATCCCATGATAGGTTTTTCCTTGATCGTTTGACAAATAAGATATTTGAAATGCAAGATGAGTCTTTGTGCGAATATAGAGGCAATTATTCGGAATATATTGTTAAGCGTCAAGAGAGAATGGAAGCATTACTCAAGGAGTATGAAAAGCAACAGAAAGAAATTGCAAAGCAAGAAGAAATAATCAGAAGATTTAAACAGCATAATACAGAGAAGCTTGTCAAAAGAGCTCAATCGCGAGAGAAAAAGCTGGCGCACATGGATGTGCTTAGTAGGCCTAAGAAGGAGCAGGAAAAGCTCAAGCTATCTTTTGATAGTAATTTCAAAAGTGGAAATGATGTTGTAATTGCAGAGGACTTGCAGAAAGCTTATGGAGAAAGGCAACTCTTTAAAGGTGTTAATCTAGACATTAAGAAGGGTGAGACGATTTGTATTATTGGCGATAATGGAGTAGGTAAAACTACTCTATTGAAGATATTGCTTGGTGAGGAGAAGGCGGACTCTGGATATTTAAAAATTGGATATAATGTTGACTTTGGATATTATGACCAAACCCAGAAACTTCTAGATGACAATGAAACCGTTCTTGGAGAAGTGAAAAACGCGTATCACCTGTATACAGATACGGAAGCAAGATCAATTCTTGGCCGATTTCTTTTCTTTGGAGATGATGTTTTTAAACATATTTCGGATCTTTCCGGCGGGGAGAAGGCCAAGCTGTCTTTATTGAAGCTGATGCTGTCAGGCACTAATACTTTAGTTCTTGATGAGCCCACGAATCATCTGGATATAGATTCTAAGGAGGTTGTTGAAGCCGCACTAGCTGAGTTTGAAGGGACACTGATAATTGTATCCCATGATAGATATCTTCTCAGTCGTCTACCTGATAGGATTCTGGAACTAACACCAGATGGCATGCTTGAGTATAAGGGGAAATTCGACTATTACCTTGAGAAGAAAGCTATGCAAGAGGCAGTATCTTTGAAGGAAGAGAGAAAAGAGGAAAGTGTTGTAGTTGGAGGTTCTGAAAGCGATAGACAGGTCAAGAAACAACAAGAGGCTGAAGAGCGAAGACGCAAAAGACAGCTTGAATCAATTGAGAAGCGCATTCACGAACTGGAGGGTTTGATAGAAGAACTTGAGACAAAAATGTGCGACCCTCAAAATGCGGCTAATTCAGCTTTCCTAAGAGATGCTTCACGAGAGCATTCGGAATACAAAGAAGAACTTGACGCAAAATATGAAGAGTACTTAACGCTATCAGATTAGACTTAAGTATAATTAATTTGGATTACCAAATGAAAACATCCCAACCTGTCTCCAGGCTGGGATGTTTTCATTGTGTGTATATTGGACTTGGATTGTCAGGAGTTAACGCCCCATTTGACCACCCATTTGACCACCCATTTGTGTTCCGCTCTCGCTACCATCATTAGTAGTTACATCTCCACCGTTGTTTGTGTATGAGCCATTAGTATCTATGGCTGTATTGCCGTTGCCGTTGCAAGTAAGGTTGAGAGTTCCACCATTAATAGTTAAAGTATTATTTGAGTCCATGCTATCGCCATCAGATACGATAGTGATATTGCCGTCATTGATGGTTATATCAGCACCGTCAGTTGTTGCGAATGGATCATCGCCTCCTGCAACTCCGGAACTATCCGCTCCACCAGCTGCGTTAAAGCCATCATCAGATGAAACTATATCAAAGGTTCCTCCGTTGATTGTAATAGTCAATCCTTCAACTCCCTCATAGCAATATGGAAGTGAGAAAGTACCGCCATCTATTGTAACCGCGTTATCTGCGTGAATTCCGTCATCTCCGGTTTTTATAGTAAACTCGCCATTGGCAATTTGAACATCTGCGCCAGCATGGATAGCATCATCAACAGTATCTATTGTGAATGAACCATTCTTAATTATTATGTTGCTATCACTCTTAATGCCTTTTTGGCTAACAGCGCTTGTATCATCGGTGGTAGTCTGCTGTTGCATCATACCTCCGCCTGAACCGTCGCTTTGAAGTGTCACACTTTCAGCTCCGTCGCCGGTTGTAAAGCTATAGGTTCCATTATCAATTAGAGCAATACCGCTCGAACTGATGCCATCACCTTCAGCATCAATTGTCAGACTTCCAGTTGCCATGTAGAAGAAGCCAGTTGCAGCATCTTCGTCATTCTGAGCTTGAATACCGTCTTTTCCACTTACTATATTAAGAGTGCCATCTGCAATTCGGACACTGTTATTAGCTGTAATTCCGTGGCTTGCCGCAGTAATATTATATGTGCCGCTTGTTATTGCAATGTCATCTTTTCCCACGATTCCATGACCGTACTTGGCATTGATTGTCAATGAGCCGTTTCCGTTAAGCGTAATATCACTCTTAGAGAAAATTGCTCCATCAACATTGTTGTCACCATCTGCTTCATATTCTCCTGTAACAGAGAGGGTGTTTTCACTATCCTGTGCAAGAGTAATGAATACCTTGTTTGCGTTTTTGACATATATTGCTGCAGAATTGCTTGAACTAATGTTAACTCCATTTAGTACAATCTGGATTTTGGCTGAATCATCTGCATCAATGATTACTTGCCCATCAGAAAGTGAACCGCTAAGTACATAGACACCTTCCTCTGATATAGTAACATCCTTATCTGACAAGACAATTTCTTCAGAACTTGATGTATCATAGCCTATTTCCTTATCTCTTGTTGTGAATAGGGAGTCCACACCTAGTATTTCTTCTGCCTCTGCATATGAAGTATCGCTTGTCTCACTGTCACCATTCTTTGAACAGGCGGTAACTGAGAGAATCAGTATTAGACTGAGCAATAAAACTATGGATTTTTTCATTTTAATTTATCTCCTCTTCTTAAAACCTTCTAAAGTTCTGTCCCCATAATCTGCTGAGGGGAGATGCAAATTTCAAGGTTCCCATTTCTTACTCGCAACTCGTCAATAAATGATTTCTCATTTTCTCCGGTTTTGAGCGTAACATTATAAGTTATCTTAAAAAGACTGCCCATATTTGTTGTCTTTACTTTTACGATTGAGTAAGAAGTTGTATATTTCTCCATTAAATCATCGAAAACTTCTGTATAGTTCAAATCCTCTGGAATTGTAATCGTTACAGTTTTCTCCAAGTCGTTTTTCTTTTCGCCAAAACTACTTTGGTTATAAAGCAGATTTACAAGTGACACGATAACTGTGAACAAAACTGCGTAGCATAAGTAACCCATTCCGAGCATTAGTCCAGCACCCATGGCTACAAAGATTGCTCCGATTTCTTTTGCTGTTCCAGGTACACTTCTGAAACGAACAAGAGAGAAGGTTCCGGCGACTGCAACACCTGTGCCGATATTTCCGTTTACCATTAGTATTACTACGCATACCACGACTGGCAGTGTGGCAAGCGTTACGACGAAGCTCTTAGATGAGCGGCTTTTATAGGAATATGTCAGTGCAAGAAAAAGACCTACTAACAAGGAGACTGCCACGCATAGAATAAAACTTGATAGTGTGATAGTTGCAGTAGCGTCTGCATCAAATATTCCATTTAGAAAATTAAGCTGCATGAGTTGCTCCCTTCTTTGCTATAATCATCTCCTTATATGCAGTTCCATACTTTGAAAACGATCTTTTATAAATGTTGTTTTCTGTCAAGAAGTGGGTTAGCCAAAGTGGAATACCGCCTGACACCTTTACCTCCATCAGAACCATATCTTCCGGAATTATACGATTGCCATATTCTTCACTTTTGAGGTCTAAGTCACTATCTCTCCATAAAATATTTTCGTCGAAGGTAACACGAAAGTCGAAATCGTCGTTACCAAAGAAAGATTGACGATTATATGAGATTAGCATTCTTGGAGCAAGGTCTGGATACATTGTTTTAAAGTATTCTATCTCTTTAGCAATTTGCGTATTTGGCAGGGTATAGTCATCTTCAAAATACTTCATTGCATTACTCTCAATTAGTGACATCCTTCTCTTGTAGACAATGTCATCATATTTCTTCTTTAATTCCAGAAAAACCTTTGAGTCGGAAGTAGCTCTGCCATAACTGCGAAGTCTTAGTTTCTCCTTATATACGGGCTTATCTAAGCTGCGGCGAATAAGCAGATAATCAGGTGTGTCATAGTAAAGATTGAAAATGCTGCTCTGTCCGTACTCGTCTGGTTTCATATTATTATCAAATAATTCTAATAACATAGCTTGCTGCTCTTTTGTTATCAGATATTTCAGTTCGTATCTTTTAAAGATTGTTTTAGGTTTCATGTTAATTACCCTCCCTCTCTGTATCTTGTAACTAAAGTTTAAGGGGTAAACCTAAAGTAAACTTAAAGTAAAATAATTTTTTCGAAAAAATAAAAAAAGTCCTTAATGCTGTCTTTATACAGCATTAAGGACTTGTGCTTGGGACATATAGAATTAAGTGAAACCCGCAAAACTAGAAGCATATGACCGCGTGTCTTCGTTATAGCTGATAGCTTAAATCTTTAGAGACATACTTCTACAACAAAACTTATTCCATCAGGAGAGTTTGCTGTAATTTTACCTTTGTGCTTTTGAACTATTGATTTAGCAAGTGAAAGACCTATTCCAAAACCACCGGTTGAAGAGTTCCTAGATTCATCTGCTCTATAGAAACGATCAAAGAGCTCATTGTGTGTGCCTGCAGGTAGACTATTAACTGGATTTGAAACCATCAACTTGATTTTGTCCTGAGTTTTGGACAAAGAGAATAGTATCTCTCCATCACCCTCTGCAAATTTGAAGGCATTATCCAAAAGGATATAACAAAGCTGATTGAACGATTTCTCGGAGCCAGTGTAATAGATGTTCTCTTCTAGTTCAGTTCTAAACTCTTTATTACTACTGAGCGCAATGCTATCGTAACTTTCGGCGACCATCTCACATAATTCAGATAATGAAAATTTTTCTTTATCAAGCGAAGTCGCTTCATCCATTCGTGAAAGTGAGACGAGTCGATTGACCAGTTCAGTGAGTCTGGTGACTTGAGTTTTCGCGCTTTTAGTCCACTTGTTCTCGCCGCTGTCCATTTCAATAATATCAAGATTTGCAGATATTACCGTAAGCGGAGTCTTAATCTCATGAGATGCATCCGTAATAAATTTTTTCTGCTTCTCATAGGCTTCAATAGTCGGCTTAATTGCAATAGGTGAAAGAACATATGAAATTACAGCCACCAGAATTATCGAAAGAAGTGCAATCAGGCTTCCGTTGACGAGGAACTTCTTGACCATATTTATATCACTTGATACGTCCACAAAAACAATTGCATTCTGATTGTTTACAGTAGTTTCTTTATATTTGTAATCATTCAGAAAACCACTATCACTATCTTTCTCGATTACTTCGGTAGCATAATTCTGGGCCATCTCAGAATCTGCTGCAAATATATTGCCGGTGTCTGTAGATGTAATATTTTTCTCGCTGTCTAGATACACAACGAAAAATCTTGTATTGAACATTGCTTCACGCGGCAAGTCGTCATGCGGCTTCTGCTTGTCAGCTGATTTGGCCAGAACACCATTGTTATCCACAACAAGCTGAACCATGTTGTCTGCTTTCTCGTTTAAGTCGACATAATTAAAAAGAGTTGCGCCAAGCACTACAACTAGAAGCATCGTTGCAACCGATACAGTCGCAACCAACACAAATTTGTGCCTTAGTTTATTAATCATCTATAACCTCCAATGTGTAGCCCAAATTGCGAGAAGATTTAATCTTTAAATTAGAGGAGATGCTCGCGAGCTTCTTACGGACGGAAGATAGATGTGCCCAGACAACATTTATCTCACTCTCGGTATCAAAACCCCAAATTTTCTCCATAAATTTCTCTGAGGAGATATATCTACCAACATTACTAAAGAGCATTTCAAGAAGCTGATATTCTTTGTTCGTCAAAGTCGCAACTCCGTATTCTGTGGAAAGCTCAAATGTAATACTACTTAAATTCGTGTTCCCTACCGAAAGGGTGGGAGTGGCATCTTCTTTCTCTCTTCTTGTTATTGAGCGAATGCGAGCGAGCAGCTCCTTTGTCGCAAATGGCTTTGTTAGATAGTCATCTGCACCGCTATCCAGACCAAGAACCTTATCATCGACTTCGCCTTTAGCTGTGAGCATGAGCACTGGAGTAGTACATTTCTGTTCTCTTATTGTTTTTAATACAGTGATTCCATCAACTTTCGGCATCATAATATCTAGAATAATACCGTCGTATTCAATATTGCTATTAATATAATCCAAAGCTTCCTGCCCATCATTGACAGTATCTACTGAATATTTGTTTAGTGTAAGAATTTCAGTCAATACCTCGGCAAGTGACTTTTCGTCTTCTGCAATTAGTAAGCGCATAATGTATCTCCCTTTTTTTGAATTATACTATCATTTCAACTTAAAGCCTACTTAAACTTGTTAATCCCCAAAGAATAAAAAATGAGTAAAAATAGAATGATTTCTGTTAATTTTTTGACCACTATAGCTGCTTAAATCGTTTAAAACGCACTATTATTTTAAATTTTCCATAGTATAAAGAACAGAAATTCACGAACATATTGTAAAATGTGAAGTTCATAACGAAATGTGATGGATTTTGTGACCTTTTAATCGTATAATATGTATAAATAATATGGCTGTGCTAGGTTTAGATTTATATTATGTGAAAGATATTACTATTGAGTAGGATCTCCCTCAAGGAGCTCCTGAATAGGTGTTTTTTTAAGCTATTGTGTTATTAAAAGATGTTTTTTTAGATATAGAAATAATGGATTAGGAGGAGAGAATAATGAAACGAAGTTTAATGAGTAGAATTGTGGCACTAACGATGTCATTAATGATACTTCTAACAGGTTCTCCGGTATTAGCTTTTGCTGAGGATTTGGGCTCGACTGGTGCCGCTTCTGGAAATGAGAATACAACTCAGACAGACGGTACAACAGAGTCAAATCAAGACGCAAATGCCGATTCAAAAGCAACAACACCCGCTTTAACCTCTAATAGTGGTGGGGAGACTGAAGGCGCGAGCGCTTCAATGTACACTCTTACAATTTACTATTATTATGAAGAAGAGGATGGGGTACTTGCTAAGTCACCATATGTTGGTGAATATGAAGACGGAGAAGCTTATGATGTATCTATCGAGGCTCTCTCAGGCTACACAGCCAAAGTTGGAGATGAGGAGCAAACTTCAGTAAGTGGAACCATTACAGGAAACACTATAGTGAAGGTTGTTTACTATGGCAAAGAGACAAGTTATACAGTAACTTCGAATGTTGAACAAAGCGATGGAAGTTTTGTCACAACATCAGTTACAAAGACTGGTAAAGTCGGACAGCTTTCTGAGGCAATGCTAGATAGTAATCTTTTGAAGAGTGGCTACCATGCTACAGAGCCAGCAAATGTAGCTCTGTCATATGATGCATCCACTAATATTGAGATTACATATTATCTTGACAGCATCAAGACTACATTTAATTCAAATGGAGGGTCTTATGTAGCTCCAGTATATGGAAAGTATGGTTCAACACTAAATCTTTCAGATTATACTCCTACAAGAAAAGGTTATTCCTTCGAAGGCTGGTATGCTAACAAGGATTTGACAGAAAGAGTGTCTGGTACTGTTACTGTTACTTCCGACGCTACATATTATGCAAAGTGGAAGGCTGGATATTCAGACTACAGTGTTGTTTACTGGGTTGAGAACGCAAATGATGATGGCTATTCCTACTACACAACAGTAAGCAAGTCTGGCATAACAGGACAGGCTGTTAGTTACGATAAGAACCTCTCGCAAATTGACAGCAATGTATTTGCGTATAAGAGAGTAGATGGAGACACTACCATCAAGGACGATAACACATCTGTTGTTAATGTTTACTATAACCGAAAGACAGTTACCGTAAAATTCTGGGAGCAAGCTAAGAAAAACGGAAGCTTTGCTCTAAAGTACTCATATACAGGCAAGAAGGGCGCTAAGTTTGTAGATGCCAATGGCAATAACTTATGGCCAAGTGGAGATAAAGCAGTATGGTATACAACTAAGACTTATGGAAGTACTGCGCAATCCGCAATGCTTTATTATCCAACTAACACAAGCGAAGTTAGCTTTTATAATAGATATAAATCAGATGGAAATGTAAAGTATACAACTAATTATTATGTTGAGAACGGATCCAATACCGGATGGGATCTACATCATACAGATGTTGCATATTTACCTGGAACTGGTTGGAGTTTAACAGACGAGGACTGTTATGAGATAGAGGGATTTACTTACTATTCAAGACAGGATTTTGGTTATGGTAATGTTGGAAGCATTTATTACTTGAGGAACAGTTATTCTCTTGACTTCTACTATAACAGTAGCCAACTAGACAGTAGGACTGTGCCATATGAAAATTCTTTAGCAGGATATGATTTTACTCCAAGTGCAGAGGAGGCAGGACTTCCTTCGTACTATTCATTTAAGGGATGGTATACAAGTAAGGATTGTGTTGAAGGAAGCGAGTTTAACCTTGCAACTTCAACAATGCCAGCAGAGAATGTAAAGCTATATGCTAAATTTGAGGCTGATAGTGCATCACTTACCTTCGATACAGATGGAGGCAGCACAGTAGAAACTCAGGAAATAGTGAAAGGTAATTCGCCTGAAAGACCTGAGAACCCAGTTAAGGATGGATACGAATTTGTTGGTTGGTATGCAGATGAGGATTTCAATACACTATTCGATTTCAACGCACCTTTAACAGAAGACACAACTGTATATGCTAAGTTTGAAAAGATTACTGAGACAACATACAGCATTTATTATAAAGATGCTGAAGGTAATGATTTATTCGAAGCAAAGACAGGTCTTGCTGGCAAAGTAGGAAGTGAAGTAAAGGCAAACGCATTATATTCAGAGACTCTAGTTCCAGATAAGGAGTATAAGACATTAGTTCTTGCTGCAGATAAGTCAGAGAATGTTATTACATTCATTTATAATAAGGCAGGAGAGCTAAGCTATACAGTAAAGTATGTTGATTACGAAACCGGTGAGGAATTAATTGGATCTGATTCTTATACTACTACAGCAAATAGAGTAATTCTAAAAGCTAAGGATGTTACTGGATATTATGCAATAAATGGTACAGCAAGAGTTGATCTTGTGTCTGGTATCAATGAGTATTCATTTAAGTACAAGCCAATGTCATATCCAATTAGTTATGACCTAGATGGTGGTAGCCTTGGGGATGGTCAAGAGAATCCTTCATCATACACTATTAAGGATAACTTCACCTTGAATAATCCTACAAAGGATGGATATATTTTCACGGGTTGGACTGGAAGCAATGGCAATACACCTGAAACAGTTGTAACTGTTGAGAATAAGACCGGTGCATTGAGTTACAAAGCACATTGGAAGGCAAAAGAAGTTATTACAGTTACAGCAAAGAGTGCAAGCAAGACATATGACGGTTCAGCTCTTTCTGCAGACGGTTACAACTTCTCAGGCAACTTGAATGAAGGAGATACAGTTCAAGCAACTGTTAGTGGAAACATCACAAATGCAGGTACTGAAGCTAGCAAGGTGAAGACAGTTAAGATTGTTGACGCAGCTGGAAATGACGTAACTGATAAGTATAGCATCAAGACAGTTGACGGAAAACTAACCATTGAGAAGGCAAGTCTAAGTATAGAAGTAACAGGAAATACAAAGACAGTAACTTACGATGGAGAAAGCCACAAGGTAAGCGGATTTACAAACACAGAGTTGCCAACAGGCCTAAGCGTAACAAATGAAGCAGCCGAAGCACAGGGAACAGAAGTAGGAAGCTACAAGATGAACCTAGCAGCAAAGGACTTCAAGCTAGAAGGCGATACAGCATCGAACTACACAGCAAGCTTCACAGTAGCAGCAGACGGAAAGCTAACAATAAAGAAGGCAGATGTTGAAGCAAAACTGACAGCAAGCGATAGCGTAAGTGTATACGATGGCAAGTCACATACAATCGAAGCAGCAGTAAGCGGAAATTATGCAAGCGATTACACAATCGAGTACAGTGTAAATGGTGGAGAGTGGACAACTAAAGCACCAAGCATGACAAACGCAGGCGAAGCAAAGAGCGTAGAAGTAAGAGCAACAAGTGATAAGTATGTAGATATCGCAGCACAAACAGTAACACTACAGGTAACACCAAAGGCACTCACAGCAACAGCAAAGAGCGCAGAGAAGGTGTATGATGGAAAAGCACTCACAGAAGACGAGGTAACAATAAGTGGCCTAGTAGAAGGTGAGAGCGCAACCGGAACAGCAAGTGGCAGCCAGACAGAAGTAGGAGAGAGTGCAAATACAGTAGCAAAGGTAAGCTTTGGAGAAAATACAAAGGCAAGCAACTACGAAGTAACAAAGACCGCAGGCACACTCAAGGTAACACCGAAGGCAGTCACAATAACTGTAGAAGGAAACAACAGCAAAGTAACCTATAACGGTGAAGAGCAGAGAGTAGATGGCTTCAAGGTAGAAGGAGCTCCAGAAGGAGTAACAGTAGACCTGAAGACAGGCTCAAGTGCAGCAGCAGTAGGAACAAATGCAGGCACATACGCAATGGAATTAACAAAGGAAGACCTAAGTGTAAGTGGAGCAAGCAACTACGATGTAACACTAAAGGTAGTCGATGGAAAGCTTACAATAGATAAGAAGGACATCGAGATAACCGTTAAGGGAAATAGTGGAACCGTAACATACAACGGCGAAGAGCAGAGCGTAGAAGGATTCACAACAAGTGATCTACCAGCAGAAGTACTAGTAGAGAATGCGAAGGCAGCAGTAGCAGGAACAAATGCAGGCGAGTATGCAATGAACCTGGATAAGGCAGACTTCACAATCACAGGAACAAATGCAGGTAACTACAATGCAACATTCAAGGTTGTAGAAGACGGAAAACTAACAGTAGATGCTAAGAGAGTAGTCATTGTATTAGATGATAAGACTAAGGTTGCAGGCACAGCTGACCCTGAACTAACAGGAAGTGTAACAGGTCTTGTTAAAGACGATGATCTTGGTAACATAGTATTTACTAGAGAGACAGGAGAGGCAGTAGGTACATATGCTATAGGAGCTGCATATACAGAAAACAGCAACTATGATGTAGAACTATCGCTTGGAGAGTTTACTATTACTGCAGCACCAGTGGTGCCACCAGTAACACCAGTAAATCCTACTACTCCTGGAATAACTACATTTGGTGTAACTGTAGGCGGAGCTGTTACATTAGATGCAGGAGCAGCACCAGCAGCTCAAACACTTGCTAAAGATAAAGCAGCTAAGGTAGCAGTTAATCAATGGGCTTTGATTAATCTCCTCTGCGCAATCTTAACAGTCTTTATGGTAGTAATTCTATTATTAGGAGACAAGAAGAAGAAAGAATATCTTGATCCAGAAGAGATAGAGAACGAAGAAGACGAAGATAAGAAGAGATTTAGGAAGAAGTTCAAAGTTGGAATCGTAGCTGAGACTCTAATCGCTGCAGTATCTGTAGTAGCATTCATACTAACTGAGAATATGCACAACACAATGGCATTGACAGATAAGTGGACATTGATGATGGTAGTATTTGCAGTTGGATCATTCATAGCTTACGTAGCAATAGGTAAGAGAGATGATAATGAAGATGATGAGACTGAAGCAGTTGTTGAAGGCTAGTGAGCATTAAGACTAGAGGATGGGCTAATACCCCATCCTCTTTTTTTATAAGAATATTATTTGCTAATAGAACTGTTGTGAGATAAAATATAAATAAAAGCAAAACAACTAGAATTATAATACAGGTATGATAAATGACTAGCAGGAAAAGGATAGAATTATTAGTAGGCTTGATTATATCGCTTCTGATAATGCTTACCTCCTGTGGTAGCACTGGCGGTGGCGGAGCATTTGAACCAGGAGATTGTATTGTTCCCGAATTCAATTCTGAAAGTGCAGAAGAAGAAAGTGGTTTTGAAGTTGATTACAGTGGGTTAGCAAGTGGTTATGTTGCAGTTAAAGCTGGCTCTGATTATGAAAAATTAGTTCTTCAAATCAATTTCGGAGATGCGCAATATAATTATTGGTTTGACAGCGATAATAAGATATTGGTGGTTCCGCTACAATACGGGGATGGCACCTATGTTGTTAAGGTACTTAAGAATACTACTGGAGATAAATATGCAGAGATTTATTCCCAGAGCAAGAGTGTACAATTGAGCGATGAGTTTCAGCCTTTTATTAGGTCAAATTCGATGGTGAATTATACCAAAGACTCAAATGCGGTTCAGGAAGCTTCATCATTAGCTTCTCAATCTGAAAATGATGCCGACTTTGTAAAGAATGTGTACAAATATATAGAAGGCGAAGTAGACTACGATCAAGAATTTGCCGATAGTAACCCCGAGATCTACTATCCAGTATTAGACAATACACTAAGCACTGGAAAGGGAATTTGCTTCGACTATGCCGCACTAGCTGCGGGAATGCTTAGAAGCCAGGGAATTCCTACAAAACTTATTACAGGATATGTGAATCTAGATGGTGACTTGTATCATGCTTGGAATATGGTTTACATAAAGAACGAGGGTTGGATAACTGCAGAAATTTCAGTTTCACCAAATGATTGGAACAGAATCGACATAACATTGGATGATACAGGCGATATCTCTAAATTAGGCAGCGATAGCTATACTCAGAAAGATATATATTAATTAGGAGGAGCGACGTGAATAAAATCAGCAATAGTGAAATAAGTGCTCTATGTGAGAGCTTAGCGATGCTCATCGATAGTGGGCTTCCAGAAGAAGAGGCTATCATTAAATTGGCAGAAGACGGAGCAAATTCGTCTGCTGCAATAATAAGAAACAAATATGATGTTAGCTTATCACAAGCTCTTCGCGATAGTGAAGCTTTTCCTGAATATATGGTTGAAATGACGGAAATAGGCGAAGGAACAGGAAGACTCAGCAATATGCTTCTTGATTTAGCAGATTATTATGAAAGACAGGGAATGTATGAAGACAGGATAGCATCATTAATTATCTATCCTTCCATACTTATGTTTGTGTTGAGTGCAATTTTGTTGTATATAGCTGTCAAAGTTTTCCCAGTTTTTAACGGAGTGTACGAGAATCTAAGTGGTACAGTTACAAGTGCAACTGCAGGAATGATTACATTTGCGACAGTAATATCTTGGATACTTTGTGCAATGTGTCTTGTAGTTGGAATCCTTGCTATAGTGCTCTATGTCAAATGGAAAGGAGCCATGAACAAGGAAGAAGTGATTGGTTATTTCAAATATACTAAGTTCACATCTAGGATAGTATATGAATTAGAATTGGCTGGCTTTACTACTGCTGTATCAAACTATTTTTCTTCGGGAATAGATTTAGAGACATCGATGGAGCAGGCTATCAAACTAGTAAAATATGAGGCTCTTAAGGATAAATTACAAGCTTGTATGGAAGCTCTTGAGAATGGGACAGATATTGTAAATGCTTTCAGGAATAACGAAATTTATTCAACTGCTAATAGTAGAATCCTAATTGGAGCTTATACATCAGGCAAAATGAATGAAGGATGGAATGATATTGCTGAAGCTGAGTGGGATTCCGTTAGTAAGAGCTTGAATGAAGTAACAGAGTCAGTTGAACCTGTAGTAACCCTTGTGTTGGCTGTCGTTATAGGTTTGCTGTTATTGAGTATTATGCTTCCGCTTATTGGCATAATGACAGCAATTGCATAACTTTAGATAGGATAAATGGATAAGGTATTGTAATAATACTGGAAAAAGAGTTTGGCATGGAGAAAAAAACAAGGATTGTAACATTAATAGTTGCGATTGCAGTGATAATAATCGCTGCCTTTTTCGCGTACTCTAGCGCAATGACGAGCAAAGAGAAGCACGAGAAATCTGCAATCAAGAATGCTGTTGTTAGTTGTGCAGTTCAATGTTGCTCAATAGAAGGGAACTATCCTCAAGACTTGGACTATCTTAAAGAGTATTATGGACTTCAGATCGATGAAACAAAATATATAGTAGTTTACAAGGCTTTAGGATCAAATGTAATGCCACAGGTGGATGTTCTTGAGAAGGGTGAATAAGGAGAACCAAATGAGCGATCAGAGTCATAAAAGCAGAATATCGGAAATGGTTCGCTATGCGGTTGCTATAGTGATATTACTTGCTATGGTTTTTTTGGCTGTAAATTCTTATCAAGCTGTAACAACAATGCAGAATGAGAATAACGATTTTAGGAAAGAACTATCATATTTAGCAAATAAAGTTAGGGCTGCTGACACTACAGGCGCAGTAGAGGTAAACTCGGGTAAGTATGGGGATGCTCTTGTTATAATCGATAATACTGAAAGCGGTGCATATGAGACAAGAATATACGAAGATGATGGGATACTATATGAGGAATATCAGGCTCAGGGCACAGAGTATAACAAAGAGTTAGCAACGAAAATAACTTCTACAGATAAGTATAAAGTATCTAAAGCTGATAACGTAATTAGCATTGAGACAGATAGTGGAAAGACTATTGTATCACTGCGGGCGGAGGAATAAGTATGCATAACAGGATTATTCACAACCTTGCAATACTAATAACAGCGGGTGTTCTGGTGTTGGTTGTATCGATGGCAACCTTTATGGGTGCACGTGCATATTATTTAAGTAAAAACGCAAAGGAAATAAATGAAGCTGTTGAGATCTCCGCTAGCATCTGTGAGCTTGCTGCATCCTCAAATTCTGAGGAAGACTTAATTAATAAAATTAATTCTAATGTGGGGAAAACAACAGAGTCTGATAATGGCTATAGGTTAAATTATGAAGATAAGATATTGTTTACAATAGCTGTTGAGGAAAATGATAAATCAAATGGAAAGATGCTTGAAGTGAATCTTGTCAGCTACAAGGGCGACACTCAGTTATATTCGCTAAACACAGAGAAATATGTCTCTGGACGGAAAGCGGGTGATGCATAATGAAGAATACAGTAAAGTTTGGAACTCTGATGACGGTCCTTCTCCTTGCGTCACTTTGCTCCTTGATACTAATGCTTTTGACATTAAGCACTTCTTTGATGGATAGGCGAATATCGTTAAGATATTCAGTTGCTGTAACCTGGGAATACAATTTTGAATCACTTGGCCAAGAGTGGTTAGCAAATGTGGACGATGTTTTGGCAGCTAATCCAAATGCTGACCTTACCGCAGCAAACACAAAGCCAGATGATAATCACAGTTTCAGCATAGAAAGTATTGGCGAAAGGAAATATAGAGCTCAAATCGGAGATAGTGAAACCAAGCATTTAATTATTGAAATACAGGTTGACGATAAGGGCATATATAAAGTCACAAAGTGGGCGATGGAACCACAAGAGATACAGAAGCAAACAATAAAGGGATTGGTAAAGGTGAATTAATATGAGTCATTATAAAGAAGATATTAGAGAAGTTCTTATAAAAGCTGTCAGCGATAAGGCGACAGATTTGTATGTTATTGCAGGGCTTGATTTGACTGTCAAGAAGAATGGAACTTTTAGTTCTGTTGGAGACAGACTCACTCCTAACGACTGTAAAGACATAGTTAGGGATATATATGAACTAGCAAATATGGAAGAACAACGGAGTCTAAAAGTTGATGATGATTTCAGCTTTGGCCTTAACTCTATTGGAAGATTTAGAGTCAATGTCTTTAAACAGCGTGGTAGTTGGTCGGCAGTGATAAGATTAATTCAATTTGGCTTACCATCAGCTGAAGAAATGAACATTCCACAGAAAGTTTTAGACTTTGCAAATGAGAAGAATGGTCTTATTCTAGTTACTGGTCCGGCAGGGGGCGGGAAAAGCACAACTCTCTCATGTATTATCAATCAGATTAATGAGACCAAGCAGAAGCACATAATCACACTTGAAGATCCAATTGAATTCGTATATAGGCATGGGAATTCGATTGTAACTCAAAGAGAGATAGGCAACGATGTTGAGAGCTATGAGGTTGCTATGAGAAGTGTAATGCGAGAAAGCACAGATGTTGTGCTCCTTGGCGAGATGCGTGACAAAGAGACAATGGAAGTTGCAATTTCGGCAGCGGAGATAGGACAATTGATCTTTAGTACACTTCACACAATTGGTGCAGCCAACACTATCGATAGGGTATTAGACAGTTTTCCACCTAATCAGCAGCAACAGATTAGACTACAGCTTGCATTGACACTAAAAGGTGTTATTTCGCAACAGTTAGTTCCTGGTGTAGATGGCAAGCTTGTACCAGTCTTTGAAATTATGAGAACTAATATTGCAATAAGCAATATGATAAGAGATGCTCGCATACATCAAATAACATCAGCAATGATATCTGATCCATCAATGATAACAATGGATGCAAGCTTAGTCGAGCTAGTAAAGGCTGGTAAAATTACAGAAGATACAGCTCTTGAATATGCAATGAATGTAAACTGGCTAAAGAGAAAATTGGAACAGTAACATTTTTAGAAAGGGGGTTGAGAATGAGCAGAATCTATATTAAATATCTTGGACTATTTGAAATTAGGAATGAGAAAAACGAGTCGGTATCAATTAAATCCAATAAGAATAGAGTAAAAAAATTGCTTGGGATGTTAACTTATGGAAAGAATACACAGTATACAGACACGCAGCTAGTTGAAAGAGTCTGGCAGGAAGAGAGTGTTCTCAATAAAGACACTGCTTTAACCAACCTAGCGTATCTTGCAAGAAAAACCCTCAAACCTTTGAATCCTGATGTAGAATTCATAATCCGAGAGGATGGAAAGTATATCTGGAATCCAACTATTTTAATTGATTCAGACTTAAACCAGATAGAAAGAAATTATAAATTATTGTTGGATGATAATATTCTTGATGATGAGAAGCTAGGGCTGGCATTAGACATTATTAATCTCTATGAAGCTGAGCTGGCAACAAGCTTTGACTATGATGCATGGTGGTTGCCACCAAGCGAATATTATAATAACATATTTTTGGATACTGCAATAATAGCATGCGATATTTTGGAAAAAGCACATGATAAAACTGGCTATGGGAGAATAATCAATATTGCAGCTAAAGCGAGTCGCTATGAATTGGGCTCTGATCGGTTCTACATATATATTTTCAAAGCGCTAAAAGCGTTGAACCGTCGCACTACAATAATTGAATATTATGAGTCTTTGAATAAGACTTTTTTCAATAAAGTTGGAGAACCTCTTGGCGATGAGATAAAGAAAATATATGCATGGGCAACAAGGAGTGAAGATTTTACATTTGATGATTTAGCAGCTCTTACTGAAAGTTTGCGCGAGCGAAGCAACGATTCACAGATAAAAGGGGCATTCTATTGTGACAGAGATATGTTTAAGACTATGGCCCACTTCATTTTAAGAAATAGTATGCGTAATAATCATGATTTGGTTGTAATGATGATTACCATTTATAAACTCAATGATGCTATTAAAGAGGCAGAGTTAGATAAAGGCCTTACTAAGCTCGAAGATGTTATTAGAAAAACCTTTAGGAAAGATGACGTTTTCTCAAGATATAGCACAAATCAGTTTTTGGTAATGCCATTTGAGTGTAAGAAGGATAAAATCAGTATTATTGAGGATAGGCTCCTTGCGAACTTTGAAAAGGCAAATAATGATACTGATTTTGCAATTGATGTAGTAAACTTCAGTATTGATGAGGATGGATATGAATTGATTTTCTGATGGCATTGTGGATATTGATAATAATTGCACAAAGAATTTCTTGTATAAATCCGCTATTTAAATTATAATAAATCGTAAAGCTTATCATGAAAGGGGATAATTAAATATGGTATTCGATAAGATTAAGGATATTCTGGTAGAGCAACTTGAAGTTGATGCTGATATCATTACTCCTGAGACAGATATTATGAAGGACCTCGAGGCTGATTCTCTTGACGCAGTAGAAGTTATCATGAATATTGAAGAAGAGTTTGGAATTGAAATTTCGGACGAGGATGCTGAAAAGTTTGCAACTGTAGCAGATATGGTTGCATATGTGGAAGCTAATAAATAGTAATTTTTTTAACGGAGAAGGATAAAATGCAGAGCAGACCTAATATATCAAATGCAATTATTAGACGACTGCCAAGATATAGGAGATGTCTAGGACATCTTCAGAAGAATGGGGTTAAGAAGGTATCGTCTAGAGAGTTAAGCAACATAATTGGCTATACAGCTTCACAGATTAGACAGGACTTCAACACGTTCGGCGAGTTTGGACAGCAGGGCTATGGTTACAGTGTAGAGAACCTATACAGGGAGATAAACAAGATTCTTGGATTGAATAGGGAATACAGAACTGTTGTTGTTGGAGTAGGTAATCTTGGGCAAGCAATTACAAATTATACATATTATTATAAGATTGGCTTTAATATAATGGGGTTGTTTGATGCAAATCCAAGAATTATTGGCAATGTGATTAATGATGTTAAAATTCGAGATGTCGCAGAACTTGAGTCGTATGTTAAAGATCACGATATAGATATCGGCGTAATTTGCGTAAATAGAGAGAATGCGCAGAAGGTTGCAGATGATCTTGTAGCTGGTGGAGTTGAGGGTATTTGGAACTTTGCTCCGATTGACTTGGACGTGCCCGCTGATGTAGCTCTAGAGTCTGTTCACCTTAGTGATAGTTTGCATGCTTTGTCTTTTATGATAAAGTCTAATGAGCTAGAGAACGAAGCTAAAGATAAATAATTCAATTGTTAAATGAAAGAAATCCCGTAGCATTGCTACGGGATTTCTTCTAAATTCATGCATGAACACGTAATGTATTAGACTTTAATTAAGCCTCAACAGGTGCTCCAACAGGGCAAGCTCCAGCGCAAGCTCCGCAATCGATGCAAGCATTAGCATCAATAACGTAAGGTGTTCCCTCAGTGATAGCATCTACAGGGCAACCAGCAGCGCAAGCACCACAACCGATACATTCGTCAGTAATCTTATAAGCCATGTTAGTAATCCTCCTTCTCTTGAAATAATTCAAATTATAACAGTATAGGTAAAATAATGCAAATAATATCATTTACAGGCAAGAGCGGAACTGGTAAAAGTTATAATGCCAACCGCATAGCAATGCAAGAGAATATTGATGCAATAATTGACGATGGACTGCTTATCTATAAAGGACAAGTCGTTGCAGGAACATCCGCCAAAAAATCAAATACTAAGGCTGGAGCAGTTAAAACAGCCTTATTTAAGTATGAAGATAACAGGAAGACTGTAAAGCGCGCATTGAAGAAATATAAGCCAAATAAGCTTATGATAATTGGTACCTCTGACAGGATGGTTGATATAATTGTTGACTCGTTGGACCTGTCTGGTGTAGATAGAAGAATAGATATTGAAGATGTTACTACTGAGGAAGAACGCGAGAAGGCAAGTTATAGCAGGAATACTGACGGGCAGCACATTATTCCAGTGCCAATTGGCGAACTTAAGCGAGATTTTGCAGGATATTTCCTTAACCCAATGAAGTATTTTAAAGCAATGCTCGAGGATGGACAGAACTCTAAGCCAAATGAAGCAGAATCAACTGTTGTAAGACCTCGCTATAGCTATTATGGTACATTTACAATTTCTGCCCAGGTAGTAAGAGATATCGTAAGAATTGCAGCATGGCGATTTTCGACAGCGCTTCACGTATGTACCGTTATTGAGCGTGGCAAAGAGAGCAATATCATGTTAAGTATTGAAATTAAAATGCTTAAATCAACAGATGTAAAGACAGTGTGCACATATTTGCAACAACAGATTTATCAGACAATAGAGAATATGACAGCTTTTTCTGTAAAAGACATAAATATAAAGATAGTTGGAATGGCTGACAATGTTGCGGAGTTGCACGAGAAAGAAACTTTATGGAAAGAATTATTATAAGAGATATAAACAATTTTAAACTAAGCCATACCCTGGAATGTGGGCAGTGCTTTAGATGGAAACAGCTTTCCGATGAGGCGTATACAAGAGGATTGCCTTTGGAAGGTGTAGCAGCGGAGGAAACATACTATGGCGTCGTAAAAGGCAATATTTGTGTTGCGACAGCTACAACGCCAGACGACAAAGGCTTTATAACATTGGTTTTGGATGTTACAGGTGGCGATAAGGACTTCTGGCAGGACTATTTTGACCTGGATACGGACTATGGTGAGATTAAAAGAGTGCTTCTCACAAATGAGCCAAAGCTTGAAGACGCGATAGAATCTGGCTATGGAATAAGAATACTAAATCAGGATATATTTGAAACACTCATCTCTTTTATTATTTCGCAAAATAACAATATTGCTAGAATTAGCAAGTGTATCGAATCTTTGGCGAGAAGTTTTGGCAATAGAATAGAGGCAGATGAGTTAACTACTCATTGCGGCTGTAAGCTAGAGGGCCAAGAGTTCTATTCGTTCCCATCACCACAGCAGCTTGCTAGTGTAACCGCCGAGGAAATGAATCCGCTAAAACTCGGGTATCGAAGTGCCTATGTCTGCGCCGCGGCTTCGAGATTTCTTGAGGATGGATTGCCAGCATCAGAAGAGGGCTTGATTTCTTATCTGGGAGTAGGACCAAAGGTTGCTAATTGCATTAAGCTTTTTGGACTGAAACAGATGGACTCGTTCCCAATAGATGTATGGGTTAAGAGGATAATGAACGACATGTACGGCTTTGCAGAAAACGATACGAAGGGGATGCAAAGTTATGCAGCTGAGAAGTTCGGGCGATACGGAGGATATGCACAGCAATATCTTTTTCACTATTATAGAAATACCAAATAGAATACATTTCTAAATCAAAATGGAGGGTTTTGAGAGGAGCTTGGTGCACCTGAGTATATTCACAAACTCTTCATTTTTTAGTTAGCGAAAATATCTTGACGGCAGGGCATCACGCTAGTACAATAATAATTGTTGGTTGGCACTCACGAATTAAGAGTGCTAATAACCAAAAGAGAATATGGTACAACATAGTTAAATAAATATAGTTTATATAGGAGGTATATTATGAGTATTGGAATCAAGCCACTAGGGGCAAGAGTTGTGATTCAGAAGATGGAAGCTGCTGACAGAACTGAAGGCGGACTTATTTTGACAGGTGGAGCTAAGGAGAAACCGCAGCAGGCGGAAGTGCTAGCTGTTGGTCCAGGAACTGAGGATGAGAAGATGGAGCTTAAGGTTGGAGATAAAGTTATTTTCTCCAAATATGGTGGCAATGAGTTAAAGTACAAAGGGCAAGAATATTCAATTATTAATCAGAGAGATATTCTAGCAGTAGTTGAAGACTAATAGATTATTGAAGCCTTTTGATAAACGATAAATAGATTAGAATTTTAGGAGGAAATAAAATGGCTAAGGATTTAACATATGGAGAAGATTCAAGACGCAAACTTCTTAACGGAGTTAATAAGCTTTCAGATACAGTAAAGATTACACTAGGACCTAAAGGCCGTAATGTTCTTATCGAGAAGGCATATGGTTCACCACTTATTACTAATGATGGTGTTTCAATTGCAAGAGAGATTGATCTTGAGGACCAGGTTGAGAACATGGGTGCGCAGCTTGTTAAGGAAGTTGCTACTAAGACAAATGATGTTGCAGGTGACGGAACAACAACAGCAACATTACTTACACAGGCAATTCTAAGGGATGGTTTTAAGAATGTAACTGCAGGGGCTAATCCTATGGTTCTTAAGAAGGGAATCAATGGTGCTGTAGATACAGCGGTTGACTTCTTAAGAAGTAACGCTAAGCAGGTACAGGATAAAGAGAGTATCGAGCAGGTTGCTTCAGTATCAGCTTCTGATAACGAGATTGGAAAGCTAATTGCTGACGCAATGGACAAGGTTGGACAGGACGGTGTTATTACTGTTGAAGAGTCAAAGACACTTGGTACAACTTTAGATGTTGTTGAGGGCATGCAATTTGATAGAGGATTCTTATCTCCATACATGGTAAGCAATACTGAGACAATGGAAGCAGTAATGGAGAATCCACTAGTTCTTTTGACAGATAAGAAAATTTCAAATATTCAGGAAATCGTACCGCTTCTTGAGGGCGTTATGAAGAGTGGTAGAAGTCTTCTAATCGTAGCAGATGATGTTGACGGAGAAGCACTTGGGACTCTAATTCTTAATAAGCTAAGAGGCACACTTGATGTTGTAGCAATTAAGGCTCCTGGTTTTGGCGATAGACGCAAGGCAATGATGGAAGATATTGCGATTCTAACAGGAGGCTCTGTTATTAGTAGTGAGCTAGGATATGAGCTAAGTGAGGCAACACCAGAGATGCTTGGTCAGGCTGGAACAGTTAAGGTTAACAAGGACAGAACTGTTATCGTTAATGGCGCAGGTTCAAAGGATGAAATCGCAGCAAGAGTTGCAAAGATTAAGCTAGAAGTTGAAGCTTCAACTTCTGAATTTGATAAAGAGAAGCTTCAAGAGAGACTTGCTAAGCTTGCTGGTGGTGTAGCAGTAATTAATGCTGGAGCAGCAACTGAGACTGAGCTTAAGGAGAAGAAGCTTAGACTTGAGGATGCCTTGAATGCAACAAGAGCTGCTGTTGAGGAAGGCATAGTTGCTGGTGGCGGAACATCACTAGTTAGAGCAATTCCTGCAGTAAAGGCTTATGCGGACACACTTGAAGGCGATATGAGAACTGGGGCAAAGATTATTGAGAGAGCACTTGAAGAGCCAGTTAGACAGATTGCTGAAAATGCAGGATTTGAAGGCAGTGTAATTGTAGCTGATGTTAAAAAGGCTGAAGGCAATGTTGGATTCAATGCTGCAAGCGAAGAATATGAAGACATGATTAAGGCAGGAATCGTGGACCCAGTTAAGGTTACAAGATCAGCACTTCAGAACGCTGCTTCCGTAGCTGGAATGCTTCTAACGACAGAGGCAGGGATTACAGAGATTAAAGAAGATGTCCCAGCAATGCCAGCTGCACCAGCAGGCGGAATGGGAATGATGTAATACCCACCAGAGAACCAACTTAATATTGAATTTAACCACCTATGTATGTGATGCATAGGTGGTTTTTTTTATGAAAAGATGCGGATGCCACAGAGATAACACATTCGGCTATTAAAATGACAAAAATTAAAGCAAAACTTCTAAATTGTCAGTTGAAATATTCACTTAATATATAGAAAAGCGAGGATAAAATGAAAACAAAAACTTTCAAAATATCATTAGATGTAATTATGCTTATAATATACACCTTCTTAACCTTTGGCGCAGACCTATCTGGATTAGCGCATGAAATATTAGGAATTGCCATGGGTGCGATATTCTTGATACATATTTTAATTAACGCGAAGGCTTTCTCTGCAATGACAAAGAGCATAAGGAACCACAAAGCAACCACAAAGGTGAAGATTCTAGTAATTCTAGACATACTGCTGTTTTTCGTAATGCCTGTTGCGATTGTATCAGGTGTTCTAATATCGAAAGACTTGTTGAACATGGGCTTTAACTGGATGATTTTCTTGATTCACCAGATATCTTCATATGCGGGGTTCGCAATCCTGATTCTGCATCTAGGCGTTCATGCTGGATATGTACTTTCATATTTTAAGTCGAAGAGCGCAATAGGGAAGGCAGTTCTAAATTGCGGACTAGCAGTATACATGGTAGCAATTCTGTATTTTGGCGCAATCAACTCTGTTGATACAATGGCAGCTATCAATAATGCAAAAGCGCAAGCAAGTTCAGAAAAGAAAAAAGAAGATTCAGAAGTTGCATCCCAAAGTGATGAACAAGCTACAGAATCAATAACGACAGAAGATACTTCCGAATCTGACTCAGCATCTGTGGTTGAGAGCTCTGGTAGTGACCCTACGCTTGATGAATATCTTTCAACACTTCGTTGCACTGGTTGCGGCAAGGCCTGTCTATTAACAAGTCCGAGGTGCAATAGGGGTGTAGAACAGCAGGAACAGGCAACTAACGACTACTATTCAATATACGGCTAAAACAGAGCCTTGACGCTTCGTAAATGCCTGATTGTTCCATAGACTTTTTTCCAGAAGCTTCTTTTGAATTTCCGATAGTTCTCGAAACTCAAGGAAGTTTTCGATAGTTACCAAGAGTTACCAATAGTTCAAATTTTACTCTTTTACTATAAATACAATTATGTTATAATTATCGTTAACAAAAAAGCCAATTAGTGTAATTGTGAATATAGAAAGAGGTGTAAATATGGCAATTGTTCTGAAAGAACCATCAAGAACTTTTAATGAGTACCTGCTTATTCCAGGGTTCTCAAGTGCAAACGACAGACCGGAGAATGTTAGTCTTAAGACACCGGTAGTAAAATTCAAGAAGGGTGAGGAGCCTGCTATCAGCATGAATATTCCTCTTTGTTCAGCTGTTATGCAAGCTGTATCAGATGATACAATGGCTGTTGCCCTAGCTAGAGAAGGTGGAATTTCTTTCATTTACGGATCACAGTCTGTTGAGAGTCAGGCTAAAATGGTAAGAAGGGCTAAGAGAAATAAGGCAGGTTTCGTACCAAGTGATTCTAATCTTAGACCGGATCAGACACTTCAAGATGTCGTTGATCTTAAGGAAGAGACAGGACATTCGACAATTGCTATTACTGAGGATGGAACTGCAGAAGGAAAGATTTGCGGAATAGTAACAAGCAAGGATTACAGAGTGTCAAGGATGTCTCCGGACACAAAGATTTCTGAGTTTATGACACCTTTTGAAAAGCTTATATATGGTAAGGAAGGCATTAGTCTTTCCGAAGCAAATGATCTTATCTGGGATAACAGAGTAAATCAGCTTCCAATTATTGATGACAAGCAAAGATTGACAGCATTCGTATTCCGAAAGGATTATGATGCACATAAAGACAATCCAAATGAACTTCTTGATGCTCAGAAGAGATATGTTGTTGGTGCCGGCATCAATACTCGCGACTATGAAGAAAGAGTTCCAGCTCTTGTAGATGCAGGTGTTGACATTATGACAATTGATTCTTCTGAAGGTTATTCAGAGTGGCAGGCAATTACAATTAAGTGGATTAGAGAGAAGTATGGCGATGATGTTAAAGTTGGCGCTGGAAATGTTGTTGACGCTGAAGGCTTCGACTTCCTTGCAAAAGCTGGCGCAGACTTTGTAAAGATAGGTATTGGTGGAGGTTCCATCTGTATCACAAGAGAGCAGAAGGGTATTGGAAGAGGCCAGGCTTCAGCAGTTCTAGAAGTAGCTGCTGCAAGAGACAAGTACTTTAAAGAGACTGGAATATATATTCCAATCTGTTCAGATGGCGGAATCGTTTATGACTATCATATGACACTTGCACTTGCAATGGGCGCAGACTTTATCATGCTTGGAAGATATTTTGCAAGATTTGATGAGTCTCCATCACGCAAGCTAATGGTAAATGGCAACTATGTTAAGGAATATTGGGGTGAGGGTTCAGCAAGAGCTCGTAACTGGCAAAGATATGACCTTGGCGGAGATGCAAAGATGAAGTTTGAAGAAGGTGTTGACTCGTATGTGCCTTATGCTGGTTCACTTCGTGACAACCTTGCACTTTCACTTAACAAGGTTAAGTCAACAATGTGCAATTGCGGAGTTCTCTCAATTGCAGATTTACAGAAGAATGCTAAGCTAACACTTGTATCAGCTACAAGTATTGTAGAAGGAGGCGCGCACGACGTAATCCTCAAGGAAAGTTCAATAAATATTTAGTGAGAGCAGAAATCGGAGCAAGGCTTTGTGTAGAAGCCTTGCTTTTTTGATGTAAAAATGCAAATTTGACGGGTGACTCTGTTATAATATATTAGTCGCTTTGATTGAGAGAACTAAGATAACAACAAAGCATGAATAAACGAAAATAGTTAAAGAGAGGTTAATATGCTAGATATTACAAAGAAGATTGCGGCGGAGTTGGGCCTGAAGAACACGCAGGTTGAAAGTGCTGTTTCACTTATAGATGAAGGTAATACAGTTCCATTTATTTCGAGATATCGTAAAGAATTAACTGGCGGTATGACAGATGAAATGCTGCGTCAGCTTGATGATAGACTGAAATATTTGAGAGGCCTTGAAGCTCGCAAGGACGAAGTCATTAAGCTGATTGATGAGCAGGGCAAACTCACAGATGAGCTTAGCCAGGCAATTATGGAAGCAGAGGTGCTGCAGAGGGTCGAAGATATCTATAAGCCTTTTAAGAAAAAACGTGCTACTCGCGCGTCCAAGGCGAAAGAGAGAGGCCTCGAACCACTCGCAGAAGTTATAATGGCGCAAGAACTTTTTAGTGGAAGTATAGAAGACATTGCGGCAGATTATGTTGTTCTTGAACATGAGAATAAGGACTTAATAGTTGAGGATTCTGCAGCGGCAATTGCAGGTGCTTGCGATATTATTGCGGAGAGAATATCTGATGATGCCGATGTATGTGGTGAGCTTAGAGACTATACAATGAGGCAGGGTGTGATTGAGACCCTTGCTACAGACGCAGATGCAAAGTCTGCCTATGAGATGTATTATGACTCAAGAGAAGGTCTTGGCAAGATTCCAAATCATAGAATTTTGGCAATTAACAGAGGAGAGAAAGAGAAGTTCCTCTCTGTGAAAATTGTAGTCGACACAGACCGAATGGAGGCTACAATCGCAAAGGAATTCGTTAAGAGAAAAGATAGCGTTACGAAGACTCTAATGATTGAGACGGTTGCGGATGCATATAAGAGACTAATCGCGCCATCTATCGAGAGAGAGGTTAGAGCCGCTTTCACAGAGAGAGCTGAAGACGATGCGATTACAGTTTTTGCAAAGAATACAAGAAGCCTTCTCATGGCACCGCCTGTTAGTGGAGCTCGAATAATTAGTATTGACCCAGGTTATAGAACCGGCTGTAAGGTGGCTGTTCTTGACGAGAGAGGCAAATTGCTGAGCTACACAACTATTTATCCTACAGCGCCTAGAAAGGACGTAATAGGTACTGAGAAGGTGTTATTTGACCTTGCCAAAAAGTTCATAATCAATACTATAGTAATAGGCAACGGTACTGCTTCAAGAGAGACTGAAGAAGTCGTTGCAGATTTCATCAAGAAGTCTGGACTCGATATCAAATATACGATTGTAAATGAGGCAGGAGCTTCGGTTTATTCAGCATCGAAGCTTGCAAGTGAGGAGTATCCAGACCTAGATGTTACAACTAGAGGAGCTATGTCTCTTGGCAGAAGGTTACAAGACCCTATGGCGGAGCTTGTCAAAATTGACCCAATGAGCATTGGAGTAGGTCAGTATCAGCATGATATGAATCAGACGAAGTTGAGTCAGGCCCTAGGAAATGTTGTTGAGGATTGTGTAAACAAGGTTGGCGTTGATCTTAACACAGCGAGTCCATCACTTCTTTCTTATGTGGCGGGAATCAACAGCAGCATTGCAAAGAATATTGTTGCATACAGAGAAGAGAAAGGTGCTTTCACAGATAGGAAGGAACTGCTTAAGGTTGCAAAACTTGGTCCTAAAGCATATACACAATGTGCGGGATTTCTAAGAATTACAGAAGGAAAGAATCCACTAGACAGTACTTCGGTTCACCCGGAATCTTACAGCATTGCGGAGAAGGTTTTGGCAAAAGCTAGTGTAAGTGCGAAAGAGATAAAGGGCGGAATTGTTGACATTGAAGCAAGGCTCGGTGAGGCAATGGGCGGAAAGTTATATGTTAAAGACCTGGCAGAAGAGATGTCTGTAGGAGCTATGACACTTTCTGATATTATCGACGAAATAAGAAAACCGGCAAGAGACCCTCGTGAGGATGCTCCGGCAGTAGTATTTAGAGGAGATGTCCGTAGCTTTGAGGACTTAGAAGAAGGTATGGAACTAGCTGGAACAGTTAGAAATGTTGTGGATTTTGGCGCTTTTGTTGACATTGGAGTAAAGCAAGATGGACTCATTCACATTTCACAACTCTCTGATAAGTTTATAAAGCATCCAATGGATGTAGTTTCAGTAGGTGATAATGTTAAAGTAAAGATTATTTCATTAGATAAAGAGAAACAAAAAGTAGGGTTATCGATGAAAGATGTAAGCCAAAAATAGGGCTTCACAAGACCAACACAAACATTCGATCAATACAATTTTTCGAAAAAACGGCTGAAACCGTTGAAACTACAAGGCTATAAGCATTCTTAATAGGTGAATAAATAATTCTGTCTTCACATAATCTATACATTTGATAAAATGTAGTTGACCAAAGCAAGAGCTGAGGTTCAAAGACTATAAGAATAGACATGTAAGATATAAGGGGGACATAACCATGAGAAAGACTATTAAGATTAATTGCAACGATGTTAACGAAATTCTAAGACTATTCGTGTTAAGTGATGATTTACACCGTTCAGAAGAGACTATTTTACCTTTTGGTTCAAGAATCCCTATGCAGATAACTAAGACAAATAAAGCTAAGGTTCCTCAGAATGAAGCAATTGCAACAGCAACAGGTATTGCAGATGTTTCAAAAGATTGCAAGCTTACAATTTCTGTAGCTGCTGATTCAGGAGCTAAGCTAAATCTTATCGGCAAGAAGAACGAACTTACACAAGAAGAGAGTCTCAAAGTAGACCGTTTCCTTTCAAAACTACAAGAGAATGGATATAACTTTGAACGCGAATGGAATGCTTGTTAGATAACCTTTATAAAAATAAGAGCTTCATATAGTGATATATGAAGCTCTTATTTTGTTTGCTAGTTTAAGTAACACCAGATTCCTGCAGATATCTGTGGAATGAATGATGAAAGTACAACTCACTATTTGTATATCTTTGGCACGGACTCTCCTGTAAGAACATTGTATGCGCCCTCTGCCATTGTTTCGAGTTCGACCTCATTTTGATATACATAAATTGGAGCAATCCAGCCGCATTTCTCAGTTAGATAGTCAATCATTTCTTTAAATCTAACATAGCGGCCAGTTAGGATGATTCCATCAACTTGTCCGGAAAGAACACAGCTCATAGAGCCAATTGCTTTTGCAAGATTGTAGCAGAAAGCATTCCATACTCTTACGGAAAGCTCGTCGCCAGCCTTAACTCGCTCCATCATATTGTCTCCATCGTTGTCATTGAAGTAGTTTACAAATCCGCCAGCGCCTGCACACATAGTACGGATTTCTTCATGAGAATGTCCGGCTTCGATATAATTAAGAAGATCTATTACAGCAATGCTGCCAGTTCTAGTAGGAGTGAATGGACCATCTCCACCACACGCATTATTGCCATCAATCATAAGACTATTTTGCATAGCGCAAATCGTGATTCCGCCATCAATATGGCCAACGATGAAATTCGAATGATTGATATCGATACCGTTTTCAAGGCAGTGTTTCTTAGCTGTTCCCTTAAGGTTTAGAGCGTGACCGATTGAGTTTCTTGTAATACCCTTGATGCCTGTAAATCTGGCCTCATCGCAGTATTCATCAACGCAAATTGGATCAACCATGAAAAGTCGTCCGCCGTATTTTGTCTGTAG
>LSQX01148867.1_pt1 | contig 32954 bp, 33 predicted proteins | sample 654561 | NCBI WGS metagenome assembly LSQX01 (sample SAMN04489861, study PRJNA283612) | anaerobic digester metagenome | isolation source: 4 biogas reactors fed with cattle manure at either 37C or 55C with and... | place: Denmark: Kongens Lyngby | collected 2014 | reverse complement strand
GTCCGGCTCAAGATTGCCTCGCGTAGAATATTTCTGGATAATGAACGAGATTACGCTAAAATATATCAAATCCTGATGAACGCAGCCGAAGGGGATGCTAGCCGTACGCCGATGATCATTATCGGGCACCCCTATCCGGAGACGATCCGGGTCCTCCGTGACGCAAGCGGGGTTTTACGTCAAAAGGGCGTCGAGATCGTTCCCGTGTCGAAGCTGCTCGGCCCAGCTGTTTCATAGGCGGGCACACGGGCACATTAAAAACCTCATGGACAGACAAGGAAAATTCATGGCGAAAAAAACCATCAGCTTCGTCATCGCCTGCCTGCTTCTTGCCGCGGGTCTTGCCGGGTGTGCCTCGTCGCCGCAGCGTAAGCCGGCGCAGGCTCCTGTTGCTGCCGGAGAGTTTTCCGCGCAGGCCGCCTATCATTATTCACTGTCCGTGCTTCTCAGGCGCGGCGGCGACCTGCCGGGCGCCATCGGCGAGCTGAAGCAGGCGCTTGTCCATGACCCCGAATCCTCCTACCTGGCTACAGAGCTTGTCTCCCTTCATGTGGAGAACAACGATACGGAAACAGCCATGTCGCTGGGCGAGGCGTCGCTGGCCGGAGACCCGAAAAATATGGAGCTGCGCTCCATCATGGGCGGCCTGTATTTTTCCGTGCGCGATTATGACAAGGCGGCCCGTGAATACGAAACGATCATCGCTCATGACCCGCATAATCTTGTCGCCTACCTCTACCTGGCGACGATTCACGCGCAGGAAAAGAAATATGATCTGGCCGAAAGCGCCTATCGGAAGCTGCTGGCGATGGATTCGGAAAACATCATCGGGATGTATTATTACGCCAAGACCCTCATGCAGATGCAGCGCTGGGCCGAAGCGGAGGCGCTTTTGCAAAAGGCGACGGCGCTGAGGCCGGCCTTCGAGGCGGCCTGGCAGAGCCTCGCCGGTCTTTATGAAACCAGAAAACAATATGACGAGGCTATCGGCGTGTATCGGCGCTATCTGGAGGCAAACCCCGCGCGGATCAATTACCGTGCGAAAATCTCCGAGCTGCACAAAAAGGCAGGTCGGCCGGACGAAGCCGAAAAAGAGCTTCAGGAGATACTGAAAATTACGCCGGACAACCGCGAGGTGCGCACGACGCTGGGGCTTCTGTATTATGATCTACGCAATTTTGAACGAGCGGCCGACGAATTTTCCCGTCTTCTGGAAGGGGCGCCCGGTGACGACAAATTGCGTTATATGCTCGCCAACACGCTGGACCAGAAGGGCGACCACGACGGAGCCGGCCTCCATTATCAGAAAATTTCTCCCTCGTTTGAATTATACGCCAACGCGCAGATTCAGGCGGCGATGATTCTCAAGAAGTTCGGGCGGCCGAACGAGGCGGTCTCGGTCATGGTGCGGGCGTTGGAGCAAAAAAACGACCAGGCCGTGCTTTATCTTTATCTGTCCTCACTGTATGAGGAGATAAGAGACATGGCCGCGGCGGAAAAAACAATCGTGACGGGTATCGAGCTGGTTCCGCGCAACACAGATCTCCATTATGTTTTCGGAACCCTTTTGGAAAAGACGAACCGCTTTGAAGAAAGCATCAGGCAGATGGAAAAAGTGCTCGAAATTGACCCGAAAAACGCGGACGCGCTCAACTTCATCGGTTACACTTATGCGGACAGGGGGATAAATCTGGATGAGGCGGAGCGGTTCATTTTGCAGGCGATGGAACTCAAGCCGGACAATGGGTATATCATCGATTCGCTGGGCTGGGTTCATTTCAGGCAGAACAAATTTGAAAGCGCGCTGAAGCATCTTAAAAGGGCGCTGGAGCTTCTGCCGGATGATCCCAATATCCTCGAGCATCTGGGCGATGTCTATCTGAAAACAGACAGCCCCCGCCGGGCGTTGGAATTTTATCGCAGAGCCATAAAAATATCTCCGGACAGTCTCATACTGAAAAAGAAAATCGACAACCTCGACAAAGCTCCCTGAGCACACAAGGAGCGTGCCGCCCACCGGCGGCGGAAAGTGTGTCCGATATGGTTTGCTGTGTGTCGTCTTTGCGCTATGGCATGACATGCGCGCTTGTTTTCATTTTTATCTGCGGTTGCGCCTGGCGCTTTCCCACAGACACAATGCAGCAGCCGGCCGGCAGACTTGTTGCCGTGGCGCAAATTGACCTGGCGACCGAAAAAGGGAATTATCCGCTGCGCGCCGCACTGATTGTGCAAAGCCCTTCCTGGCTGCGCCTGGAGTTGCTGCCCTTGATCGGCCCCCCCGACTTATACCTGGCGGCGTCGCCCGGTCGCATGAGTGTTTTCATACCGTCGCGGGCGGAGTTTTACTCCGGGAAACCGTCCGCTGAAAACCTGGCCCGCTTCCTTCCCTGGGCGGTGAGTGTAGAAGAGATGGTGGCGATTTTGTCGGGTGAGTGCTTTGTGCCTGAAAAGGGCCACCTTTCCTGCCGGTATCTTGAAGATGAAAATCAGGCAGGCGGCAATACAAAACCACCTTCGGACGGCCCCGCGCCGGCGGGCCGGCAAGCGGGACTCATCAGGGAGCTTATTCGCTATGATGAGGCGCAAAAAGAAGTGTATCGCGTCTTGTTTGACGACTACCGGACGGGGCCGGCCGCGCCCGGCAGGATTGTCTTTCGCCTTACGAACGGCTCGGCCTGCGCAATCTTGCGCTATACGGACCTGAAGGTGGAAAGCGCGGGGGACATGAAAGTTTTTGAACTCACCGCGCCCGACGGCGCAACAGTCATTGACCTGGACTGACAAAGGGCTGAAGGCAAAAGGCGATGGGATAAAGCTCTAAATTCGCAGCCCGTAGCGGAAAGAGCGACATGGAGCTGTCCTCCCGCCGGCGGAGGACGGCTCCAACCTGCCACCGTCCAATCTTCAAACTATGAGCTGCGAGCCATGAGCTTGCAGGGAATGATTTAATCCGGCATTCGCCGGACTGAAGAGGGGAGACGTCTTTATCCGCCCTCCTTTATCTCAAGTTCTGATTCCCTGGCCGCCGCCGATGACAATGCTTTTTGCGGTGATATAGGATGCGGCCTGTGAGCACAAAAACAACACCGCCCCGGCGATTTCCTCCGGTTGGGCAAAGCGACCCAACGGCGTCATATCAAGCATCGCCTTTTTGAGCGTCTCGCCTCCTTGGGCCAGTTGCCGCTCCAGCATCGGCGTTTGCGTGATGCCCGGGCACACGGCGTTGATGCGTATATTCTTGCGGCCGAATTCCACTGCTGCAGCGCGTGTAAGGCCGATTACCGCATGTTTGCTGGAAGTGTAAAGGGATGTGCCTTCCCGGCCTCCCCAGCCGGCGGTGGATGATGTGTTGACGATAGAGCCGCCGCCTGCGTCGATCATCATGGAGATTTCGTGCTTCATGCAGCGCCAGACGGCCTTGACGTTGATGTTCATGATTTCGTCGAATTCCTCGAGCGTGTAATTGCCGGCCCGTTTCATGGCGGGCCAGGCGCCCGCGTTGTTGAAGGCGCAATCCAGCCTGCCGTATTTTTCTTTAATTGCGGCAAACAAAGCGTTTATTTGAGACGCCTCGCGCAGGTCCGTTTTTACAAAAAGGGCGCTGCCCCCCATGGATTTTATTTCCTCTGCCGTCTGGTCTCCTTCTTTTTCGCGGCGCGCGGCGATGATCACACGGGCCCCTTCACGGGCGAAGGCAAAAGCAGTTGCCCGGCCGATGCCGGAATTGCCTCCGGTAACAAGTACGACTTTGTCCTGATATCTTTTCGTATTCAATGTGTGTCTCCTTTGTGCATTAGTAGGTGATATAGCCGCCGTCGATGGCGATTTCCTTGCCCATCATGAATGCCGCCTCGTCCGTGCAAAGCCACAGGGCGGCGCCCGCGATTTCTTCCGGCTGGCCGATGCGGCGCAGTGCCGTCTTGGCGGCCATTACATCGAGCATTTTCGGCATGAAGGGAAGCGCGAATTCGAGCATTTCCGTCAGAATGGGACCGGGGCAGATCGTATTGATGCGGATATTGTCTTTGCAGTACTCCAGTGCGGCAGTCTTGGCCAGCCCCAGGCTGCCGTGCTTGGAGGCACAATAATGGCTAAGTCCCCAGTCGCCTACGACGCCCAGAATGGAGGCGGTGTTGATAATCACGCCACCTCCTTGTTTTTTCATGATGTCGATTTCATGTTTCATGCACAGCCAGACACCGCGCAGGTTGGTTTCCATTATCCGGTCCCATTCGTCATCTTCGTATTTGATGACCGTCGGGTTATGAGGCGAGGATACGCCGGCGTTGTTGAAGGCGAAGTCAAGCCGGCCGTACTTGTCCATGATGGTCTTAAAGAGGTTATCGACATCCGCGGGATTGCGGACGTCCGTTTTCACGAACATGGATTCGCCCCCGAATCCGGTGATCTGCTCCACAACTTCCTGCCCGCGTTCGGTGCGTCGGGCCGCCATGATCACTTTGGCCCCCTCCCGGGCAAAAGCGATCGCCGTTGCTCTTCCCATGCCTGCCGTGGCACCGGTAACCAGCGCGATTTTTCCTTCAAACATTTTTAATTCCAAAACGATATACTCCTTTCTTTGCCGTATGGTTGATACACGGACACTTTTTGCCCGGCGGGCAAAAAGCCGTTGACAGCGTATATTCTTTGTAAGGGGTTAGTTGCGTTTGTGTGAAATTTCTTCACGAAACGCACCGAACTGTAGATGCATGAAGGTTTTTTTGTCAAGTCAATTCTTGACGGCCTGATAAAAAGATTTTTGTGCGCACGATGCCGGGCGATGGGCAGCTGATAGATGGAGGAACAGGCGGGTTGGAAGGGGACGCAACGCGGTAAAGGGTTCTTTAGTCCGGCGGATAACTTTGGTTCAGGAAGGGGGAAGCGGGGGGCAGGTCAAAAAAAGGGGCTCCGGATGGAGCCCCTTTCAAGAATCATGTGCTTCAGCGCAGTTCCTGAAGTTTGGAGCGGGCGACACGTGCCTGGCTTGTGTCAGGATAGTCCTTGATGACCTGCTGCAAAAGCAGTTTGGCGCTGGCCTTGTCGCCCAGGTTTTGAAAGGAAAGCGCCTGCTTTACAAGGGCATAAGGCACCTTGTTGCTGCTGGGGAATTTTTTGGTAACCTTTTCGTATTCCAGAATCGCCTTTTCGTAGTGCTTTTCAAAAAAGTAGCACTCGCCGATCCAGTACTGGGCATTGTCGGCATACTCTCCTGAGGGGTAGGCAGCCAGGAATTCCTGAAAAGCCTCTCTGGCCTTGCTGTAATTGCCGTTTTTAAAGGTCTGATATGCGGCCGCGTAGGCGCTTGCCTTGTCGGACCCACCCGGGTCTTTGGTGGCCGCAGGTTCGTTGAAATCGTTGGGGGTGTCCTTCTTGCCGATTTCCAGAAAATTCTCGATGAAACTGATTTTCATTGCCAGCGCATCGATTCTGGACTTCAACTCGTCATCTTTAGGTGTCTCCGCGACTGCTTCCTTTTTCAGCGTTTCTATCTGGCCGCGCAATTGCTGGAGCTGGTCGCGGATTTCGGCAAAATCCGCACTGGTGTTGGCGTGACCCTTGCGGATGGCAGCGAGCGCCGTCACTTGATCTTCATGTTCTCGCTGAAGTTTGGCGGCCCGCGCCTCCATGCGGGCGTCAACGGCGTACACTTTCTCGTCCATACGCTGATTGAGCTCCGCACGCAAGGCTCTGATGTCGGATGACGTGGCACATCCGCAAACCGCGAAAACAGCCGCCAGAAGAACTAGCTTTGAGGTTATCTTCAATGCCCCGTCCTTACCTTCCTATTCGAGGATGAATTCGGCGCGCCTGTTTATCGCCCAGGCCTCCTCTGTTCTGCTGGGATCGAGCGGCCGCTCTTCGCCATAGCTGATGGTCTGCATGCGGGAGGCATCGATACCGAGGTTGATCAGATACTGTCTGGCTTCCTCGGCGCGTCTTTCGCCCAGGGCCATGTTGTATTCGGCCGTGCCGCGCTCGTCACAGTGGCCTTCGATGATGATTTTGGAGCCGCTGTTTTTCAGGAAGATTTCACTGTTGGTTTTGAGTATCTCGCGGGCGTCGAGACGGATATTTGATTTGTCGAAGTCAAAGTAGATATTCTGAATGTTGAGCGCCGCAAGGGCTGCCGCGTTGCGTTTTGCCGCCGCCTCTCTTGCCGCCTGTGCCTTGCGTGCGGCCTCATCGTCGGTTGCCGGGGCCGGAGCCGGCGCCGGGGGTGCAGCCGGCTGTGACTGAACTGATTCATCTTTGACCACCGCCTGTTTTTCCGCGCAACCGCCAAAAATTATCAGACTCAATGCCAACACCATGACTATTACTGCAGGTGTGAAATACCTTCTCATGACCTCCTCCTTTCGTTAATGAACGATTTGTTTAGAACACTCGGTACAGATAAGCACAATTTACCTGCCAGCGTCAACATAAATATACAAAATATAAATAAATACAGTATGTTGTTCTGCTAAAGCTCCAATCACCTCAAAGTTGCAAGCTTTTCGCCACTCACTAATCGACGGTGTCAGGCCGACCCGACCACGACGGCATGGCGAGATGGTCTTTTCCTTCGAACAGGATGCGTGTGTTCTGGCCGTTGGCGTTCATGATGCAGATGCGGGTTTTCGCGCCGCGGTGGGAGCTGTAAACTATCTGGCGGCCGGAGGGGGACCAAGACGGGTATTCGTTGTCCGTTTCATCGAAAGTAAGTTGCACCGGGTTGTTGCCCTGCATGTCCACGGTAAAAATCTGATATTTCCGGTTGATGAGCCCTTCGTAGGCGATTTTGTCCCCCCGGGGGGACCAGGAAGGAGACGTGTTGTAGTTGCCTTCATAAGTGAGCCTGTTTACATTGTCGCCGCCGGCGTCCATGACAAATATCTGTGGCGTGCCCGAACGGTTGGAAACGAAAGCAATCTTTCTCCCGTCGGGCGACCAGGCGGGAGACACGTCGATGGCATAGTTGTTTGTCAGGCGGGTGAGCTTCATGCTTTCCACATCGAGTGCATAAATTTCTTCATTGCCGTCTTTGCTCAGCGTCAAAAGAAGCTTTTTGCTGTCCGGTGAGAATGAGCCGCACATATTCAGACCGGGGAAGGCCGCCACCTTCCTTTCCCTTCCCGTCGGCAGATGGCGCAGATAGACCGCCGGACGGCCTTCTTTGTATGAGGTGAAAGCCAGGTAGCGGCCGTCGGGTGACCAGCGCGGCGAGGTGACAATGCTCTGATGAGAGGTTACAGGCTTAAGACCTGTGGCGTCGTAATTTATACTGAAGATGTCGGAGGCGTTTTTCTTTTTTATCACCAGCGCGATTTTCGTGTTGAAGTCGCCTTCGTCGCCGGTGAGCGCAAGCAGAATGTCAGACGAGATTGCGCGGGCAATTTGTCTCACATCGCCTGAGTGCCCATTGTATTTTTTCTGAAAAATAACCCGCGCGCGCGCGATATCGTACAGACGCGCCTGTGCCGTGAGGCGTCCGTCTGCGATTGCCGCGTCCCCGCGCAGCAGGAAATCCGCGCCGATGAGCGACCAGTCGGGGAAGCGGATTATCTCCGGCCGGCCCGGCTCCGTCCCGTCGAGAAAACTGTTTTTATCGAGAAGTTCAAAGATGCCGGTCAGGCCGAGGTAGAATCTGACATCTGCGGCGATTTGCTCGTTCACGCCGTCGCCGGCAGTGATCAACATACTTTTGTTTTCGAAATCGCAAACGGCAATCGGAAACTGTCTGAAGCCCGGCTCGTTGATGTCGATGTAGACTTTGGCCGTTGCCGTCTGCTGCCAGACGATGCATAAAAATATAAAGACAATGGCCGTTGCGGAAAAAAGTCTTGAGTTCACGAAAGCCTGTAATCCTTTCTGTCTGTTTAGCGAAATTCGTCGGAATGAAAGCGGATGCCGATTTCAATGACGCGCCTGTCCGTCCAGCCCTTAAGAGGCGGGAAGGGGGCGGATTTCTGTACGGCCCGCAGCGCGGAGTCATCAAAATAGCGGTTTCCCGATCGTTTTTCAAAGCCCGCGTGTTCCAGGGCGCCGCTTTGACCGATGCGCGCCTCGATGACGGTGGTGATGCTTTCCCCCGGCATGAGTGAGGCGGGCAGAGTCCAGTTCTGTTTGATTTTCAGCCAGACAAAACGGCTGTATTCATCCAGCCGCGACATGTCTCCGGAGGGGGCGCCTGCCTGGCTTCCGGCCTGCACACGGGATTGCTCTTTTTCACGTATGGCCTCAATCGCCTTTTCAATTTGAGATCTGTCCTCCTCTTGTTTCCGGAGTGCCTGCGTAGTTTTGTCGGCCGTCACCGTGCTGCGCTTCAAAATGACGGGGCCGCCCGTGACGGAGGCGTCAACCTTGCGCGCCGTGCCTGTTTCGCGCTGCGGCCGCAGTATTTCGGGGCCGACCAGCGCCACGGAATAAGGAGCGACGAAAGTGAGCTGCTTTGATGTGCCCGGAACGGTGATGACGATAGCGGCAAAGACGATCAGGTGAAGGGCCAGTGACGCAAAAAACATGTTGCAGGAGGTGCCGTTGCTGCCGGAGGAGCTTTTCTGGAACTCCCGGGAAGTCATTTGACTGCCTCGGGCGGTTCGGTGATCATGCCGAGCTTGTCGATTCCCGCCTTGCGGATTTCGGACATCACTTCGACGACGAAGCCGTAGGAAACGCTCTTGTCGGCGCGCAGAAAGATTTCCCGGTCCACACGCCCGGTATAAATCGCCGTGAGTTTGGCTTTCAGGTCGGAAAGCGCCACGCCTGTTTTGTTCAGGAAAATTTCCTTGTTTTCGTTGATGGTCAGCACCAGCTTTTCTTCGGCGATGTCGATGCTTTTGGTTTTCACGCGTGGCAGGTTGACGTCGATGCCCATCGACAGCATCGGGGCGGTCACCATGAAAATGATGAGCAGCACCAGCATCACATCGACCAGCGGAGTGACGTTGATCTCCGACATGGAGGTTTTTTCATGGCGTCTTTTTCTTGTTTGCCGCATGGCGCCCCGTTTCTGAGATTTACCTGCCGGTCAGATAGCGTTCCACGATGTTTAAAAACTCGTCCGCGAAGTTGTCCATTTCCTGAACCATGGCTTTGGATTTGTTTAAAAAATAGTTGTAAAAAATAACCGCAGGAATGGCCGCGGCCAGTCCGGCAGCCGTGGCGATGAGAGCTTCGGAAATGCCGGGAGCTACCACCGCCAGCGTCGCGGAGCCTCGCGCCCCGATGGACTGAAAGGTTTCCATTATTCCCCAGACCGTGCCGAACAGACCGATAAACGGGCTGGCCGACCCGGTTGTGGCCAGAAAGCCCAAGGTTGACTCCAGTTTCGTCATTTCCGTACTCGAAGCGCGGTTTAGCGCCCGCTGCACATTGTCCAGCGAAGTGAGGCTGATTTCATCGCCGCGCGCCGCTTCTTTTTGTGGCCTGCTTATTCTGGTTAGCTCCGCATAGCCGGTGCGGAAAACCTCGGCCGTTGTGGAAAAGGAATATTTTTTTGACGCGGGCAGAACGTCCGAAAGTTTGCTGCTGCGGCGGTAGTCGGAATCAAAAAGTTCATTTTCTTTCTTTATTTTTCCGTAATATCGGAATTTGATGAAAATGATTGTCCAGGAAACAATGGAGAGAATAAGCAAAATCAGCAAAACGAACTGAACTACCAGACCCGCGTCGAGAACCATGCCCAAAACAGAGCCGTGAAAATTGCTTCCAATGTCCAAAGACCCGATATTTTTCACTTTATAATCTCCGTGATTTGAAATTTGACGTGTAACGTAAAGTAAAAAAAAATGCTTGTCAATAAATCTTTTCCCCGCAGGCTCAAAGCGACTCGGGAGGGAAGGCCACCACATCGTCTATTGACGCTGTATCCGCCAGAAGCATGACCACGCGGTCGAGTCCCACGGCGATGCCGGAGGCGGGCGGCATATTTTCCATGGCCGAAAGAAAGCGCTCCGGCATGACGTAGCGCGAAAAATTTTTCGCAGCCCGCGCCTTTTGCGCCTCTTGGAAACGCCGTCTCTGTTCGACGGCACAGGTAAGTTCTGAAAAGCCGTTGGCCAGCTCCATGCCGTCAATGTACAGCTCGAAGCGCTTTGCCACGGACGGGTCGTCATTTTTAATTTCGGCCAGCGCAGCCAGAGGGGCCGGATAGTCATAAAGAAAGGCGGGCCTGCCGATCCCCAGGTGCGGCTCTACAAATTCAGTCAGGATTTCCTCGAACCTGCCGTCGCGCAGAGCCTCGTTGGCACTTACCGGCGCGTACCTGTCAAATGCCTGTGCAACCGTTATGCGCGGCCAGGGGGGCTCCAGCGCAATGAGGCGCTTTTGCCTTGCGAGTGCCGTCCGGTGGCCCGCATCCTGAAATATGGCGCAAAGCAGGGCCTCGCATTGCTCCATCAGCTGCAGATAATCAATGTTTGCCTCGTACCACTCCAGCATGGTGAATTCGGGCAAATGCAGGTTGCCGCGTTCATCTGCCCGAAAACATTTGCAGATTTGAAAAATGCGGGAATAGCCGGCGGCCAGAAGCCTCTTCATGCACAGCTCGGGAGAGGTCTGCAAAAACCATCCGGCGGAGGCAATCGCCTCGATATGCTCTTCCGGCGCAGGCGAGGGCACGCGCACGGGCGTTTCCACTTCCAGAAAGCCGTGTTCTTGAAAAAAACGGCGGACAGAGGCGTACAAACCGGCGCGCAGGACCAGGGCATTTTTCTTGCGCGCCAGATAGAAGCGATCGTCCTGAAAAGGTTCATTCATGTTGTCTCTCCGGTGTGAAAATAGCTGTTCAGGCTACAGGTAAAAGGCTAAAGGCTAAAGGATAAAGGCTAAAGCTCGTAGCTCGCCGCCGGAAGCACGGCATGGGGCTGTTCCCCGCCGGCTAAAAACATCTCCACCATCCACCAACCCTTCAAACCGTCCAATCTTCTGTCCCAAACCTATAACCTCTTATACTGAGCATAGAACATAATTGCGCCGCAGGGGCAGGGGGCGGGATTTTTTGCGGGCCTGCACGGCCTGGTCATAAATGCGGCCGCGGGAGAAGGGCGTTGATTTGTGGCAGGGGCGGTCAGCCCTTGACGCGCGTCAGATACTCCCCGGTGCGCGTGTCAATGCGGATTTTTTCGCCTTCCGAGATGAATGTCGGCACTAAAATGGTGTAGCCTGTCTGCACCTTCACCGGTTTGGTCGCACCGGAAACAGTATCGCCTTTGGCCCACGGCTCCGCCTCGGTTACGACCAGCTCCACGAAGTTGGGCAGGCTCAGCCCGATGGGCTTGTCTTCAAACAGCAGAATTTCCACTTCAATATTGTCGGTCATGAAATTGACCGCTTCGTCCACCTGGTCATCGGTTAGAAAAATCTGTTCGTAGGTTTCATTGTCCATGAAACAAAACTTGTCGCCTTCCTTGTAGAGATACTGCATCTTCTTTTCGCGCAGATCGGCAGGCTCAAAAACGTCCACCGAGCGGAAGGTCCGTTCAAACTGGTTGCCGTTGATCATGTTTTTGAGCTTCGTGCGGTAAAGAGCCTGACCCTTGCCCGGCTTGACGAAGTTGAACTCAACAATAATATACGGGTCGCCGTCGATTTTCAGGCGCAGCCCCTTTCTCAAGTCGCTTGCAGTGTACATAAAATATTTTTCTCCTCATCTGGTGATCCGAGTTTGTTTGACGCCTTTCCTAATGCAATTATTGAAAAAAGTCAAAAAAATCTTGATGTTTCTCCAACTCCTTTTTGATTGTTCCCGACATGGTACAAAGGGGAATTTTTCCCGCCTCCCCGGGCAGGTCGGCCACATAGCGCGGCAGGGCCAGCCCCGAGCAGTCTTTGCCGAGAGCCTCCATGAGCGCCACGCCGGAGGCGACATCCGTGCGGAAATGGGCCGCGCCGCGCACCGGTTCGCAATGAAACAGGTAATAGGGGCGCACGGAAATCTTCTGCAGCCCGGTGATGAGCCGGCGCATGGTGTCAGCCGAGTCGTTTACACCTTTGAGCAGGACCGACTGGTTGGATACGGGAATGCCCGTCTCCAGAAGCATGTTGCAGGCGCGCGCCGCATCTTTGGTGATTTCCGCCGGGTGATTGAATTGCGTGTTGAACCACACAGGCCGGTAGCGCTTCAGAAGCCGGCACAGCTCGCGGGTGATTCTCATCGGCAAAACCACGGGCGCGCGGCTGCCGATGCGCAGCACCTCGACATGGCCGATGGAAGCAAACTGATCGAGGACATATTTGAGCGCCTCATCGCTTAAGGTCAGCGGGTCGCCGCCGGAAAGAATAACTTCGCGCACCGAGGGTGTATTCGCGACGTAGCGGGCCATTTTTTGTATGCGCCGCTTGAAGGTGTCCGTGTTCGGAGTGCTCCACAATCGCTTGCGGTTGCAGTGGCGGCAGTATGTGGCGCAGTTTCCTGTGATGATGGCCAGGACGCGGTCGGCATAGCGGTGGATCAGTTTCGGCACAGGCATGAAGCTGTCCTCCTCAAGCGGGTCTTCAGGATAATCAGGCCGGCAGGTGATTTCACGCAAATCGGGAAGGCACTGCACAGCGACCGGGTCGTTTTGTGCGCCGTAGTCGATGAGGGACAGGTAATAGGGAGTCACGGCCATCGGGAAGGAGGCAAGCACCTGCCCGAGCTCGTCCGGGCTTTTTGCGTGCAGCCACCGGGATCCGGCAAGTCCCGCGGGGGAGGTGATACGGTTTTTTAGCTGCCAGCGCCAGTCGCGCCACACCGCGCGCGCGGTGCGGTGAATTTCAAAAGGGGAAATGTGTTCAGTCATTGTTTTTAACCATTAGGGCTGACGAGTATCATAGTTTCTTTTGTCTGCAAAGCGGGGAAATGTTGCCGAGGAAATGGGGTCGGGTTTTGATATATAAAATTTCTTATGATAACAGACTGAGCGCTCGAAGTTGGGGGCGCCAAACATGTCCAGGTCCCTGAAAATGGCATATCCCCGTGCGCTGTAGTATGGGCGGAAAGAAAATGTAAAGGGCTCAGGCAATTCATCGGGCATGTATTGGCATGGTTATACGATGCAGTCGATTGCCGATCGTCGGGAAATTCATTACACGACGGAAAGTACGGTCATTAAGGTCCCGTAAGAAAACTGATATTGCAAGACCTGATCATGGGCTTGGGCCCTGGGGTTGGACGGCAGGTGGATGGTTTATAAAAAATGTAATTGATATTTTTAAAAAGCTCTTGCATGATGACGGTTCTTAAAAAACATGCGGGTCGGATACTCAAGAGAAGGGAAATCACTGCGTTTGTCCGGAAAAACTTTCATCCTCGGCTATGATATGGTCTCGCCTCTGGGAGAGAACCTCGAAGCCCAATGGCGTCGCGCCGTGCAAGGCCGATGCGGTATCGTGCCCCTGACGCGCTTTCCCCTCACGGATGCCTTTCCCGTGCGCGTGGCCGGCCAGGTGGAAGATATCGACGCCGGGCCTTACCCGTTTTTGCAGCCGCGTGAAATGGCGCACTGGAGCTCGCCGATTTTCAAACACGCGCTTTTAGTGGTCCACCGTGCGCTGAAGCGAAGTGGTGTGGAGATCACGCCGGACATCGCGCCGCGCGTGGCGACCACTTTCAGTTCGGCCGTCGGCGGGCAGGACGCCGTGTTGAAGGCGGATCGCCAGATGATTGCGGAAAATAAAATGCCGCATCCGTTTGCCAATCCCAATTCATGTATCAATATGGTCGGCGGCAAGGTTTCCATCCTCACGGGCGCCACCGGTCCCATCTGCGCCACCATCACTGCCTGCGCGACCGGGGTGACGTCGATGATCATAGGAGATATGATGATCAGGCAGAACCTGGCGGATGTGGTGATTGCCGGGGCGGTCGATTTTCCGTTGGTGGAGCCGATTCTGGCCGGGTTTGTGACGATGAACGGCGCGTATCGTCCCAAAGAGGGACAACCGCATGATGAGCCGCAAAAAACCAGCCGGCCTTTTTCCATCAACCGCCGGGGGTTTGTGGTATCCGAGGGGGCGGCCTGCATTATCCTGGCATCCGAAGATTTCGTCCGCGCGCACGGACTTGCAGCGAAAATAGCTTTGGCCGGATGCGGCATGACGTCCGATGCGAGCCATTTCGTGGCGCCGAACCTTGTCACCGTCCAAAAGTGTATCGAACTCAGCATCGCAAAGGCCGGTATCGGCCCGCAGGATATTGATTGTGTCAATGCGCATGCGACTTCGACCAGAATCGGGGATAAGGTGGAGGCGGACGCTCTGGTGAATGTTTTTGGCGGAAAGATTCCGCCCGTATCGGCCAACAAGTCGCAGCTCGGCCATGCGATGGGCGCTTCCTCCGCCATCGAAACGATTCTGGCGATGGAGGGTATGCTCGCCGACACTGTGCTTCCGACGATCAATTATGATCCGGACCCCGCCATTGTGCTCGATTGTGTCTCCGAAGGGGCCAGAGTGCTGCGCCAGGAGTATGTGCTGAAAAATGCCTTCGGCTTCGGTGGCTGCAATTCCTGCGTTGTTTTGAAAAGGACAGGCTGAGGGGGGGAAGAGGATAAAGGATAAAGGATAAAGGATAAAGGATAAAGGCGAAAGGACAAAGGACAAAGGACAAAGGATGAAGGATCAAGGCTAAAGGCTAAAGGATGAAGGCACCGTTGAATCGAAAAGTGTTTGTTGTGGGTTACGGGACGGCAACGCCCCTGGGGGCGACGTTTGCCAAAACCTGGCAGCGGGCCGTCAAGGGCGAGGCGGGATTTCGCAAAGTGACGCGCTGCAAGGTGGAGTCGGCCTGCGATATTGTGGGAGAAATACCGGACTGGTTTCCGCTGGAGCTGGATTTTACCGACGCGAAGGAAGTGTATAACTGGAATGCGGCCTTCGTGATTCTCACGATGGCAGTGTGCAAAGACGCGCTGGCCGATGCGGGGATCACCATGGATGCCGCCGTTGCTCCCAGAACCGCTTGTCTGATCGGCTCGGCTCTAAACGGCTCGGATGCTTATCGTATCGCTGTTCATGATCTGGAGCACCGGGGGCCGCTCAGGGTCAGCCCTTATTTGCTGCCGAACCTGTGCGCCAATTTGCCTTCAGGGAAAGCCGGCATGCTGCTGGGGTTTACCGGCCCGATCTTTTCCCCGCAGGGAGCTTGTGCCTCCGGTAACCACGCGATAGGTATCGGGGCGCGGATGATTCGTGACGGAGACTGCGATTTTGTGCTGGCGGGAGGGGCGGATGCGCCGATCCTGCCGGAGCTGATTCATGGTTTTGCCAATATGAACGCCACCATCAAGGTGCAACCCAATGACCGGGCCGCAACGGATTACGCACAGGCCTCCAGGCCTTTCAGTCTGGACCGCAGAGGCTTCGTCCTTTCGGAAGGGGCGGGGGTTGTTGTGTTGGCGGCGGAAGAAGTGATCAAGGCACATGGTCTTACGCCGCGGGCGGAAGTGCTGGGTGTCGGGTGGACGTCGGACGCCTACCATTATACCAGTCCCAACCCGGAGACAATTGTCCGGGCCATTACAGAGACGCTGGAAGACGCAGGCCTTACGCCCGCCGATGTGCAATATGTCAACGCACACGGTACATCCACGCCCAAGGGGGATCGCACGGAAATCAAGTGCCTGCGTGAGGTGTTCGGCAAGGAGCTTGAGCGTATTCCCGTGTCGTCCAATAAATCACAGCTCGGCCACACGCTCGGGGCGACAGCCGCGATTGAAGCGGCATTGACCATTGAAGGGATGCGCCACGGCATTATTTTGCCGACGATCAATTATTTTCCGGATCCGGAATTTGCCGATATTGACGTGGTGCCGAATGCCGCCCGCAAACAGTATTATGAAATTTCCCTGTCCAACGCTTTTGGATTCGGCGGGACCAACTGCTGTGTAATTTTCCGGGGAGTCTGAGATGAGACCAAAACCATTTATACCCGAGGCCCACCAAAGCGATAAACGGATCGTGCGCGATCGGACCACCGGATTTATCTGGCATCGGGCCTGCTACCGTGTGCTCTACGCGGACACGGACCGCGCGCAAGTCGTATATCATTCCAATTATCTGCGCTATTTTGAATTCGGCCGGACCTCGCTGATGCGTGATTTTGCCTATCCCTACAAGGAAATCGAGGAAAGCGGCTATGTCTATCCGATTTACGATCTGGGGCTGACGTTTTATCAGTCACTGGTCTATGATGATGTCATGCATATCCACACCCGGCCGGTCAACCTCGAACGTGTCCGGCTGCAGTTTGACTACGTGATTACCCATGCGGAAAAAGGACATCTGGTATGCATGGGGTTTACCAAACACTGCGCGGCCAATGCGGCCGGCCGGCCGGTAGCGGTCGATGAAAAAACGGTCCGGTTGTGGCAGAGCTTTCCCCAAACAACATGAAACGGCGCCTGACGGTCTTACTTCCTGTTGACCCTTATCTACTCGACCATCATTTCGAAGGCAAAGCGGTATTGCCGGCTGTGGAATCACTGATTCTGCTTGCGCGTATCGTAAGGAAACACAATCCCGGGGCGGGGCTTGGCCATCAGACAGATGCGCTTTTTCCCCGCCTGCTGGTCATTGACCAGGAGGCGGAAGTGATGGATTTGCAGGTGCAGCTCGAAGAGTCGCCCGCGGGAATCAAGGCATCTTTATGGAGCTCGATGAAAATCAGAAACTCCACGATGAGCAGAAGGCTCGAACATGCATCTGTGACTTTTGCACATGATGATGTTTCCATGCAGGAGGCAAAGCCCTTTCATGAAGCGACCGCGCCGGCAGGCGGGTGCATTAATATTGCCTGCGCTGTGATTTATCGTGAACTGATTTCCTTTGGCCCCTCCTATCAGAACATCACCGGCGATCTTGCCGTGTGCGCGGACGGGGCGCTGGCCTGCATTGCCGGAGGCGCCGGAAAGGCGGATGACACAATACTTGGATCGCCTTTCGTCCTCGATGCCGCGATGCACGCCGCCTGTGTGTGGGGACAGAGGTTTGTCGGTATTGTGCCTTTTCCGACAGGCATCGGCCGACGGATCATTCACAAGAGAACCAAAAAGGACAAAACTTATCTGGCCCGTGTTGCTCCGGCGCGGGTTGATGCGGAGGAGCTGTTTTTTGATGTCTGGATTTTTGAGCCGGATGGTGTATTATGTGAAAGTATTACAGGGCTGCACATGAGGGACATCACACAGGGGCGCATGAGTCCCCCCGGGTGGGTCGGGGAAGGGACATGGAGAAGGTCTTAATCATCTGTCTTTTGTCGTATCTTATCGGTTCCGTCAATTTTGCCATTTTGTTTTTTAAAATCGCCGGCAAGGCCGATCCGCGCCTGAGTTTCAGCGGCAATGCCGGAACGACCAATGTTTACCGTCTGGCGGGGCTGCCGTGGGCCGTGCTGGTTTTTATGCTCGATATCGGGCGCGCGTTGGGGGTGGCCGCACTGGCAATGTATTTTGTGAGCGGCCCGTGTGTTGTCTGGGCCGCTTTTTTTCTGGTTATGGGAAACGCCTTTCCCTGTTTTCACAGCTTCAAAGGCGGCAAGGGGGTTGCCAACTACCTGGGGTTTACGGTCCTTTGTGTGCCCTGGGCCGCGCTTCTGGCCGCCATCTTCTGGGTTTCAGTTTACTGGGTTAAGCGAGTACCGTTTATCGCGTCATTTTTTATGGTGGGCGTGCTGTCGGTGGGGCATGCCGCTACTTATCAGTGGGACCGGCTCGCCAGTGTTGGTGCTTTAGCGACTTTCGCGCTGATAGTCTTTAATCACCGAAACAATATCAAAGAATTCTGGAAAGAAAGAAAAATACCTGCGTAACACTGACCGGCAACGGTTTGAGACCATCCCCTACAAAACCAGCTTGACGGCCCGATGCGCTCTGAGCTCTTCATACAGGGACGTTCTGTGCGAATCGCTTTCCACCGTCACCTCGACGTTTAAGGAAATATACTTTGCGGTCTCACTTTGGCGTGACACGCTTATCTTGCATGAACGGTCACGGATGATGCTGTGCACGGCGCTTTGGATTTCATCACGGTCGGTGCCGATGACTTTGTAGAGCCATAAACAAGGATACTCCAGCCGGAGTTTCTGCTTCCGGATTTTCATCATAACCTGCACCTGCCTTTCAATTGTTAAACTATTTTCAGAAAACAATATAGTCAAATCATTTTCTTTTTTCGGCTGCTTTTGTTTCTTTTGACAATTTTCGCGGATTTTGCTAGATGGTCAGACAATTATGCGCCGGCGGCGCTTTTTATCCAGCACCTCAATAATCATGAACCTGTTTTGCAAGACGTTTCAGAAGTTCGTTATAAGCGGCCTGTCCTTCACCCAAGCGCCGCTTAACTTAAAAAAAGGAGGATGTTACTTATGAAGAAAGTTCTATTGTTTGTATGTGTGATGGTTGTGTTTGCCCTGGTGGCCTTTGCGGCCGCTCCGAAATCCTATCAGGTAACCGGCCCGGTTCTGGAAATCACTGATGATGTGATCGTTGTCCAGAAAGGAAAGGACAAATGGGAACTGGCTAAAAACGCCGAGACGAAAGTGACGGGGGATTTGAAAGTCGGTTCTAAGGTTACCATCGATTACAAGATGACGGCTGGAAAGATTACAGTCAAATAAGCAAGGCAAAAAACAATCAGGAAAAAACAGAAAACCGCAATGAATAAGGGCGGCGCTTATTGACGAACAACCGGAAGCGCCGCCTTTTTTGCGCCTTTACGGTTGTCACCGGACAGATTATTTACACACTTCTGAAATTACGATTTATTTCCATATAACTGTGTCGATTGACATTCCTTCAATCATCAATAAACTTTATTCATCCGGGATGGCCCGCGTCGTTCCGAAAAAGGGTAAGCTTTTGAAGATATTTTGGATTAATTTGATAATATTATGTTTTCTCGGTGCCTGCGCTGATGGCGGCACACCGGCTATGGAGGTGCAAAAACAAATGACAAAAAACTACGATAAGGAAAAGGTTGCCGTGGCCACGGTTGCCGGCGGCTGTTTCTGGTGCGTGGCGGCCGACATGAAGAAGTTGCCCGGCGTGACGCAAGTTGTCTCCGGCTACGCAGGCGGTACGGGGGAAAACCCCACTTATGAATCGCACGCGACCCAGGGATATCTCGAAGCGGTGCAGGTCCATTATGATCCGACAAAGGTATCCTATGAACAACTGCTCGATCACTTCATGCGTCACATAGATCCGACGGATCTCGGTGGACAGTTTGCCGACCGTGGCCCCTCCTACCGGACAGCCATTTTTTACAACGATGAGCGGGAAAAGGAAATCGCCGGAAAAGTTATGCAGGCGATCGGAGCAGCGGGAAGATTTGACAGACCTATTGTTACGGAATTAATCAAGTTCAATGGTTTTTATACGGCGGAAGATTATCACCAGGACTATGAGCTGAAAAACAGCCACCACTATAGAGCCTATCGCAGCGGGTCTGGTCGCGAGTCTTTTCTGCGGAAAGCCTGGCATAGCACAGCGCTGGCGGGCCGGTCGGCGTCACCGGGTTATGTGAAGCCTGAAGACGAGACGCTCAGGCGCACTCTGACGAAGCTTCAATATGATGTGACGCAGCGAAACGCTACGGAACCCCCTTTTGAAAACGAGTATGTCAATAATAAAAAAGAAGGCATCTATGTGGATGTCGTTTCCGGCGAACCTCTTTTCAGTTCGCTGGATAAATATGATTCGAAAACCGGGTGGCCCAGCTTCACGCAGCCGCTGGAGCCGGGCAATATCGTCGGGCTTGAAGATCGGAGTCATTTTATGATCCGTACAGAGGTGCGCAGCAGGCACGCGGATTCCCATCTGGGGCATGTTTTTCCCGACGGGCCGAAACCCTCCGGCCTGCGCTACTGTATGAATTCGGCTGCTTTGCGGTTTGTGCCGAAAGAAGAAATGGAAAAGGAAGGCTACGGCCGCTATCTGAAGCTTTTTGCACCGGGAGAATAAGGGCGCCGTGTGATTATCGGATGGGACACTTGCGGCCGCCGTTTTATCGAGGTGTCGGTTCAGGCGCGATGCGGGCGGCGATTTTGCGGACATTACGGATGGCCTGTGCCGGATCCATTGTCAGCAGACGCCGGTTTTCCATAACGATTTTTCCGTTGATGATGCTCGTTTTGACGTCCGCCCCGCGCGCGGCATACACAAGTTGTGAGTATGGGTTGTAAAGCGGTGTCAGGTGAGGCTGGTTCATGTCCACAATGATGATGTCCGCCAGTTTCCCTGTCTCGATGGAACCGGTCAGCCCCTCCAGCCCCAGCACCCGCGCCCCGTCGATTGTCGCCATCCGGATGACAGTCGCGGCATTCATCACCGTGGGGTCGAGAGACACGGCCTTGTGAATTTTTGCCGCCAGATTCATTTCCTGAAACATGTCCAGTGTGTTGTTACTGGCGGCTCCGTCCGTTCCCAGGCCTGTGGTTATGCCCCGATCAAGCATTTGCGGTACCGGAGCGACGCCCGCCGCCAGTTTCATGGAGCTTGCCGGATTGTGGGAAACTTTCACGTCCAGGGCGGCAAATACATCGATGTCATCGGAAGACAGCCAGTTACAATGCACCGCCACCGTGTCTTTGTCGAGCACCCCCAGGTCCAGAAGATGACGTACCGGTTTTTTCCCGTAACGCTGCTCGACCGTTGCCGTCTCCTGTTTGTTTTCCAGAAGATGAGTCATGTAAAGAATCCCCGCATCGCGGGCCGCGGCTTTGACGTTGACGAGCGTTTCCGGCGAACAGGTATAGGGAGAGTGGCAGAAAAAGGCGGGCGTGATCATGGGGGAATACGGCTTCCAGCGCTTTACGAATCGCCCGGCGGCCGCCATCATTTTTTCATACGCGGGATTGTCCGGCGTGGCGAAATCGGCGAAACCCTGCGCCACCACCGCGCGCATCCCGCAGGCTTGAATCGCCGCGGCAATCTGATTTTCAAAAAAGTATCCGTCGCAGACGGTTGTCGTGCCGGATTGGATCATTTCCGCCATGGCCAGCATGGTTGCGTCATAAACCATTTCCTTGTTTACAAAGCGCTTCTCCATCGGGAAAATGTGATGTTCGAGCCAGTCCATGAGCGCCAGGTCGTCCGCCAGGCCGCGGAAGCAGACCATGGGAAGGTGAGTGTGCGTATTGATGAGCCCCGGCAAAATAAGGCAGCCGTCCGCGCGGATGATTTTATTGGCGGCGGGACGAAGATTTGTGGCCACCAGTTCGATGCGGCTGCCCCTGATGCCGACGACAGCGTCTTCCATTATCTGCATATCCGCCGACATCGTCAGCAGCGTACCGCCCTGAATGACAATATCAAAGTTATCCGGCTGCAAGGGTTGGCAGGCTCCTCGTTTTTCAATCATTGATCAAACGTTAAAAAAACAAGCGGGAGTTTAAGGCAGCTGCGGCGGGAATGCAAGAATATGTTGCGCCCGTCGTGCGGCAGGCGGACTGTGGGCAAAATTGTATCGAGGAAGGCGCCGGAAACCCCTATTTCACTGTCAGTACGGCGGATGTCTTGCTGTCGCCCTTGCTGCAGGTTGCCGTGACCGTTAGCAGGTCATCTTCGATGGCCTGCACCCTGTAGGAATAGGTAAAGGTTCCCGCCGGCTGAGAGTCGTAAGTTTCTATGCTCACAACGTTGTTATTTTTTTTGATCTCGACATATTTGATGAAATGAGACCCTTTGAACATAGATTTGTGGGTAATGGTCACCAGAAGAGCCTGCGTTTTTGTGTTGTACCGCAGTTGAATATCCTCCGGCGGCGAGGCCAGACCCGCGTGAGCGAAAATGCAGACCGCAGGAAAAACAATCAATACCAGGAAGAAAAACAAAATCCATCCACTTTTCTTTTTCATATCTTTGTCCCCTTTCAGCATTGCACAGGCGGAGTCAACCGGGAAATTTCGACTCTAAAAGCCGTCCGCCGATAAGCCCCAGCAGTGCGCCGCACACGCTAACGACGATCCCCAGCAGAAAATGTATCACATGAATGAAGAATGCCGGCAGTTGTGCGATAATAACCATTGTCGCCATAGCCATTGCCGCAATGAAAAAGATCACGCTCAAAGCGATTTTCTTTTTAAGCAGAGGCGTGGTGACTTTCCTGAATCTTATTTTTCCGTCGAGCAGGCCGGTGACAATCGCAAAAATCACCGTGAAGGGCAGCAGCACAGACAGCACGGCAAGTGTCGAAAACAGAGCCTCCCCGGCTTTACCTGTAAGGAAGAAGGCGATAAAGGAAAGGCCGCAAAGCGTGAGCGCGAAGGCTTGTGGAAAATGAACCAGCACCGGGTGAGTGTGCAGATCAAGAATTCTGCGTCTTTCGAGGGACACGGTGTGTGTGTAAGGCTCAAACATTCTGGCTGGTACGCCGCAAGCCGGGCAGACATCCTTAACCTGCCCTCGCGTGGTGACATATCCGCATGCTTTACATCTGACATATTCAGGCATAGTGTATTTATCCTTTCCCCCCATGATACCGCGTCTTTTGCAGGACGGGCCATCTCCGACAAATACCATACATAAAAACTTTCAAAAATAAAGCAGCAAAAGATGTGCCCAAATAAATCTCAAGCTAAGTGTTTATAATTATTATTAATTTTATTACGGTCTTTTTGCCTGTTTTTTATTGTTATAAAAATGAGCCGTTCATTTTGAGCTGACGTATCCTGCTGGTTTGCTGAAGTCACCGCCCGGAGCAGGAAAAATTATTTTGCAGTGCAATAAAATAAAGGTTGACATCCACAGATGACACGGTTATATACCGCCACCTTCATGGCAAGTTCTTATGTAAACCTGTTTAACCGGTCAAAATACAATGACAAAATAATAATTCAGGCAGTAAGGACGTTTCGAAAAAACCACTCTTGTGAGTGAGTAAATAAAGGGGCTGCGGGCCGGCTGAGCCGACTGCAGCCCTGTCGTGCAAAAGGGCCAAGACGCACTTTTGCTCAAAAGGAGGTATGATGACCAGAATAAACCTGTTGGTACCGAAGGCTTTGCTTTCGGTAATTTGTGCCGTTGTTTTTTCTTCCACCTGTGTGTGGGCAGAGGAAATGCAGATAGATGTTACGGCGTACACATTGACTGAATGTTACCACAACAAGGGAGTGACCGCATCCGGCGAAATGGTAAGGCCGGGGATTATTGCCGTCTCGCGGGACCTGGAGAAAAAAGGGATGAAGATCGGGACGAGAGTCAGAATCGGCGCTTTGGGCACCTTCGTGGTCAAGGACCGCACGCACTGGCGTAACCGCGGCAACATCGACATCTATATGACATCCTACAAGGAGGCGCTGAAATTTGGAAGGCGCAAATATACATTTGTTGTGGAAGGCGAAAAACCTCAACTTCCGTCTGATGCCGGAGATAAGCTTGTGTATCTTCTGAATTGACGCAAAACGATTTTGATCAAACCGCCGTCCGAAGGCAGGCTCCTTGCCTTCGGGCGGCGCCACCACCCGTAACCTGTCGCCCTACTTACCGATGCAGAAAGTCGAAAAGATTTTGTCGAGGACGTCGTCATGAATAATTTTGCCGGTTATTTCGTCGAGCGCATCGATGGCGCAGCGAAGTTCAAAGGCCGTAAATTCCGGAGACTGTCCGGCCTCCAGGCAATATGATGCGGCTTTAACGCCGGCCAGCGCCTTTTCCAGAGACAGCTTGTGGCGTAGCTGCGTGATTACGGCGGAGCCTTCCGCGTGGTCGCCGGTGGCGGCCAGGCCTGTCAGTTTCTTTTTTAAGTCATCGAGTCCGGCTCCGGATTTGGCGGAGATGCTGATAACATCCATGTCGCCTGTGGAGACCTCCGTGAGGCGATGAGCATCCCAGGCTCTCGGCAGATCGGATTTGTTTACGGCGATGATGATTCTGTCTTGATAATTTTTGTTTTGCTCCAGTATATGCATATCTTCAGAGGTTAAAGGCTTGCTGCCGTCGAGCATAATCAGGATAATATCCGCCTGCTGAATGCTTTCCAGAACCAGGCCGATGCCTTCTTTTTCGATGGCGTCAGCCGGTTCACGCAGGCCGGCTGTATCCGTCAAACGCACGCTCAGGCCGTCGAGGGAGACAGCTTCCGTGATGAGGTCGCGCGTGGTGCCCGGTATATCCGTCACAATCGCCTTCTTTTTACCGGCGAGCGCGTTGAGCAGGCTGGATTTTCCGACGTTTGGCTTGCCGATGATAATGACCTCAAGGCCCGCAGTGAATAATTTTGCCTGTCGGTAGGTGGACAGAAGGTTTTCTATGCCAGCGATGGCCTCGTCGAGGCGGCCGTCCGGCAGGCGCGCATCGCCCGGCAGGACGTCATCGCCAAAATCGATGAGGGCCTCCAGCATGGCGGCGGCTTCAATCAGCACTTCTCTGAGCTGGCCGACGCGTTGTCCCAGCGATCCTTTGAGCTGTGCCAGGCCGATCCGGAGGGCTTTTTCCGACTGTGCCGAAACCAGGGCGGCCAGTGCCTCTGCCTGCGACAGGTCCATCCGGCCGTTGAGAAACGCGCGCTGAGTAAATTCCCCCGGCCGGGCAGGGCGGCAGCCGAGGTCCGTCAGCTGCTCCAGGATTGATTCCAAGATAAGAGGATTGCCGTGGCAGGAAATTTCTAAAACGTCCTCTCCGGTGAACGAGTGTGGCTTGCGCATCAGCGTCACCAGCGCCTCATCGAGTACGGTTATGCCGTCGGCCGCGACGATATCACCGTGATAGAGGCGATGGCTTTGCCAGTCGCATTCTCGATGAGCCGGCCGAAACAACCTCTTGCCGATTTCAGGGGCCAGAGGCCCGCTGACGCGGATCATGCCTACGCCCCCCGTGCCGCAGGGCGTGGCGATGGCGGCGATGGTGTCAGTATGAGTCATAAAAAAGGTTCAAGGCTAAAGGCTAAAGGTCAAAGGCCAAAGGCCAAAGGCTGAAGGCTATGGGTGACAGGTTGTCAGGCTACCCACCATCAACCAAAAGCTATTGCCCGTTTTTAGCTTTCGGATGTCGCCCCGTATTTTTTCTGACCGGCACAACGATGACTTTGCGGTACTCGCCTTCGCCCCGGCTTTTGGTTACCAGGGTTTCATCCTCTTGCAGCGCCATATGGATAATGCGCCTGTCCCGGGCGTTCATGTGTGAAAGTGACATCGGCTTTTGTGTTTTTTTGACTTTCGTGCGGATACGTTCAGCCATTTTCAGCAGGGATTCCTCTCTGCGTTTTCTGTATTCCTCAGAATCGACCACAACCATTTTACGCTCGGTATCGGCTCTGTTGACGGCTTTGTTCAGAAGATACTGAAGCGCGTCGAGGTTCTGGCCGCGCCGGCCGATGAGCAGCGCGCTTTTGTCTCCCTGGATATTGATATTGAGGATGATGGTGTCATCCGTTTCGGCGGCTGTGACCTCACATTCAAACGTCATCATGCTGAGAATATCTGCCAGCAGCTGCCGTGCCTTCAGGGCGGAAGGTCCGGAGGCGGCAAGCGGCACGACGGAGGGGGTGGCGTGTGTTAGTGGTTCCCTGAAAGCCGCGGGGGAGACGTCGGACGGGGCATGCACCGGTGGGGTGTCCGCGGCGGCGGGGCGTGCAAAGGGTGGTTCCTGTCTGTGATTTGCAGGATTTTGCTCAATTTTGTTTCCCTTTTGTTGTTTTGTGTTTGGTTTTTCTTCAGGTTTTGTCTCAGGCCTTGATTCCCGCCTGTTTTCTCCGCCAACAGCAGGTTTGATGTCTTCGAAGGGAAAATCCACATCGAAGGAAAGCAAAGAGGCGCGGATTTTAGCTTTTTTTGCGCCGAAGCCTAAAAACCCGTTCGAGCCTTCGGAAATAATTTCAATATTTAATTTTTCCCGGGCAACTCCGAAATCACGACAGGCCTTTTCGATGGCTCCATCAATGGTTTTTTCTTCTATTTCCACTATTTTTGAACTCATGATGAACTCCGTATGCTGATGTCATTTCGCCAGTTTCTTGTTGACATAGTATTGCTGGCCGATCTGCAAAATGTTGTTCCACAGCCAGTAAATGACCAGGCCGGCTGGAAAATTTAAAAAGAAGAAGGTGAACATCACGGGCATGAGCAGCATGACTTTCTGCTGCATCGGGTCGCCCATGGCAGGCGTCATCTTCTGCGACACAAACTGTGATGCCCCCATGATGATCGGGGTAATGTAGAACGGATCATTGGCCGACAGATCCTGGATCCAGAAAAACAAAGGCGAGTGTCTGAGCTCAATGGAATACATCAGCGTTTTATACAGTCCGAAAAACACCGGAATCTGGATGAGCATCGGCAGGCAGCCGGAAAACGGGTTGACTTTGTGTTCGCGGTATAAAGCCATTGTTTCCTGCCCGATTTTCGCCTGATCATTTTTATATTTTTCTTTCAAGGCCTCTATTTTCGGCTGCAGCTTCTTCATGGCATTCATTGATTTGTAGCTTAAATTACCCAGCGGCCAGAAAATTATTTTGACGATGGTAGTCAGTACAATTATTGCAATGCCGTAGTTGAGGACAAAGCCCTTCAGGAAATTGAGAACATATAAGAAAGGTATGGCCAGCCACCAGAACCAGCCGTAATCGATCGCGTTTTCCAGGCCGACGCCGATGGTTTTCAATGTGTCGTACTGTTTGGGGCCCAGGTAAAGCCAGTAGGTGAAAACACTGCTTTGTCCGCCGGGAATGAGTTCCTTGTGTCCTTTCATCCCGACGGTGACCATGTTTTGCGCATCCCGCGTCATCGTGATGTTGGTCAAGGACGGGTTTTCCGGTATGGCCGCCGCAATGAAATATTTGCTTTCGAACGCCCCCCACGTGACGTTTGGTCCCCTGATGCTTTCGCCGCTGAGTTTTTTCACTTCCTGGCGTTCAATGCTGCCACCGACGGAGATCACAGGGCCGTTATGGGCAAATCTGCTGCTGGCCGCCTCAGGGTCGGCATACTCATACCAGTTCAGTCCCGGTATTTGCGTGATCGGTGTCGCGCTCAGGTTGTGAACTTTCACCTCAAGGGAAGTGGCGTAACCGGCCGGGTCGAACGTGAAGATTTTTTCTATTTTTATTCCGCTCGTCGTTTTGGAAAAAACGAGCATCTGCTTATCGCCGTCGGCAGTGAGGTTGAGCTTGTCCGCGGACGTTTCGTAAACGGCATTAGGCGATATCGCCACGCTCGATTCCGGGAAAGTGACCGCCAGCGGATGGGGCATGCCTTCGAGTACGTTGACCAGTTCGACAAAGTCCTTTGTTTTGGGGCTGGCGAGCGTGGTGCCGCCGCCGAACAGACCCTTTATCTTCGGCCAGATGTCCTCGGAGCAGTTCTGGCAGTCCTGGTAATAATTTTTCAGTTTAAGGGACTTCAGGGCCGCCCCCTGAGTTGAAAAAACTGCACTGTAAAGTGGCGTTTCCACCTCGATGTCGCGAGGCGGCGCTTCCTGTTTTTCTGGAGGGGCGGTAGCCGACCCGGAAACGGCGGGGGCTGCCGGCGTTCCGGTCAATTGCCGGTCCGCAGCCGGCTGGTCAGATGCCTGTTGAGGCTCTGCCTGCTGCGGTACGGGAGGTTTGAAAAAAAAGACCTGATAAATGACCAGTACGGCCAGGGCCAGGGCGATAGCTAGGACGGTTCTTTTGTCCATTGAGTTTCCTCCGGTTTCCGTCCCGCCCGGGCGAGACGTGTGTTTTTGCTCCGCAGTCTGCCGCGACAGCCAATGAGGTCCATTGCATGTGCCGCCAGTGTGCCGCGGGCCGGTTGATTGTTTACTTGACGGGATCGTAGCCGCCGGGATTGAGGGGGTTGCAGCGCATAATCCTTTTTATCCCGAGATATGATCCTTTCGCGGGGCCGTGCAATTTTATTGCGTCAATTGCGTATTGCGAGCATGACGGATTAAAACGGCAGCACGGGGCAAAGAAAAATGGTGAAATGCAGGCCTGGTACAGGCGGATAGTGAAAACCAGGAGTTTTTCCAATGATTTTCTGAACATAATTTATTTGCCGGTTTTTCGTAAAAGAAGCTCTGTCAGTTCTTCGGCAGTTTCCCGGTAAGAAAGAGGCGGTATGTTTTTTTTCGCCATGATGACAACATCGTGGTCTGCCGGAAACAAATTCTTGTTGCGGCGGAAAAATTCCCTGATCAGTCTTTTCAGGCGGTTGCGTCTGACAGCATTTCCCGTTTTTTTCGTTACTGTAATCCCCAGGCGTCTGATTCCCGCCCGGTTGCCGCAAGTTATGGTGGTAAAAAACCGTGAGCTCCTTCTGCTGCCCCGTTCGTAAATATTCCGGTAGCCGGTTTTGCTGGTTATTTTTTCCGCCTTCCGGAATGACTGAGTCTTCATGCTCCGATGCCGAAATGTGCACGCAAAATGACAATACCGTGAATTTACACGGTTAATCTTTTTCTGCCTTTTGCTCTGCGGTTGGCGAGTATTCTACGACCGTTTTTTGTCGACATGCGTGCTCTGTAGCCGTGCTTGTTAACTCTCTTGCGTCTGGATGGTTGGTATGTTCTTTTGCTCATAGTTCCTCTATTTTTTGAGCGTGCAAAAGTAGAATCATTTTTTTAATAAACAAATCTTTTGCAGCTATTTTTTCTAACACTATCCGGCAGCAGTTGATTTAAATGGCTGCTGCCGGATTTTTATTTATTAATAATTTCCGTTTAGAAATCTATTTCTTTGGGATATGCCGAAGGGTCTCCACCAGGAAATCCCAGAATTTTTGTACAGAGGCAATGTTCACCTTCTCGTCGGGGGAGTGGGGATAGCGAATGGTTGGCCCAAACGAAATCATGTCGAACTGGGGGTAGACACCACCAAGCAGTCCGCACTCCAGGCCAGCGTGGATAGCCTTTATTTCCGGAATTTTACCAAACTTGTTGTTGTACACCTGTTTCATCTCTTTCAGTATCGCTGAGTTGGGGTTAGGTTTCCAGCCCGGATAGTCGCCATCGAGATTGGTTTCGGCACCAGCCATATCAAACACACTTTCTACAACGTCGGCCAGGGCGTATTTGGATGAATCGACAGAGCTGCGCAAGAGGCTCAGCGCCTCGGCGGTACCATTTTTCACGGTTACTACGGCCAGGTTAGTCGATGTTTCCACCAGCCCTTCCATGTCGCTGCTCATGCGCACCACACCGTTTGGGCAGGCGTTGATGGCATTTACAAAAGAACGTTGCGCCTCTTGGTTCATCACCTCCTTGGGCAGGTCGGCAGTGGAAGCTGTTATTTTCAATCCCGGGTCGGCAGTGGCATACTCGTTTTGCAGTGTTTTCTCAAAATCTTTAACAAATTTTTCAAAGTCTGCTTTTTTGCTTTTCGCAATGGTAACAATAGCTGTGGCTTCGCGCGGAATAGCGTTGCGCAGGCTGCCGCCTTCCATTTCTGCAATGCGCAAACCAAAATCTGTTGCGGCTTTGCGCATCAGGCGGAAGATGATCTTGTTGGCATTGCCGCGATAGAGCGGGATGTCGATGCCGGAGTGGCCGCCTTTAAGACCTGAAACGGTAATTTTATAGGCTTCACAATCTTCGGGGGCAGGCACAGCTTTGTACTTGAGCCGGGAAGTAGCATTGATGCCGCCGGCACAGCCGATGTACAGCTCGCCTTCGTCTNNTTAATCTTTTTCTGCCTTTTGCTCTTCTGCGGCTTAACACCTGCCTGCCGGCCCTGGTGGCCATGCGGACAAGAAACCCGTGAGTTCGCTTCCTCTTGGTGTTTGATTTATTGGTCAAAACCTTTTTCATGCCAAAACCCCTGAAAGTAATAAGTTGTCCCGTTAACCACAGTTATATATGTTTGTCAAGGCTAAAGTGCCCCGACAGATTAGTGAAAACTGCTGGAAATTGATGCCTTGTACGATGAAGGATATTTTTTTCGCGCGCTCCCGCTGTGTTTTGTTTCCGGCCGGATGCGTCACTTAAATTTTAATTCATTGTTTATGTAGACCGTCAGTCATGGAAAATGGTGACTTTTCATTTCAACTGTGCTAGAGAGCAAAAAATCTGTAGCGGACATATGGAAAAGCATTGCCGGAATTCCGGCTGATGAGTATATGGTGTGGTCAGAAAAAAATATCTGAAAGAGGAGTGAAATTATGGCATTAAACCCGTTGCTTGATTCGAGAGATTTGAGGTTCGCTCTGTTTGAGGTTTTAGATGCGGACAAATTCAACCAGTTTGAAAAATTTGCGGACTTTGACCGTGACACTTATGAGGCGACCCTGGAACTGGCCGAACAGATAGCGGTCGAGCTGGTTTATCCGGCAAACAAAGAGGCTGACACAATCGGAGCCAAGTATGATCCGGCGGATAAAACCGTTACCGTTCCCGAAGGCTTCCATACCGCCATGAAAAGTTACACCGAGGCGGGCTTTTCCGGTTTGAGCAACGGCCAGGAATACGGCGGTACGGGCATGCCGGAGACGATTTACCGCGCCGTGATGGAGTACTTCTGCGCAGGCGGTGTGGCTTTCAGCTCATACGATACGCTGAAAGTCGGTGCATGCGATCTGATCATCAATCACGGTTCGGAGGAGCTCAAAAAAACCTATGTCGAAAAAATGGTTTCCGGCCGGTGGGGCGGCACCATGTGCCTGACCGAACCGGGTGCAGGCTCCGATGTGGGCGCACTCAAAACCCGCGCTGTCAAGCAGCCGGACGGCACCTACAAAATCACCGGACAGAAAATATTTATTACCGCCGGCGACAATGACCTGTATGAAAATATTATCCACCCGGTGCTCGCCAGAATCGACGGAGACCCCCCCGGAACCCCCGGCATCTCCATTTTTATCGTTCCCAAGTTTTTTGTGAATCCCGACGGTACGCTCGGCAAGCGCAACGATGTGACAACAACCGGCATCGAGCATAAGATGGGCATCAAAGGCTCCGCCACATGCTCTCTTTCCTTCGGTGACAATGACCAGTGCATCGGCTGGCTTCTTGGCCAGGAACGCCAGGGCATGAAAATCATGTTCCAGATGATGAACGCAGCCAGGCTGGACGTTGCCCAGCAGGCCCTGGGAACCGCCAGCTCCGCCTATATGCATGCGGTTACTTACGCTAAAAACCGCCTCCAGGGCTCCGATCCGGCCAAAAGAGGCGATTTCACCTCCGTGCCGATCATCAAGCATCCCGATGTCAAAAGAATGCTTATCTGGATGAAAGCGCAGGTCGAGGCCATGCGGATGCTGACTCTTCTGGCCGCCTACTCGGCCGATATGGCGCATGTGAAGAAGGGAACGGATGAGGGCAAAGAGGCACAGGCGCTTCTCGATTTCCTGATCCCCCTTTGCAAAGCCGGCAACTCTGATCTGGCGTGGCTGGTGACCGCCGAGGCGATGCATGTTTACGGCGGCTACGGCTACTGTTCGGAATACCCGGTGGAGCAACTTGCGCGCGACTGTAAGATTCTGGCCATCTATGAGGGTACCAACGGTATTCAGTCCATGGATCTGGCCATGAGAAAGCTGCTTATGAATCCGGAGATGTTCAACTTCACCGTCTTCAAGAAAAGAATCGCCGCTGCCTGCGAAAAGGCCAAAGGAATTGTGGATGACAAATACATTGCCGCCGTGAAAGAAGCCGTCGATAAAATGGATGCGGCCGTTCAAACACTGGCCGGCTGGCGCGATTCCAAGAAGATTCTTGATATTCTGGCGATTGCAACTCCCCTGCAGCAGGCTATGAGAATGATCGCGCACGCGTGGATGCACCTGTGGTCCATGACCGTGGCCGTTCCCAAACTCAAGGGCATTGCCGGCGATATCGAAGGCGAAAAAGTTGCGGCAGTGGTCAAAGACAATGCCGAGGCCGCCTTCTACTACGGCAAGATCCTGTCGAATAAATTCTACCTGAGCACAGAGCTCAGGCATCTGTACGGTTACCTGGAATATATAACAGGCGGCGACCCCGCGGCGGTCAACGAATGCTTTGAAGAGGTGTTTACCGGCGCCCTTCCCCAGTAAATACAAGGCGAGAAATATTTGATAAGCCATGCGGCTTTTAAACCCTCCGGATTTCTATCCGGGGGGTTTTTGCTTTTGCCGCCCGTCCCGACATGATGTCCGGGCGGATACGCAGGTGATTTTTTGCACGGAGTTCAACCGCACGGTCAACAAAGAGCAGGCAGTCATCAGGGAGTTTGTTTTCAAGTCGATTCTTGAAAGAGAAATCGCTGAAGCCTTGAAAAGAATACCTGGCAGTTCATCGCGATTTTGAAGGGTGAATGAGGAGGGCTACCGGATTCTGCCTCACTATAATACGCAAAGGATGTTGTTTCAGTTATCTCCGTGAATTATTTGCTCATGATAAATACCTATTTTCGTTGTGTATAAAAATAAAAAAAATATTTTTCAAAAACATCAATTTTTTTCTTGACAGTTTTCAAAAGAGGGAGTAGTTACTCGCCTCTGTTCGTCAGAGATGTGCAAGAAGGTTGGTTGAAGTTTTCAACAAGTTCACCGATGGTACAGCTCGAAGTTGTCGGATGATTCCTCAAAGCTGACGAAATTTAAAATTTGAAAATTTGGCTTGACATTCAAATCATAATGATTTATATGTTCAAGCTCGCTTCAAGAAGGCTCTTTGGAAATTGAATAGTGGGAAATTGAATTTGTGGGTCCTATAGATTCATTTAAGTATCAAGCGAGTTCAAAAGGAAGATTAATCTTCCTTTAACAGGATTTTAAACTGGAGAGTTTGATCCTGGCTCAGAACTAACGCTGGCGGCGTGCCTAACACATGCAAGTCGTACGAGAAAGCCGGCTTCGGCTGGTGAGTAAAGTGGCGCACGGGTGAGTAACGCGTGGATAATCTGCCCTTAAGTGTGGAATAACGTACCGAAAGGTGCGCTAATACCGCATAATGCCTGGCAACACAAGTTGTCCGGCCAAAGAAGGCCTCTGTTTACAAGCTTTCGCTTCAGGATGAGTCCGCGTACCATTAGCTTGTTGGTGGGGTAATGGCCTACCAAGGCTGCGATGGTTAGCTGGTCTGAGAGGATGATCAGCCACACTG
>LSQX01216266.1_pt1 | contig 33030 bp, 32 predicted proteins | sample 654561 | NCBI WGS metagenome assembly LSQX01 (sample SAMN04489861, study PRJNA283612) | anaerobic digester metagenome | isolation source: 4 biogas reactors fed with cattle manure at either 37C or 55C with and... | place: Denmark: Kongens Lyngby | collected 2014 | reverse complement strand
CAATGACAAAAACCAATAAAATCGGTTATGTAGCAGCTTACCCGATTCCTGAGGTAATTCGAGGTATTGATGCCTTCACTTTGGGGGTGCGCTCGATAAACCCTGACGCCACAGTTTCTGTTGTGTGGACAAACACCTGGTTCGACCCGGTTGTGGAACGAGAAGCAGCCGTTGCCCTGCTCGATCAGGGTGCCGATGTAATTGCCCAACATCAGGATACAACCGAACCTCAAAAAGCAGCCGCGGAAGCAGGAGCGATGAGTATTGGTTACCATTCAGATGCCCGGAAATTTGTGGGCGATTCAGTGCTGACCAGTGCAATCTGGAATTTTGGCGGCTACTATATTGATACCGTCACAAAAGCAATGAACGGAACCTGGAAACCGGTTGAATACTGGGGCCCTGTCGCTGATGGCATCGTTGGTTTGGCTGAATATAGCCCATTAGTGCCGGAAGAAGTGATCGCAATGGTTGACGCTGCAAAAGCTTTGTTAGACCTGGGTGAAGACGTTTTCTGTGGCCCGATCTACGATCAATCTGGTGAGTTACGGGTTGTTGAAGGAGAATGCCTTACTGACGGTGAAATGCTAAGTTTAGACTGGTTCGTTGAGGGCGTGATCGGCGAAATCAATTAGAGTTTTTACTTACAAAGGGGTAAAGCCCTGGCTTTACCCCTATTTTAAATTACACTGATATTGAGAAGGTTTTGTTTACCATGAATCCTCAATCGTCGAAAATCATCCTCGAAATGCGGGGAATCACAAAACATTTTCCCGGCGTGATTGCCAATAGTGGCGTTGATCTGACCTTATTTGATGGCGAGGTGCTGGCACTTCTTGGTGAAAACGGTGCAGGTAAGAGCACGCTAATGAATATTTTAATCGGCTTGTACAGGCAGGATGATGGTGAAATTTATGTGCGCGGTGAGCCAGTGCAGATAAATTTCCCCAGTGATGCTGCCGAATTGGGCATCGGCATGGTTCATCAAAATTTTATGCTTATCCCCAGGATGACCGTCGCAGAAAATATTGTTTTGGGAATGACTTCTTTGCCTTTTGTCCCGGACATGCGCAAAATTTCAAACCGAATTAGAGCGTTATCAGAGCAGTATCGGCTGAAAGTTGATCCGAATGCCTACGTATGGCAATTAACTGTGGGAGAACAACAAAGGGTAGAGATCTTAAAAATGGTCTATCGAGGTGCAGAAATTCTCATTTTAGACGAGCCAACTGCTGTGTTAACCCCTCAAGAGTCACTGGAGTTGCATGATGTATTAAAAGTCATGACGTCCGAAGGTAAATCTGCTATTTTTATTACTCATAAAATGGATGAAGTGATGGTGTTTTCTGAACGAGTCGCGGTGCTTCAAAATGGGAAATTGAAAGCAACTTTGAAAACATCTGAAACCACACCACAAGAATTGGCTCGTCTCATGGTCGGACGTAATGTTTTGTTCAGGTTGGAAAAAGAGATGCAAGAGCCGGGAGAAACGGTTATTGAGTTGTGTCATATTTCCGCAAAAGACGATAAAGGCCTGTCGGCATTAGAGGATCTTTCAATGGTTGTTCGGGCCGGGGAGATTTTTGGGATTGCTGGTGTGGCTGGCAATGGGCAAGACCAGTTGGCTGAGGTAATCACTGGTTTGCGGAAACCAACAGAGGGGAAAATCCTGATAGCTGACAGAGATTGTACCGGCAAAGACCCTTTGGGCATGATTAAAGCGGGTATCAGTTTTATTCCAGCGGACAGGATCGGGATGGGAATTGCTGGAAATATGGATATTTCTGAGAATCTGATAATGAAAGGTTACCGAGATGAACCCCTCAGTTCCAAAGGATTCATCAGACCAAACCGGATTATTGATTTTGCAAAACGCCTAATCGATTCTTTTCGCATTGCAACGCCCACACCTAAAACCAGAGTCAAATTCCTATCAGGGGGGAATATTCAAAAGACAATTTTAGCACGAGAAATTGATGCCTGTAACAACTTGCTTGTAGCGATGTATCCTTCACGTGGATTGGATGTCGGGGCAACCGAAACAGTGCGCAATCTACTTCTCGAACAACGCAGCAAAGGTATTGGCATCTTATTAATCTCAGAAGATTTGGATGAATTAACTTCAATTGCAGATAGAATTGCTGTAATGTTCGAAGGGAAAATCATGGGGACGATTAAATCTGAAGATGCCGATATTGAAATGATGGGCTTGATGATGGCAGGCATTCCTCTGGAAGAATTAACAAATGACGTTTTTGAAAAATCAGAATCATCAACGGAGTAGAAGCGTATGCGCATCGTTATTGAAAAAAGGAAAAGTGTCTCACGCAAAGCGATTTACATTGTTCCGATCGCTTCCTTCGTTTCCGCGTTAATATTGGGTTCGATACTCCTGCTGATTACAGGGGTTAATCCCATTACAACCTATGCAGCGATGATAAAGGGAGCCTTTGGGTCGATGCATGCCCTCTCTGAAACGCTTGTGAAAGCAACGCCTTTGATGTTGACAGGTCTTGGCGTAGCAATAGCTTTTAGGATGCGATTTTGGAATATTGGTGCAGAAGGCCAATTTGTTTTTGGCGGGATCGCTGGTGCAGGTATTGCATTATTTTTCAGTGAAATAATTCCTTCGTGGTTGGTGCTACCGATGGCCCTCGTTGGCGGGATGCTTGCTGGCGCTTTGTGGGCCGGCATACCAGCAGCCTTAAACGCATATTTGGGTATCAATGAAAGCTTAACCACGTTGATGCTCAATTATGTCGCTGTCCTTTTTGCCTCTTACCTCTATTATGGGCCTTGGCGTGACCCACTGGGGTTCGGTTTTCCTGGAACAGCCCGATTTCCTGAAGAGGCCTGGTTGCCAAGAATTTTTGGTAGAGTTCACTTCGGAATGATCTTTGCGTTGATTGCAGCGCTGATTTTATGGTTTATATTAAATCGTACACGGTGGGGTTTTGAGTTAAAAGTTATTGGGGAAAACAAAACAACCGCCAAATATTTAGGTATTAAGATCTCTAAAAACATTGTTGTCGCATTATTGCTTTCCGGGGCGATCAGTGGGCTTGGGGGTGCCAGTGAAGTCACCGGTATTTCCAGGCGTTTACAGGCCGGGCTCGCTGTTGGACATGGATATACAGCGATTATTGTTGCCTGGTTAGCGCAACTTAACCCTATTGCTGTGATCTTTGTTGCAATAATGATGGCTGCACTTTTGGTTGGTGGCGACCAGGTGCAAATAACGATGGGATTGCCTGCTGCAGTAGGGCTGGTTCTGCAGGGATTAATTCTTTTCCCAATGCTGGCCGGGTCTTTGTTCACCGAATATCGGCTAAAAATTATCCGACCTGATACACCCCCGTCGAAAGAAAGGGAATCGGAGGCATAAAAAGTATGATCCCATTAATTACTACAATTTTAGCGATCACCCTGCGTGCGGGCACATCGTTAGTTTATGCCACAATTGGTGAAATATACACTGAAAATTCGGGGATACTCAACCTTGGTGTTGAAGGGACGATGTTACTAAGCGCTGCGTCTGGTTTTGCTGTGGCCTATCATTCGGGATATCTTTGGCTTGGTTTTCTGGTTGGGGTAATTGTGGGCGGACTGTTGGGCGCACTGCATGCCTTTCTGAGCGTTACCATGCGAGCCAATCAAGTGGTTAGCGGGTTGAGTATAACCCTCTTTGGCACGGGGTTGGCTTCGTTCTTAGGACAGCGTTTAGGCCCAAAAGAAAATAGCTTCAATTTAGCAGGCATTTCGGGACCTCGATTAATTGCCCAGCCGATTCCTGTTTTGAGCAATGTGCCGATACTTGGCGCACTATTTAATCAGGATATCTTGACTTATGCAGCCTATTTAATTGTTCCTCTGGCATGGTACTTCCTGTATAAGACAAAAAATGGGCTAAATTTGCGAGCTGTAGGTGAAAACCCCATTACAGCAGAAGCAATGGGCATCAATGTTGTTAAAACACGTTATTTATATACGATCATTGGAGGTATGCTCATCGGACTGGGAGGGGCACATCTTTCACTTTCTTATACGCCCGGCTGGACAGATAATATCACCGGTGGGCGGGGTTGGATTGTGATCGCTCTGGTCATTTTCGCCATGTGGAACCCTGCCCGGGCTGTGTTTGGCGCAATCCTATTCGGCGGTATCAATGCCATCCAATTTCGCCTTCAAGCGATTGGAGCGACCATCCCGTCGTCTTTTTTAAACATGTTCCCATATTTGGCAACAATCCTTGTACTGGTTGTAATGACCTGGTGGGAAACGCTCAGTAAGCGCCTGGGCGCTCCAGCCGCGTTAAGCGTTTCGTACATGCGAGAAGATAAATGATGTGAGACAGGTTTATCAGCGCAAATTTGCCGCGCGTTGATTGAGGGCAACGTCCTCAGGGTCAGTCAGTTCAATTGAAAGGCCGTGTGGTTGCGCATGCCCTGCGTCATCGACATAGACAAAGGTGATGAAGCCCTCTAAAATCGTCTCATCCTGGTTGTGTTCTTTTAATGTTACATAAACTTTTAGAGAAGTGCGGCCTGTAAAGATGACCTTACTTTCAAAACTGGCTATGTCGCCGGATTTTAATGGCTTGGTAAACGTCATCCCATGAATTTTTATGCAGACAATGTTGCTGGCCGACAGCATGCTGGCTGCAGCAATAAAGCCGGCTTCAACAAACCACTCTGCACAACGCCCGGCAAATAATGTGCGGTGATGGTTTAGGTCTTCACCTTTTATTAAGCGGTCATATCGAAATGTCTTTGGGGTCATAACAATCCTTTCCTTCCGTTTTTCAGAATAGAATCTATAAGCTTTATGCTGCAATTGTAGTTTATGATTAGCAATACACTATCTGTTATAATCTATCGACGAGAATTCATCCACTTACCCTAGAAAAGCGACTTATGATCAAAGAAAATGCTCCCCTGAGGGATAAAACAGCTCTTATTACAGGAGCCACATCAGGTATCGGCCTGGCTGCAGCGACCAGATTTGCGTTGGAAGGTGCCTTAGTAATCGGAGTCGGTCGATCTGAAGCCCGCAATAAGCAGGCGGAGAGCAAGATAAAAAGTGAAATCCCCGATGCTAAGATTGCATTCCTTCTCGCAGACCTGGGATACCAACAACAAGTCAGAAGCTTGGAGAGTGAAATTCTGGTACTGCTGAAGGGGTGGGACGTCAATCATCTGGATATTTTAATTAATAATGCAGGGGTTTACTTGGCGAACAAACGCCGCAATGATAAGCAAATTGAAATGACTTTTGCGGTTAATCATTTAGCGGCGTTCACATTAACATACCAGTTGCTCCCATACCTTAAACGGGCTCAAGGTGGGAGGGTGATCACTTTATCATCTTATGCACACCGAAGAACACCAATAAACTTAAAAAGAATTGTCAACCCGTGGCCATATATAGGATTGCTAGCTTATAAGCGATCAAAATTATGTAATATTCTTTTTACTTCAGAGTTAAATCGACGCTGTCAGGACATCGAAGCCTTTGCTTTTGACCCCGGGTTGGTTAATACAGGCATTGCTTCAAAAAGCACACCTGGAATTTCAGATTTGGTTTGGAGATTTCACAGGCGTAGTGGGACCACTACCGATGTCCCGGTAGAAACTTTACTCTTACTGGCTGATCGGACGAAAACTGACCTGACCAACGGGATTTATTATCGAGATTTCCAACCTGACACGCCCAGTCGAAATGCCCTGCGAGAAGACCTGGCCTGTGAGCTCTGGGAACTGTCCTGCCAATTAACCGGAATCAACTGGATATAAACCTGGAAAGCGCCCAATATGGACGCCCTTCTTTTGAATTTAATGTTTTGAGATTAAATAGCGCCCGATTCAACCAGTTGTTCGAGACGGTCAATGTAACGGGCCATGTCTTCAAAGGCGCGATTCACGGGGTCGGGGCTGGTCATGTCCACGCCCGCCAGTTTTAGTGCATTTAATGGGTAAATTGAGCTACCAGCTTTCAAGAACTCAATATAGCGATCCACTTCTTCTTGTCCGCCTTGTTGAATGCCGTCGACTAACGCATGTGCAGCCGAAATCCCTGTAGCATAATTGTAAACGTAGAAGTTCATGTACATATGTTGAAATTGAGCCCAGGTAATGCCGATTTGATCTCTGTCATAAACAACATCATCGCCATAGCCCTCGGAAAAATACTCTGCGCACACATCAGACATAATGTCGGCTGTGAGTGGTTTTCCAACCTCGGCCCTTTGATGAACTTCAAGTTCCCAGCGAGCTAAAGTTGGCATGATGAAAAAGTAACGATGGAAATTCGACATAGCCTCTTCAATTAAAGCCAGTTGAAAATACGGATCTGTTTGCGTATCGAACATATAATTGCGCACCATTGCCTGGTTAAAATTGCTGGCAACTTCTGCCACAAATAATGAGTAACGACTGTAGATAAACGGTTGCGACTGAAAAGTATAGTAGGAGTGCATTGAATGTCCCAGCTCGTGTGCCAGCGTACTCATGCTGAAAACACTGTCCGCGTAACTCAGCATGAGAAATGGGTTGGTATCGTAAGCTCCACTTGAAAAGGCACCTTGTCTTTTGCCCCTATTAACAGCACGATCAACCCAGCGATCTTCTAAGGCACCTTTGCGCATTATCGCAACATATTCCTTACCTAAAGGCGCCATGCCGCTGCAGATCCATTCTACGGCTTGCTCAAAGGAAATTTGAGGCGTTTCCGTTGTAAGTGGGGCTTTGATATCGTAGACATGCAGTTGATCGTAACCTAAGGCTTTTTTGCGAATTTTCCAGTACCGATGCCAAGTAGGGAGGTTTTCTTTAAACGCGGAGAGCAGCGCAGAAAATACAGCCAGAGGGATGTTATTGGCACCAAGTGAAGCCTCCAATGAAGTTTGGTAATTGCGTGTACGGGCATTGTAGACATCACGGTAAATTCCGCCGGCCTGAACCGCGGCTAAGGTATTTTTGACATTTAAATATGCCTGGGTGTAATTTTCATATGAGGTTTTCCGAACTGTGCGATCTGAGTTCGTGACCAAGCTATCGATACTGCTTTGGCCCACTTCTACCACGTTGCCATTTGCATCAATTGCATTTTCAAAAGCTAAATCAGCATTGGTAAGCGCGTTATACGCCCGAAAAAATGCTCCTAAGGGTTCTCCGGCGAGCGCTAAAACCTCTTCCACTTCACCTGACCTTACGTGGTTTGTCTGTCGTTCTAATTCATCAATATAATGGCTTAAATATGATAAGCGGTGCTCCTGTTTGATCCATTTGCGCAACTGCACAAAACCTATCGCCATTAATTCTGGTTCCAAAAAAGAAGTGGCTGCTTGCAAACGAATAAACATACTCTGACCCTGCCCAGACAACGCCAGAGCTTCCTGGTCAGATGTATCGACAGAAGATGACAGGTTTCCGTATACGGCGACTTTCAACGCAAGACGCATGGTTTTCTCAATTTGGTCAAAAAAATCTGCCAGTGTATGAGGGCTGAGAGATAGCTTTCCCTTATAGGCGATTAACTCGGGTATTTGTTCAAGAACGGCCTCTTTTGCCACTTGCCAAGCGCGTTCATCAGGGAAAATAGTCTTTAAATCCCAGGTTTCATGAATTGGCACCTCTGATCGAGGTGGTAACGCTGCCTTTTTCATCCGATTGCCTCCTAGTAAAAGTGAATAAGTAGATTAATATCTAATTACGATTAATCTTACCAGAAGATAAAACTTAATGGAGTCTATCTTTTAACGCTTCTTTGACGTCTTCAGGTGCTTTGAAAACGCCGCGTATTGTTGCGGATTGGATCGTATCTAAAGCTAATCGGGGGGTTACATCATCGGTGAGAATAAACATGCCAATCACTTTGACATTGATCATCTCATTTTCAGCGCGTTTTTGTTCCAACTCGTGCCGCGAATAACTTAAAGTGCCGATCACCATCGATTTACGCGAGGTGATTGAATCAACAGCGGCTTGCTGTCGTTCAAGTTGGTTTCGAATGGCAGTACGAATAAAATCCGACCGGCTGGAATAAAATCCCTCTTGAACCAGTAAATCTACTCTGCCTAAATCGACGCTGCCAATATTCAGTGTAATTTTTTCAGTCTCCGACATTTTAACCTTCCAATCTTCTAAAAACCATCCATACAGATGGTAAGTGGATGGTTATAGTATAACTGACAATTAGGAGATATTCAACTTAAAAAATAATATCAGATAAACAATTGACATAATTCAAGAAAGGATTTTTTCAACCTTAAACACTGCGTCGGGACGTAAACCCTGAATTGTCTCCGCAGATTCGTTTCATACGATAAACGATTTTTTAATCTTCTTTATCAAGAGGGTAGGGGACATCTAATTTTTCTACGGCTTCTTGCATGACCCTGGTAGGGCGTCTGTCATACCGCATGGTTGTGCTTGGGTCTTCATGACCTGCCATTTTTGAAACAGTTGAAAGGTCAACGCCAGCATCTAAAAGGTCGCTTACGAAAGTGCGCCGCATATCATGCGGGGTGGTTTTGTTAACCAACCCAGCTTGCAAAGCTCGCTTTTCGATCAGGTAGTAGATGGTCTGGTCGCTTAACCGAGCAACAATTTCATTTGGAATTAATCCATTATGTTTCTCTGCTGATGAAAGGCGTTCTTTTCTGAATCGGACGATCTTTCCAGATTTATTAACAGCGTAGAATAGCGGCCCAGGTTGCTTGCCCCGCACTTCAACCCATCTTTCTAAGGCACGCACAGCGCCGCTGGCGAGAAATGCAAACCGCTCTTTATTACGCTTGCCAATAACTCGCAAAAGTTGTTTATTAGAATCAAAATCTTCCAAATCGAGAATGACCACCTCGGCACGGCGCAGCCCGGAAGAGTACATTAAGCTGATTATCGCTGCATCCCGTAATCCCAGGGTCGGGTTTTCCTTATCATCCAAACAGGCCCGGATGAGGCTTTTTATTTCATCAGTTTCTAATTCACGACCGGTAGGGAGCCTTTGAGCGGATACCGAACGGACGTCCGTAGCGCGTTGATACGCCTCTGCGCTAATTAAAGCATGGCGCCAGGCCTCTTTAAGCACCCTGCGAACTGCACAGAGGTAGCGGTTTACCGTTGCCGGTGCATATTTAGCATTCAGCCAGGCTTTTATGGCTGTCATCGCTCCATAATCCAATTGTTCCCAGGGAAACTCAAGGCTGTCTTCTATTCGATGATTTGATAATGCAGAAGCGATTTGATCCAGCGCGGTCTTTTGCACACGACGGCTGTCTTTGCTGTTGAGGCTTGCCAAGTAGGAAACAACTGGATTCTTACTGGCGGCACGCTGCACCCGAGTGATTATTGCCTTAGGGTTCTGGTTACCATCGATTGGAATTATCGTTGTAGGTTCCATATAAGTATGCTTCTATTCTACCATTTTGTTTATTTAATGACTTGCATGCCGGCTCTAAAGGAATACCGACAAAAAAGCCTGTGGCTGTGCAGCCACAGGCTAAATTTATTAGTGAACAGGAAAATTAGTGCAACAGCTGGGTTTCATCCTTTAACTCGCCTGAAAGGTACGCCTGAAGCGCGGCATCGATATCGCGAATTTGAGTTACCACCGGGGTGATACCAAACGTTTGCATGCTTTGATAAGCACCCATTCCCATCCCGCCGCAGATTAATACCTCACAATCTTGAATTGCTTGCGACATTCGATGATGCTTATCGTGCGAAGCCGCATCCATGCCACTGCCTTGGCCTTCGTGATGGTGATGCTCTTCACCAGAAAAGTGATTGTGTCCCATCTTATCACGTGTTTCACTGTGTTTTACAATGCCGTCTTCCACCTCAACGACATAATAATAACGGGCGCGACCAAAATGCTGGCTAATGGATTTGCCATCATCTGTGATAAAAGCGATTTTCATTGAATTCCTCCTAAGAGTTAATTTAATATAGTAATGTGAACCAATTTAGGCTTTGCTGCCAGAAAACATTATAATCGACAATTGATCTTTGTAATTTATCCAGATCAACACTGCATATCATACCTTATCTGGAATACTTTGTAAAAACTGTTTTTAAGTACATTCATTGAATAGTAGGGCTTTGTAACTGCAAAAAATACTTACAACTTTGATTAAAAAGTAGTATTGTTCACCTGGATAGATGCTGACAAATTTATCGATTGATTGAAGGTTATTTAATCGATTATTAGAAAGACCGGTTAAAGATTATGGTACAAGAACGAACGCGAAAAATTGTTATTACAGGCGTTTTAAGCGCCATATCCATCTTTTTGGGGGTTACCCGTTTAGGGTTCATCCCCTGGTTTTCGGGCGTATCCTTGACGATAATGCATGTTCCTGTCATCATCGGCGCAGTTTTGGAAGGGCCCGTGGTTGGTTTTGCAATTGGTTTGATCTTTGGCGTGTTCAGCCTGATTCAGGCAGCCGTGGCACCGACAGGCCCGACCGATGTTTTATTCACCAATCCTTTAATTTCTGTGCTTCCGCGCCTCTTTATCGGTCCGATCTCGTGGTTATTCTACAGGGCTTTAAAAAATTGGAGGATTCCAGCACTCATTGTTTCAGGAATTGTTGGCAGTTTAACCAATACCATCCTGGTTTTAGGGATGATTGGCGTGTTGGATTCTGCGTTCTGGGCAGCTATTCCGCCTATTATCCTGGGAAATGGGCTGCCTGAAGCAGTCGCCGCATCTGTATTGGTGGTCAGTATTGTCAGTATTTGGCACCAAATTGGACAAAAGGGGAAGAAAAAAGGATCGGCGTTTTAAACCAACAGAATGAGCGCCACGCTCAGACCCAATGCAGCCAGCAAGCTAATGCCATCCAACCAGGTATATTCAAGTGCGTAATAACTGCTTCGTTTTTCGACAGCATTAAACCCACGCGATTCCATGGCCAGCGCCATAGTTTCAGCACGTTTCAGACTGTTAACCATCAAGGGCACGATTAAGGGAAGCACCCGTTTGGCTTGCCGGACGGGATTAAATCCACGTTGTTCCCAATCGCCGCCTCGAGCAGCCTGGGCTTTGGCAATCTTTTCAGCCGATAGGGCAAGTAAGGGAAGAAAGCGCATGGTTATTTGAACAACCATGGTCAAATCGTTGACGGGGAAGCGCAGCTTCTCGAGTGGTTTTAATAAATAAAACAATGCTGCAGTCATTTGTGAGGTCGAAAGCGACATCGAAAACGCATTTAATAGTGCAATCAGAATCGAAAACCTTCCAATGAGCATACCTGCATTGGTCAACCCGCGTTGTGTGATGGCAACGTTCAGCAAGGAACCTAAAACCACATCAGAGTCAATCGTTGTCCCGAGAACAATTTGTAAAACGGCCAGTATCAGTAATAATGGGAACCCGCGTTTAAAGTTTAACCATGTAGGCTGGATCGGCAGTTTCGCCAGGAAATAGAGCAATAATACGATGATCGCGCTCAACCCAAGGCCGTAAAAATTGGGCGTAAACACCACACCGAGGAACAATAAGCAATAGATGATCAAACGAGTTCGCGGGTCTCGCTGATGTATGTAGGATTCGCGAGGAATGTACTGCCCAAAAGCACTTGTATCGCCCAAAAACTCAAATCGACTATTCATCGAGGCAATCCTTGATTGAAGCTAACAAACGTGAAACGGTGTAAGAATTTTCAATATCAATGGGCCAGTTCTTTTCAATCAATGCCCTGGCGACAGTGACCGCCAGGGGCGGTGAGAGGGAAGCCTCTGCGAGGGCAGTCGGATGGGTTATTAGATTTGAGCAAGTGCCTGTATGTGTTATCTTTCCTAAGCGCATCAGTGACAAATTTGTACTGATTTCAGCGATTTCTTCCAATCGATGGCTGGCGATAATAATCGTTTTGTTGTTTTCCTTTAGGACCTTAAACAAGGCTATTAATTCATTGCGTGCCTTGGGATCCAGACCTGCGGTGGGTTCATCAAACGTTAAAATATCCTGGTCAAGCACCAGCATTGAGGCCAGGGCCACTTTTCTTTTCTCTCCACCACTTAACGTTTCTAAACGCCGATCCTTAAAGGTTTCGAAATCCAGCCCAACCCTATGCATGGTATGACGAACACGCTCTCGAACATCTGGCATGCCGAATTGTTTGGGTCCGTAGGCTATCTCGTGGCCTACAAAAACTTCAAAAAACTGGGTTTCTGGGCTTTGAAAGACCAGGCCTGCCTTTTGAACGACTTTGCGCAAGGGCGTGTGTGGGTCTTCAAGCGTCATCTTTTCAACTCGGACATGCCCATTTTCAGGGCGTAATAGTCCGTTGAAGTGCTGCAAAAGCGTCGATTTCCCTGATCCATTGGCACCGGCAATACCGTGGACACTTGCTGGTGAAATTGCAAGGTCAGCACCATTGAGGGCTTTTTTAGCCAGCGGTGAACCAGAAAGGTAAGTGTAGTGAAGATTGCTTATATTGATGATGGGTTCATGCTGGATGTATTTTTGTTTAACTGCTTGCTTATCAGATTTGTGGCAGCCCATAGAATAATGGGGCAGATGATCTAATAAAGCCTTGATTCTCAAGTTTGGGGCTGGAACTTGCCATCCTAAAGACTGAAAACCTTCTGCAATTTGGTAAATTTCAGGGGTTTCAAGCCCATAGTCGTATAGCTTTTCGCTTTTTTTATAAATTTCTGCTGGGATTTCAGCAGCCGCAACACGACCGGCTTGCATAATGATAATTTGATCTGCTTCGAGTGTTTCTTCTAAATGGTGGGTGACGTAGATAATGGTCAATCCTTCCTGTTTCAACCTGAGTAAGGTTCTAAGAAAAGATTGGCGGGCTTGAGTGTCAATCATTGAGGTGGGCTCATCTAATAAGATCACCTGGGGGTTGCGCGCAAGCACACCTGCCAAAGCCACCCTTTGGATCTGGCCGCCAGAAAGCAGGTGAGGGGGGCGATTAGCTTCTGTAAGCATTCCGGCGGCTTGCAGTTGAAATGATACACGCTTTTGAATCTCTCCTGTCGGTAGGTTTAAGTTTTCTAAACCAAACGCCACGTCCTCTGCGACCGTTGAAGCGACAATCTGGTCGGCCGGATTTTGAAATACCATACCTACAATGGCTTGAAGCCTGGCACGATTCTCATTCAAGCGAGTATCAAGGCCATTCACAAACACCTTACCCTTAGTAGGCACCAATAAACCATTAAGATGCTTGATTAATGTCGTCTTCCCCGATCCATTCTCGCCAATTATGGCAACAAATGAACCCTTTTCAATGCTGAGATCAATCCCGCGCAGGATTTCTGGGGCGTCCTGACCATTGGCTTTAGGACAATAATGAAGATTTTCAATCTGTATTATTGAGGACACGGCAAGTTAATAATTCTCGGTGGAAATATGGGCCTGGCAGATAAGTTGAACAGGTTTCTTGCCATAAAAGGCGTTTCTGTCTAAGATTCAGGTCAAAATTTATGCTTATTTCGTATAGAATCAAGTATTTTCTTTTGCTATTCATTAAAAGACCGTTACGGCTGGGTTAATCGCGCTGAGCACGCTTGCGCAATATTTGATAAGCTTCTTCCGGTTCATCAATTGCTTCCAGAATTAATTCAGTTTGACACTGTATCCTTTCAATCGAGTGGTCAAAAGAATAGGGGATGCCGTAGTGCTCAAAAGACCTCATGGCGAGCTTGCTCATTAAAAGGCCGTGAACCTTGCCTGCACCCAGGTGTATCATAAGCAAGGCGGCGGCTTTGCCAACCACTTTGTCAACAAGAAGGGCATGTTTTAAATCAATACAGTGCTCGGACAAATGGTCTTCTAACTCGAATAGAGGATGCAACCATTTTCCGAAGCTCTGAAAGACAACTTGCTCATCCACAACGACAGTTAATGTGGGTCGCTTTGTGGACATAAAGGCTCCTTTCAACTTTTGCTCATAACCACGTGCGCTCGGGCGGCGAGTTAATTCGGCAAAAATCAGGGGCAAAACAGATGTGGCCACGACAATAGTTTACCAGTTTTAATAGTACTCTTTTGCGATTAATCCGTCGAGCAGGCTGCTGCGTTTTCACTCTACTTATTGAGGGGCAAAGTTATTCGAGAAAGCAACTACTTTCAATGAATGAGCTGAACAGGTCATGCTTGGCACGCAGCAAGCCCAAACCAACTTCCAATTTATGCTTAGTTTTTGGAAACTATTATTCTCATAAACTATAATACGGCTTTATTCACCATTTAATCAATCTCTATAAGCGCAATCTCTATAAGCGAAGATTTGGATGCAACAATTTGTTACCTTCCACTTTCAAAAATACATTTACTTGGCTGACTTTGAGACAGAGCTGAAAAAACACCATTAATCCTTCTGCATTTTTGTCAACGCACCGCTCTGGCATAATTTTATCAATTAATGCCATTTTAAACTCACCTGATCGATTGTTGGAAACAATGGCCAATGTGCATTATTCGCAAGCTCACCTAACCTGAACCCGTATACAGACTGTTTTGTCTCGTAACATTTTGTCTCCAGGGTGCAGCCGAAATTTCATGGTATAAAAGACGTATGTTAACACGACTAACTGAACGAGCAGAATAAATGGGCATTGAAATCAAACTCGTTAACGGAAATGATATTGTTCCATTTTGGAGTAATTCTTCACAGAGTTCTGCCTTTACACATCCACAGGTTTTAGGAAAGCTGTCAAAAACTGTAGACTGGTGGATTGCTAAAAAAGGCAAACAAATCCAGTGTGTTTGGCCGGTATGCAAACCCGACGGTGAAAAAATCGGATTGCCTGCATTGACATATTTTGTTGGGCCCTTTTGGTTAAATGATGTTTACCCACTCCCCGCCCACCGCAGCCTGGCGCGATCCACCGAGGTTTACAGCGGATTTATTGAGCGGTTTTTATCAGAATACGGTGCCATTGAAGCCTCCCTGCCCAAAGGCTTGCACGATATTCGAATTTTTGATTGGTGGAATTATCACGAAAAAGACCAGCCAAGATTTCGTATCCGTCCGCGCTATACGGCTTGTATTGACCATTTGCAGGAAAAAACTGAATTGGACATTATTTCAGACTTCCGCCAGCTTAGGCGGCGCGAACTGCGCGCAATCGAGAAGAGTCCCCCTCCGGCTAGAACAGTGGATTGGAAAGCCGATGATCTTATCAAGCTCTATCTGCAAGTGGTAGATGACCAGGTTGATGAGATTATTGAAGAAAATTGTCAAAAAATTCCCGCCCTCGTCGATCTTGTAAACCTTGGCTATGGCGAAGTAATCGCTTATCAAGACCTTGATGATCATGGCATAATTGCGGCCTGTTTGCTGCTCTACGGCCACTCGGAGGCAAATATGGTCTTGAATCTCGTCGACATGAAATGGCGTGGAACGGGTTTAGCAGCTTGGATGATCAAGGAATCGATACGAATAGCAAAGGCTAAAGGAATGGCTACCTTCGATTTTAATGGCGCGAACAGTCCCAATCGGGGTGACGATAAGCACAGTTATGGAGCAGCGCCTTCTCTTTACTTTGAAATAAATTATCCAGGTTAATAGCATCGTGAGCAGATCATTCATTGAAAAAATAATTTATGAATGGCAAGGGTTTCTGTTTTTAATCCGAAATTTACCAGCTTCACGCGACCTAATCCCAATGGAAAAATCTGCTTATTTAGACTTTCGATTAGAAGGATTGGCAAAAGCCCGCATCGGTGAAATAGATGCCTTGCATCAACTACTCCGTGAAGGACGCGGCCTGGGGTTTTGGCGAAAGACTTACTTGAAACTGGTTGGCAAGCGGGTATGTGCTGTGATATTCAATCATGACGAGCAAATGGTTGGGTTTAATTATTATTATTTTAGAGAGTCTGAGGTCAAAGACAGGATCATTCATCACGCCTTTATTGGGATATTACCAGAAGAGCGAGGAAAAGGTCTTGCCACTGCTTTGCAAACCTATGCTATTGACCGCCTTTCGAAAAATAAACTCACCGGGATTTCAGGAAACGTGAAAAAGACAAACACAACCTCTGCAAAAATGCTAGCGAATGTTGGTTTTGTATTGACGGATGACCCAGACGATACTACAAACCAAAAGATTTACTATAGATTTTGATCAATTACTAAATGCTTGAAGTTAATCCTATGGACATTGGACAAGAAATATACAATTTATGCGTTGAATTATTCCCGATTTGTCGAAGCATTACAGGCAACGGCGTCCGTGAAACGCTGAGGATCATCAATAAACACTTACCAGCGTTAAAAACATATGAGGTGCCAACAGGCACCCGGGCCTTTGATTGGACGGTTCCAAAGGAATGGAATATCAATGATGCCTATATTATTGACCCGGATGGTAATAAAATTGTTGATTTTTCTGAAAACAATCTTCATGTGGTCGGCTATTCAACCGCGGTGAACCAATCTCTTAGCCTGGATGAATTGCAGCCTCATCTTTATTCTTTACCTGAGCAACCGGACGCTATCCCATATATCACCTCCTACTACCAGGAACGCTGGGGGTTTTGTCTAACTCACAATCAAAGGCAAGCCTTAAAACCCGGAATATACCAGGTTTTTATAGATAGCACCCATACTCAGGGGAGCCTCACTTATGGTGAACTGATCATCCCCGGGAAAACACCCCAGGAGATTTTCCTTTCCTCCTATATCTGTCACCCATCGATGGCCAACAATGAATTGTCTGGCCCCGCGGTGACATCTTTCCTGGCAAAGTGGCTACAAAATAGGGACAATCGTCGATATAGTTATCGCATCGTCTTTATCCCTGAAACGATTGGCGCCATTGTCTATTTAAGCAGAAACTTGGCGGAAATGAAAGAAAAAATGATTGTCGGGTTTAACATCAACTGCATTGGCGACGACCGTGCATACTCTTATTTGGCGTCCCGCTATGGTAACACTCTGGCTGATACCGTTGCCCGCCATGTTCTTTCGCATTTACACCCGAATTTTGTTACTTACTCCTATTTAGACCGTGCCAGCGATGAGCGGCAGTATTGTAGCCCGGGTATCGATTTACCAGTCGCAACAATGATGCGCACAAAATATGGTGCCTACCCCGAATATCATACATCGCTCGATAACCTTGATTTTATATCCCCTTCAGGCCTGTATGGAGGTTATGAGGTCATGGCTTACTGCCTCGAATGCCTGGAAAGAAATGATACTTTGAAAACAAAAATTCTGTGCGAACCCCATTTAGGCAAGCGGGGTCTTTACCCAACTTTGAGCACAAAAAATAGCAAGCAAATTGTCCAAAATATGATGAATTTGATTGCTTATAGTGATGGAACCAACGATTTGATCTCCATTGCAGAGATAATTGGCGTACCGGCGTGGGATTTGTTTTCAATCGTCGATAATTTAATCGAACATCAACTACTTGAAGTAAGCCGTGAAAAATAGATTCAAATCGTGCCAACTGATTGAATACCCCCCCTCCACTATAAGGTTACCTCGCACAAAACAGTATACTACACGAAATTCATTTTATTTTTATAATTTGAATGGTTCTAACAAAATTGTACGTTTGGATGTAAAAAAGTAAGGGCTATCTTCACCCACACTTTGTCAAAATTCAACTATCTCCAATGCTTGGTATTGTCTCTTTATGCTTCCTCTTCCTGGTTGAGAGTTTTTTTCTGAGCGATGATACGCTTGCCCTGCTCAAAGAACTGCTTAAGATCATGCTTTTTCATACGCCAGGTACCAATGATGCCGTAGGGCAAAAACATGACAATCAAAATAAAAAGAACACCAAAGACCAGCGGCCAGCGAGCACCAAACCAGGTGTAGAAGAATTGGCTGATAACTTGCATGATGGCAGCACCTAGGATAGCGCCAACCAGGGTGCCCATACCCCCCAGAATGGTAATAATCAGGGCATTTACTGTCATCACCGCTGAGACCATTGTCGGTGTTGCGCTTGTATTCCAAATCGAATACAGGGCACCAGCAAAACCGGCGAAAATTGATGCTGATACAAAGGCGATCGTTCGGTACGTCACGGGGTTATATCCGATCATTCGCATGCGGTCTTCATTTTCACGGTTTGCAATGATTACGCGCCCGGTAGGTGAATTGACCATTCGTTTCATTAACAGGTAGCAGATGATTAAAAACGCTAAGGAAACAAAATAAACAGTCAGCCTGTTTTGCGTAGGGTTCAACCACACAGGCACCGGTACGCCATGTAAGCCTTCGTCAGCGCCGGTCCACTTGTGAAAGTCTGTGGCTTTAACCAACATGTGCATGGCCGACCCTAATGCCAAAGTCAACATCGCGAAATAGGCGCCCTTAAGTCGAATGGAAGTGGCTGCAAATAAAAGCCCGATTAAGATTGAAACGAGCAGTACAACCAGAAAAACAACGATTAGTACGATAGCATCGGTGATATTGACACTGCCAATGGTAATGCGATAATTATGTGTTATAGGTGGCACAACATGTTTCATTAACAGGGCAAAGGTATAGGCCCCCCCACCAAAGCTGGCTGCGTGCCCAAACGAAAGGATGCCGCCAAACCCCATCAAAAGATCATAACTCATGGCAAAAACTGCCATGATAAAAAAGATAATTAACTGTCCCTGCCAGAATTTTGTAACGCCTTCGTTCATACCGGTTCCGGTGATGAAGCTCATCACAAAAGGGAATAAAATCAATACAACAAGCAGCACCAAGAGTGTCCCCTCGCCCTTCATGGAGCTCACAAGTTTGTTTTTCTTGATTGCATCTCGACGATTGACCATAATATTTATTACTCCTTTTTACCAAAAAGGCCTTGCGGTTTGATGAGCAGGACAATGACCATGATAATAACTGTCGATGCTTCAGAAACTGCTGGTGAGAGTGAGAGTTTGAGCGCAAAATAATCACCAAACGCACGCCCCATGCCGAGAATGATCGCACCCACAAAAGCGCCTACATAACTGCCCATGCCACCGATGACAACGGTGATGAATCCCAGCATTTGAAATTGATCGCCCATAAGGGGCTGAATAGGCAGGAACGGCCCGGCGCCAATACCTCCTAGCGTTGCTAAGGCGACCCCAAAGGCGAAAACAAAGGTAAACACGCGCTTAACATTAATGCCCAGGGCTTCCACCATCTGTGGATCCTGAACGCCTGCTCGAATGATCATTCCTAACCGCGATTTTGTCATGATGATGGTTACAATCACAAACATTAAAAAGCCCAGGAGGATCACAAATAACCGATAAGTTGGGAAAGTAACCCCGGAGATATTAATGGTTGCGTTTCCGTTTTGAAGCCACTCGAGCAAGCTGGCAGCTTTACCAGATTGCGCAAAAAGCGGTGGGCGTACCATTTGATATGCTAAAGGGTCCCAAAGCAACTGGACCAGCTCTCGAATGACAAAACTAAGTCCCAAGGTCATCAACACAATAAAGAATGGCCGCACATATAATGGCCTGATCAAAGTGATTTCTATCAAGGCTCCAAACATAAAACCAAAAGCGACTGCCACAAAAATCGCGATTAAAAATCGCAAGTTCCCGTTCATCAAGAGGATCGCAATGGGTGCAGATTCTCGAAATAAAGTGGCGATGATTGTTAGAGCAAACAACAGTATCGAAGGAACTGCCTTTTTTAAAAGGTCTTCTTTAGGTGCAAATTCAGTCTTTACGCCTGGTTTAGATGATGCAAAAGCAACCAACAAACCAGAAATAATTAACAATACGGGACGATACCAAAATTGGGCAAGTGGCTCTTGGGGTGTAATCTCAGCCAGCGGGTTTCCAACCATCGTTGTTGTTGCAGCAACCATTGCCGTACTGGCTAACTCCATGATATTAAAGTTTAGAAAAGCCAGGATAAGTAGCACAATTGCCAGAACGTAGGCAATCTTTGGCAATGTTTTTTGCCATTGCTCAGGAAGCTCCCAACGGATCAAAAATGGCTTAATGACCGGTGAAACCAACACCCCACATGTAAAGGCAGTTACTGTCGGTAACATTCCAAAAATAAAGGTGGGGTTGGTGTATAACTGCCAACCCATATAAGCGCCCAACATAAATAGCGCACCATGAGCAAAATTTAATACATCCATTAACCCAAAAATCAGAGATAACCCCGCAGCTACCATAAAGAATAATGAGCCTAAGGTCAAACCGGATAAGGTTGTGCGGATAAATGGCTCCTTACCAGCATACAAGTAAAGACCCGCAATGACTGCAATAACGGCAACAGCAACAAGTAAAGTTGTAATTAATTTTTTACGCTTGGGCTTCATGTTCCATCTCCAATTCTTTACGTGTTTTAATGCTGGCGCCCAAATACTGATGTATCATGCCGGTATCATTCACTAAATCGGTCATCGAACCATCGCGGACACTCTGTCCATCATCAATAATGACAAACTGTTGTGCAAGTTGGCTGGCCATGATGAAATTTTGTTCCACCAGCAAGATGGTTGTTTTTTCGCTTAATACCCGGATAGCTTCCATCATTTGCTGAATAAGAATAGGCGCCAACCCCTCACTGGGCTCATCGATTAAAAGCAATTTGTTTTCAGGGACTAACGCCCGAGCGACGGCCAGCATCTGTTGTTGACCGCCTGAAAGATGGTTGCCGGGCAATTTGGATAAACGCTTCAAATCTGGAAACAGCTCGAAAATAAAATCAGCGCTGCGTTCAAAGTCACCCTTTTTACGCTCCGCCAGTTTCAAGTTCTCCAATACCGATAGAGCCCGAAAAATGGCACGGTGTTCAGGCACATAGCCAATTCCCAGGTTGGCTACGTTGAAGGCACGTTTGCCCTGAATTTCAGCACCCTCGAAAATCACCTTACCCTCCTGAGGCGGCGTCAGGCCTAAAATAGATTTAAGCGTTGTCGTTTTGCCGGCACCATTGCGTCCCAGTAAAACCGTTATTGACCCCTTAGGCACCCTGACCGAAACGCCTTCCAAGATGTGAAATTGACCAATAAACGTATGGATATTGTCAACAATGAGGATGTCTTCCCGAGGAATCTTTTCTTTCATGCCAGCTCTCCATATAAATCACCCAAATAAGCTGTTTGGACCTGTTGATTATTAGCGATGTCACTTGGCGCGCCTTCTGCTAAAATTCTGCCCTGGTTCATAACCGTGACGACATCAGAAATTGACATTACAACGTCCATCCGATGTTCCACTAAAATTGCTGTACGTTCACGCTGTTGCACGATTTGATTGATGATACTTATCAATTCAGGCACCTGATCGGATGACATGCCAGCTGTTGGCTCGTCAAATAGCAACAATTCCGGATCACAAGCAAGCATAATCCCCAATTCAAGCTTTCGCTTTTCGCCGTGAGTCAGGTCTCTGGCAAAGTCATTGGCTCTGCCCGCTAAATCGACGATCCCAATAACTTCATAGGCTTTGTTGACGTATTCGTGAAAATCGTCGACTTTTCGAAAGAGCTTGAAGTTATCCTTTCCTTTTGCCTGGGCAGCCAGCCGAACATTTTCAATCACGCTTAAATTAGGGAAGATATTCGTAATCTGATACGAACGTCCTATTCCCAAATGTGCTCTTTTATATGGGGGCAAAGAGGTAATATTCTCACCCTTATAAAACACCTCCCCTTTTGTGGGCGGCAATACACCACTTAATAAATTAAAGAGCGTCGTCTTTCCAGCACCGTTTGGGCCGATAATGGCATGCATGGTTTTAGCCTGGATGGCAATACTAACATCATCAACAGCTACTAAACCGCCAAATGCTTTTGTGAGGCTTTTTGCTTCGAGAATGATATCTTTTGTCATGCGATATATCCTTACAGGTTGTGACCATCATAAAACAAAATAATTCCTGATGAATTAATTTAAAATATAAAAGAGGTTAGTGCTGCAAAACAAACAATCCAGGTTAAAAAACAACCTGATAAGAACGCTTGGGGAGAGGTTAACCTCTCCCCAATTAATTCTATGAGTTAATTAATCGACTGGGATGGTTGGCAAGTCACCACAGCGATCGGCGTACTCGCCTATCAATGTGCAGGGTACTCCCAACTCATCGTATTCAGAAACGTAAATGGTATCAAAGAAGTGATACTCGTTGATCCCGTCACCATCCAAATCAGGATTCAGGTTAACAAGCTGAAGGATGTTCATGGGTTGTTCACAAACATGGTCCTCAGGCCGGATGTAATAGGTGCCTTTCGGTCCTTCAAACTTGAGCCCTTCTAAGGCAGAGATCATTGCTTTGCCAGAAGTGTCTCCGTCAGTCATCTCAAGCGCTTTTACAAGGGCAATTGCTGATGCCATCCCACCTGCGGTAAACAGGTCCGGGTAAGCGTTGATGGCACCGTCAGCTTCGCCGACATAGCGCGCGTAGTGATTTTCCACCAGCCAGTCATTGACGAGATTGTCTGGGACAGTGTAATGATAAACATTCAACCCAATTGAGTTGAGCGTATCATCACCAAATACAGCGGCAAAGGAAGCATTGTCACCGAAGCCGGTACCGACAGTCATCACCTCTAATGTGCCCATATCGGCCATGTTTTGGAACAGTGTGACATAGCCTGTGCCAGACCAGGTCAGGAAAAGGTTTTCGGCACCAGAATCCATCGCCTGCTGAACATAGGGCGTGAAATCTGTGGTTTCAAAAGGTGCATAGATGTCAGCAATTAATTCACCACCGAATTTTTCAACAGAGTATTTCAATGCAATGCCGGAACCCTGCCCAAAAGCATTATCCACACCGATGTGAGCAAAATTTGGGCCCACGTTTTCAACCAGGTATTTGGCAATGACCAGCGTATCATCAAAGTTTGTTCGCGCGGTTCGAAATACGTAGGGGTTGAAATTTGGACCGGTTGTAAAGGACGAGGCTGCGGGATCAATCATCAGGATGATCTCGTTTTCGAGGGCAACATTGGCCAATGCAATTGCACTTGCCGAGGACACCGGCCCCTGGATCAATTCAACGCCGTCGCGCTCGATCAGCTCAAGCGCTAAGGCTACGGCCTTCTCAGGGTCGCCTTCGTCATCTTTAACGATCACCTCAACAGGACGGTTAGCAATGATGTAGCGGCCTTGATCATCCGTTTTACCACCGGACATATATTCCAAGCCCATCAAGAAACCACGCTGCTGCTGCAAACCGTACAGAGCCATCAAACCCGACATTTGACCAATTTGGCCAATTTTTAACACTGGCCCAAGCTCGGCTTCTCCCTCAACCTTTTCGGCCTCTTCAGGTTCTTCAACGACAATTTCCTCAACCTCAGGCTCTTCGACGATGATTTCCTTGACCTCAGGTTCCTCAATCGGCGCAGGCATCTCTTCAACTTTTTGCACACAAGAGGTTACCAGCAATGGAATGATAATCAGAATGGTCAGGATTGTTAAATGTAACTTTTTCATCTTTTACTCCTTCAATAGTTAAAAAACAGTTGTTCGTTTTATACAAATTAATGTAGTTATCTTTATGAACCACCTCCTGAATGATTAAGATGGTCAAGCATTCTTGGTTACGAAACCCAGTAACAACGTATTTAAAACGGCAGGTTTTTCTAAGCAAAGTGCATGGCCTGAGCCAGGTATTGTTACCAATTCGCTGGAAGAGATTTGTTTGGCAATTATTTTTGCATACTCACGGCCTTTGATCAAGTCTTCCTCTCCAGCAATGACAAGCGTTGGTGCATTTATTTTAGAAAGCTGATCTGTGATATCAAGCTCGTAAAACGCTTTCATCAGCCAGGTCAGGGCTTTCATATCCAATTGAGCATATCTTTCAACCGAGGCATCAATAAAAGCTTGATTGGCTCTGATCCACGCTTCGGAAAAATTCAAGTGGTATGACGTCTTCAATAGCAGTTCAGGGTCACCCAGTTCTGCAGCCATCAACCAAGGATAAGTTTGCGCCCTGAGCAATGGATGAATCTCGCTGACCCCATCAATAATGATCAAAGATTTCGTTTTCTGGGGATAAGACAGTGCGAATACCATGCTGATTTCCGCACCATAAGAAATTCCAGCGATATGTGCACTCTCAATCTCCAATCCATCCAACAACCTTGCCAGGTCATCTGCATGCATTTGCATCGAATAAGGCCCTTCAGGGTGATCAGACTGCCACATGCCGCGGCAATCGTAAACCAACACCCGCAGATGCTGCTCTAACACGGCTTTCTGAAACGCCCAACTATCGGTTCCCATCAGAATCCCATTGGAAAGCACTAAAACCGGCGCAGTTTCCGGACCTGAAAGCTCGTAATAAAGTTCTATGTTGTTAACTTTAATGCGCGGCAAGGGGTTTCCTCTCAACTAAACAGGTTTAAACGCCAGGTGAATTTTTCGGTTCCCATCTTCACCGTGTGAAACCGTTGTCATGGTCAATTTTGTCCCGATTTGAATGTTTTCAGGCATGCTGATATCCATATCCAAAATCTGGGCAGAAATTTTCGGTCCTTCATCCAACGCAACGACACCGACACAGTAAGGATTTTTTCCGTTATAACCTACTTCTGACATCCACATTGAAGGGACAGAGATAACCGTAAAGGCTGACAATGAACCATTGCCAGAATAGTGAACAATCTTTGACTTGGAACTAAGACATTTCGAGCAGATTTGGCGTTGGGGAACTGCCATGGTACCGCAGTCCAAGCAGCGAGAACCAATCAACGCCCCATCCTCTAACGCCTTGAAGAAATCATTGCTATTCATTGAATAGTTTTCCATTCTACCCTCTCCGCTCAAAAATGTTGACGACACAGGTTTGTCCACTTCCACCTACATTGTGCGTTAACCCTATTTTTGGATCCCCCTGAACCTGTCTTTCCTCTGCGAGGCCGTTCAACTGTTTCCAAATTTCTACAATCTGACCAACACCTGTAGCGCCAACAGGATGACCTTTCGACTTCAGCCCACCAGAGGTATTTACTGGGCGACTTCCGTCGCGAGATGTCTTTCCTTCGATGGCAGCTTTCCAACCTTCGCCGCGCTCAAAGAAACCCAGATCTTCAGTGGCTATAATTTCAGCAATTGTGAAACAATCATGCACCTCTGCCACATCAATATCATCTGGCGTCAGGTTTGCCATTTGATAGGCTTGACGGCTTGCTTCTACAGCTGCTGGAATGCTGTAAAGGTTTTCTCTCTCCGGCAAAGCACCATCGCTGGCCTGACCGCTGCCAATCATGTAAATCGGTGTGTCCGTAAGCGAGCTGGCGATCTCTTCTGAAACCAGCAAAGCCACTGCAGCCCCATCCGAAACAGGCGAACAGTCAAAAAGAGTCATTGGCCAAGCGACCATCGGGTTGCCTTTGGGGTCGCTTAAAAATTCGATTTCATCTTTCCACTCTGGCACAGGTAGTCCCTTTTGAACTGCGCGCCGTTTTTTGCTTTCCATGATATCGAAAATGGTCTGGCCAAATTGAGCATATTCATTTAACGCGCCGTTATTATGGTTTTTGATACTCACATGGTAAAAAGCCTCCCGACTTGCTTGGAATTCATGCATGTAAGCTGTAGCCATAGCCGCGTAAAATCCAGGGAAAGTAAATCCCGCTGAGACTTCAAATTGAGTGTCAGCTGCAGTTGCCAGCGCTTCAGTTACAGCTGCGATCTCCAGGCTGGTCATCTTCTCAACACCGCCCACTAAAACGACGTCGTATTGCCCCGAGGCGATCGCCAGGGCAGCCTGTCTGAGCGCTACACCGCTCGATGCACAGGCGTCTTCAATCCGAAGCGCGGTTATCGGAGAAAGGCCGATCCAGCTTGCCAGAATTGGTGCTAAATGGGCTTGCTTCTCAAATTGATCGCTGCTGAAATTTCCAAGATAAAAGGCCTCAACCTTTTCAGGGTTATACCTTTGCATAGAATTGATCATATCCTGGTAGGCCTCAACAAAAAGGTCGCGTGAATTCTTCTCTTTAAATGCACCGAACTTGCTGAGGCCAACACCTGCAACGGCAACGCCCTTTTTCCATTTTAACTCTGACATCGATGTCACCTGCTTTTTAACTTGCTTTGATATAAATTCGGGCATCTGAGAGGTCACGAGGACGTGCTCCACCCGGGGTAGCAGCTAAAGCCATGGTTAATTGATGGCCCTCCACAACGAAAAGCCCTTTAAACTCACCGATAAAGCCTAAAGTGTGTTCTGTTTGTTCCATGGTGATTTTCCCAGACTCAATCGTGTAAGTGCCTCCGGATAGAATGCCCATAGGTTCATATTCGGCACGAAAGATTTTGTCCTCTTCAAATTCAAACCATAACCCAGGAAAGGGCTGATCTTCAGCTTGAACCCATTTTCCAAGTAATTCCGACATTGAACAAGCCTCCTTCACTTAAAAAACCGTTTTTGGAACAATGCCCAACCGGTGTGCTTCATCACGGATCCAATCTCTGAAATCCGGGTGGGCAATATTTGCCAAAGCTTCCATACGTGCTTTGATGCAACGACCACGTAGCTCTGCCACACCAAACTCTGTGATGATCGTGTCTACGTCTTGGCTTGGAACTGTGACTCCTGCTCCGGGGGCCAGTGTCGGCACGATGGTTGAGATAGCGCCATTTTTAGCAGTTGACCGCAACGCGATAATCCCCCGCCCTCCAGGCGACATCTGGGCGCCTCGATGCGTATCTAGCTGACCACCCGTGCCGCTAAAATGACGGGTTCCGATACTCTGGGAACACACTTGCCCGAGAATATCGACCTGTAAAGCGGTGTTGACACTGATCATTTTATTATTCTGTGCAATAACATAAGGATCGTTGGTGTAGCGACCACGATGCAATTCGACATCTTTGTTGTCATTAATAAAATCGTAGAGTTTGCTGGTTCCTAAGGCAAAAGCCCCAATCGATTTACTAGGATGCAGTGTTTTCTTGCGGTTTGTAACCACCCCGGCCTCAATCAGGTCAACCATGCCATCAACCAGCATTTCGGTGTGAATACCTAAATCTTTTCGCTCCATAATATCGGCTGTGATCGCATTCGGAATGCCGCCAATGCCTAGTTGTATCGTAGACCCATCTTCAATTAAATCTGCGATATAAGCCCCGATTTTTTGTTCAACTTCAGTGGGCAGCTGGGAGATGAGCTCTACCAATGGAACATGATTTTCAACAAGGTAATCTACTTCTGAAATGTGCACCAGGGTGTCCCCATGAACCCACGGAAGGTTGGCATTGACCTCGAGAATCTTCAAATTTGCAGCTTCCAGCAGATCTTTCTGGACAACCACCCCCAAAGAAAGCGACAAGTACCCATCTTTATTAGGCGGTGTGGCTGTCCCCCAGAAAATATCTAAATGTCCCTTGGTAGCGACCAGTTTATCTGTAGCGGCACGATGTAAATTATTCGGGACATAAGACACCCGACCCTCAGGGTGGTATTGACGATCAGAATGACTGTAGAACCAGTTTTCATTGAAAACTCGTCCGGCCATCTCAGCTTTGGTGAAAATTTCATAGGAACGCATTGGCAGGCACGTCCAGCAACGAACATTTTCTAAATCTCTTGCCCTTGCAGCAAGGGCGTTGAATAACCCCGGGGGTTCCGAACCAGCAATGCCGACGCCAATACTCTGGTGAGATTCAACCATGGAAACTGCGTCAGCCAGTGAAATGTATTTGTCTGCAAATTGTTTGGGAGACATCTCTAATAATCCCTATCTATTATTTGGGCATACGAAAAGCTACTGCTGCCTGGTTATAACCAACGCCTGAACCTACAAAAACGACCAGGTCACCTGCTTTTATTTTGCCTAATTTACGAGCATCATCAAAAGCCATTGGCAAGCAAGCTGAGCCTGTGTAGCCCCATTTGTCCATGATCCAATGCGCTTTTTCAAGGGGTAAGCCGATTTCCTCCATCACCAACGTGATGGTGTTCAGCCTTACCTGCGTGAAAATCACAAAATCAATCTCATCAATCGTGAAATTACCATTTTGGGCCACCTCGCGGATGCGTTGTGGCCAACCTTCGTTGTTAACCTCAGGAGGAAAAGCCGTCACCAGTTTCACTTTGGTCTTACCAGATTGGACGTTTTCTACGGTTGCCGGTTCTGCTGTTCCGCCAGCGTAGATGCCCCAATGTGAATAATATGAGCCATCGGCAAAAAAGGCAGACGAAACAAAACCTGGCTGATCACTGGGCGCCAATACGGCTGCGCCTGCGCCATCACCATAAAAGAAGCTAATCACATCAGACTTGTAATCGGCCAGGCGATGCATCATGTAAGCTCCGATCACCAGGATGTATTTTAAATGCGGGTTGGTACCGATTAACCCGGCCCCTAAGGCCAAACCCGTTGGGAAACTGGCACAAGCGCATCCCACGTCAAAAGTGCCTGCTCTTTTTGCGCCAAGCTTCTCTTGGATAACAACAGAGGTCGCCGGGGTGATGTAATCGGGCGAATCCGTACCGAGGATGATCAAATCCACATCATTGGGGGTTATTCCAGCATCCTTTAAAGCATCCTTTGCGGCCTCAACAGCCAAATCAGACGTTGCCATACCTTCATCAGCATAAAAACGTGTCTTGATACCCGAACTATTTTCAAATTTTCCGACAACTGTCTCTAAAGCCGGGTTAACTTTGGCCATCCACTTACCAAAAGTCTCGTTTGAGATTTCATTTTTGGGCAAATATCTTCCGGTGCCTATAATGGTTGCATATCGTTGCATTTCTTCCTTTCTTTTCGTTCACAGGATGAGAGCTTTTCAAGCCAGTTAGTGCCTAAGTTCCAAGAACCATCCCGCCATCAATACTGATTGTTGTGCCATGAATATAGGATGCCTCATCACTGGCCAGCCATGCATACAGATTGGCAACATCTTCAGGCAGTCCCATCCGGCCCAATGGCGTCTTAGCAGCCAAGCCATCTAAAATCTTTTCAGGCATTTTCTTAACCATCTCGGTAAGAATGAAACCCGGGCAGACAGCGTTCACGCGAATGTTAAATTGTCCTAATTCACGAGACCATGTTTTTGTCATACCAATGACACCAAATTTTGTCGCTGCATAATTGGTTTGCCCAAAATTACCATATAAACCAACGATGGATGAAGCATTTAAGACCACCCCACCACCCTGTTTTATCATTTGCGGCGTAACAGCTTGCGTACAATTAAAGACGCCTTTCAGGTTAACATTGACAACCAGGTCGAAATCTTGCTCTGACATCTGGCTGACCAGTTCACCATCTTTGTATTTTACAAAGAGGCCATCCCGAGTGATTCCAGCATTGTTAATCAACACATCCACACGGTCAAACTTCTCAATGACATCATCGACCCAGGCCTGAACCTCTCCGCGATCCGTTACGTTGACCTTATAAAACAAAGTCCCGTGCCCCAGTTCATCGGCAACTGCTTGCCCTAAATCTTCATCCAGGTCACAAATGACAACCTGTGCCCCTTCAGCAATAAACTTCTCAGCTGCAGCTTTTCCAATGCCAGCTGCGCCCCCGGTAATCAAACAAATTTTTCCACTTAACCGCATAAAACTCCTCTTCAGATAATAATTAAAACCCCTTCAATAAACGTTGACTTCAGCGCTTAACTTGACGTATTATAGCAAACTGGCATTACAAATCGGTTACGAAGGGGTAACAAATCAACGTGTTTTGTTCAGAATTAATGCTCTAACACAAGTTTTCGATAAAGAGCTTCTGTTTCAGCAGAGACCGATGCGTTTAAATCCTCCTGGAGGAGGGCTTTGCACCGACGATATACCTCGTGCACGACAGAAGTCTGACCCAGTTCATGGAAAATAAACATCTGGGCGCGATAGGCTGCTTCCCAGTAAGGATCTTCTTTCACAATCCGGTAAGTGGTATCCAGGGCTTTTTGAAGTTTGCCCGTTTCAATGTGATTGTTCAATAATCTATCTGCAGCTAAAAAGAATTGTTGATGGTAGTATTGTTCTTCATGGACAATCCATTCGCTTACCGGATTATCCACCAAGTAGCGTCCTTGGTATAATTTAAATGCGTTCTCATAACCAGTTAATGTTGCTTGATTCATTTCCGTAATAAACAAATCTGCATCAACAATGATGCGTGCTTTAGGATTCAAACGGAAATTATCCTGGCTACGGTTAATGAAAAATGGTGGTTCACCACGCGGTCGGTTGGGTTCGAGAACTTGATTGACCGCATTGAAGATGACTTTCAAATAACTGGCACGTTTCTCTTTTGCCGATTCGGGCCATAGCCACTCAAAAATCTGGTCTTTATGAACCCATTTACCACGATGAACAACCAAGATTTGGAAAAAGAGACGGGCTTTTTCTCGCTTCCAAGCCTGTGTTTGAATGATTTGATCGCCTCGCCAGACATTAAAGTCGCCGAAGGTTTGCACCCACAAGGTGTACCCCGGGTGATATTCTTGATCTGATAAACCTCTTTGATGAAGAACTTGGCTTAGGAATTTTTGCTCAACGCCATTTGAAGATGCAGCTATGACTAAAGGGTAAATCGATTCACGGTCTTTAAGCCCCAAAAGGGTTTCACTGGTCAAAATGAATTCATAGCCGTATTCTCTTATCAAAGCTATACATTTCTCAAAATAACTGAAGGCTGTATTTTGATATCCCTGATGCCAAGCTTTTAATGCTAACCACAATCGAGATGCACATAACGCGAAAGTATCTTTGACACGAACTGCTGAGCTTTCAGCTGAGGTTAAAAACTGCTGCGCTACGTCATGCTTGTTAGCGAGTACAGCGCCAGCGCCTAAAGACAAACGGATTAAAACGCCGATCCATTCATCGCCTGCTTTTTCAGCAATAGAAAGCGATTCAAGCGCTATTTCTTCTGCCTCGCTGTATTGACCGGCGTAACCCAACGCTCGGCACATTCCCCAAAGGGGTTCAACATGAATACGGGTTACATCAATCTGCTCAATTGAGGCCTGAAAATAACCCGTCGCCTGTACCAGGACTTGGTTTGAAAAAGGGTGCGGGTTTCTGACCAGTAGTGCATGTCCCAAGCGCATAAAACCAACCGCCTGCACAAACTTAGAACTTAACGATTCACCAATTTCAATGCCCTGTTTAGCATAGATCTCCGCTTGCTCAGCTTCACCCAGAAACGAATAATACAAAGATAATAAGAGCGTGCTTTCCCTGTGAAAACGCTGCGGTCGTGATTGTGGCAAAGAAGGATTGTTGGCTTCGCGAGCGAGTAAAAGATTGACGCCTTCCCTCAATCTGCCGGTTCGTAGGTAAACGCGAGCCTGAATAAAGTCAGTTTCCAGTACAAGGTCTGGCATTAATTCGCTGGCTTGCAACAGCAATTGCTCTGCATTGTCTGGATAGCCTAAATTAAGTTGATTTTCGGCAATTAGGACTAAAAGATCCGCGACCTCCCTCGGCATTTCTCTTGGGTCAAGGCGTTTTAAGGCGTCTTGAAGCAATTGATCCCCATTAATTGGTCGAATGGTGTCTAAAAATACCTGTCCCTGACCCTGCAAAGCCCGCGAAATACCAATAGAAGATTGACGTTCCCGATAAAGGCGCTCTGCCTGATGATAATATTCCAGGGCATCTTCAAAATTCCCCAAGTATCGATTGACCTCACCCAAAAGGTAAATTAAGTAGGGATAGTTCTTTCGATATATCTCAGGGATTTCATGAATCCAGTAATTAATCGATTCTTGTCTCCCGTCCTGAATCAATGGTTTACCAATGTTCTCTAAAATTTGATTAACCTGGAAGTAATCCTTGGCAGAAAGTAAGTGGTATATTGCTTCTTCCCAATACTCGTGCGCCCGATAATAACTGGCAACCTTCAAGTGCAAATCAATTAATGTGGAGGGGTTCGCCTGAAGCTGGTTTATTAAAAAAGACCGGAATATTTGATGATAGCGAAACACCCCCGGTTGTAATTCTTCAATAAATAGCCCTGAACGATTAAGTTGTTCTAAGGTCTGGTTGCTGTTGTCGCCGGTCAACAAAAAATCACAGGTTGCACTTTCAAGCTTTGATAAAATCGAAGTCTTGACCAGAAATTCCTGGATATTTAGAGGCAATCTCCCTAATACTTCTTCGGCTAAATAGTCGAACAATGTGGATCTTGTGTGTCGTTCGTCTTCCAATACCTGCTGGATGGTCAACTCCGGGTTGCTCTGCAAGATCTGCCAGATCATTTGCAGACCTATGACCCACCCCTCTGTTTTGTTGAGCAATTGTTCAATAGAAGGTTCAGATAAGCTAATGCCATATTGTTGCTCAAATAGTTGAGCAACTTCCTCTGCTGTAAATGCCAGGTCATCTCTGGTAATGATCAAAACGTCACCCTTGGCCCGCCATTTAACCAGTGAGGGGAAAGCAACCGCGTGTCGAGTGGCGATCACCACATGCATTTTAGGCGAAAGGTGTTCAATGATCCAATCTACGAAACCAACAATATCCGAGACGTCAGCAACCCGATGAAAATCGTCAAGGACGAGAAAGGCATTCCGCGTGATTTTGGTTGTTAAAACATTAACAAAAGCAATTAATGCCTCATTAAGCGTCGCATCCGGGTTATCCAGAATCCTCAGCGTTTCTTCACCAATCGAGTGGCCATGCTGGTTAAAAGCGGCGAAAAGTTTTGCTAAAAATAGTTTTGGGTCTCGTTCAGTGCCTGAAATTGTATACCAGTAAACCGGGTTATCCTGATTATTGATAAAAGAAAGGATCGATGTACTTTTCCCATACCCAGTCCCCGCTTCGATGATGGTCAAGGGATACTGCTTCGATTGCTCCAATTTTTGATTAACCCGTTTGCGAGCCAGCACATGGCTGCGTTGCGCTGGCGGGTTGAGCTGGCTGAGGATGATTAAATTACGGATGGACATGTGCTTGTACGCATTGTATTTAAATTGTGAATGAGTACGTTAAAATTATAGCAGCGAAGAGGGCAGAGGACAAACGCTGTTGTGTTGGGTTGAACCTGTCCCAACATAATGACCCAGTTTCTTGACAAAGTTTTTGATTAACTATCATTTATCAAACACGGTATTGATGACTTAACAAATGCCGTAAGCGCTGTGAAAGATTGGAATAACGCTTTGATAT
>LSQX01099391.1_pt1 | contig 33050 bp, 28 predicted proteins | sample 654561 | NCBI WGS metagenome assembly LSQX01 (sample SAMN04489861, study PRJNA283612) | anaerobic digester metagenome | isolation source: 4 biogas reactors fed with cattle manure at either 37C or 55C with and... | place: Denmark: Kongens Lyngby | collected 2014 | reverse complement strand
AAAATCATGTTCTCTATAAAAATTGATTTGATAAATATATTAATCAGATTTTCCATATCATCATTTTTTGCCGGTTAATCTTCAATTAATTTACGGTTGCGGCTACGCTGCACCCAAATTATAATACCGATGGTAATCAGCGCCATCGGAGGTAAAATCATCATCCCGTTATTTTCATAAAATCCGCCGTTGGCAACATACCAGCTGTCGGGGATAACCCGGAATCCGTAAATTGATCCGGAACCAAACAGCTCACGAAAGAAGCCGACAATGATAAGAATAACGCCATAACCCGCTGCATTGCCCACTCCGTCGAGAAACGACGGCCAGGGGCGGTTTCCCAGGGCAAACGCCTCAATTCTCCCCATGATGATACAGTTGGTAATAATCAGCCCGACGAAAACCGAAAGCTGCTTACTCACATCATACACATAGGCTTTCAGCACCTGGTCAACCAAAATAACCAGCATTGCAACAATCACAAGCTGCACGATAATCCGTATCCGGTTGGGAATGCTGTTTCGTATAAGTGAAATGATAATATTTGAAAAACCAATCACCGCCATAACCGAAATGGTCATCACAATGGATGGTTTTAATTGTGCCGTTACCGCAAGCGCCGAACAGATACCCAAAACCTGTACGGTAATCGGGTTGCTGTCATTCAGCGGATCAGTCAGTAACTTCAGATTCTTTCTTGAAAAAAGTGGTTCGCTCATTGCAATTTATTTAATCTTTAATAAGAATTCCTTATAACTGGTGAAATCTGCCAAAAGCATATCTTCCAGACCCTTGCTGGTAATAGTACCGCCTGACACACCGTCAACACTGTGATCTGCAGGCGCATTCTGTCCTGTTTTCTTAACAGTTATCGAAACAAGTTTGCCGGAATCGTCAAAAAGTTTTTTCCCTTTAAATTCCTTCTGAAACTCGCCGGTTGAAATTTCGGCGCCAAGCCCGGGTGTTTCCCCCTCGTGATCGAAAAAAGCGCCATAAATTGTATCCATGTCTTCATTCAGTGAAACAAAACCCCATATTGGTCCCCACAGCCCGGCGCCATACATTGGGAAAATGTATTTCAAACCATTTTCGGTTTCACACTCAAACACAGGCAGATTCCGTTCTGCAACCGGTTTTGACTTTTCCCTTTTCAGGTCAACATCAAATGCATTCACCCCGTCAATCCGTTCTCCTTTTGAATCTACAACATACTGGTTCTTAATATTACTTTCATAAAGTTCCTCGGTATTATCCACAGTGGATATAATGTTGACAGAAGCCAGAATATTCTGCTTCTTTTCGATTTCAAAATTTCGGGTTTGCATCGGTTTCAGCGACATTGCAACTGCGGCAAGCACGGCAGCCACAAGAACAACCATCACTGATGCATAAATAAATGTATATATATTACTATTCCTGTCCATAATCAATATTTTTTCAATTACACGGAAAGTTTTGCACGCTTAAGCCGTCGGCTGATGTGTCCCTGCACAACGTAGTAGTCAACAAGCGGCGCAAAAGTGTTCATCAAAAGAATGGCAAGCATCATTCCTTCGGGATAGGCAGGGTTCACTACCCGGATGATGATAGCCAGAACACCAATGAGAAAACCGTAAATCCATTTTCCCTTTTCTGTTTGTGCGGCTGAAACCGGATCGGTTGCCATAAACACAGTTCCAAAGGCAAATCCGCCAATGAGCAGATGTTGCCAGAATGGAAGTTCCATCAATGGATTAACGGCAAAAATATTAAATATCAATCCTGCAACTAATCCGCCGGCAACCGTGGAAACCATAATTTTCCAGCTCCCTATTCCGGTGATTATCAGAATAACTGCGCCGATTAAAATCGCAAAAACCGATGTTTCACCAATTGAGCCGGGCATAAATCCCCAAAAAGCATCGGCAATACTGAGATTAAAATCCCCTGCCCCGATATCTGCCAGCGCAGTCGCACCGGAAAAACCGTCAACCGGAATATCATTTTCTGCAATGGGCACCCAGACTGAATTGCCCGACATGTATGCCGGATATGCAAAAAAGAGAAAAGCGCGGGCTACAAGTGCCGGATTCCACACATTCATTCCTGTGCCGCCAAAAACTTCCTTTCCGAAAATCACGGCAAAAGCGGTGGCAATTGCAATCATCCAAAGCGGAGTTTCAACGGGCATAATCAGCGGAATCAGCATTCCTGAAACCAAAAATCCTTCGTTGATCTCATGTCCGCGCATCTGGGCAAAGGCGAATTCGATTCCAAGTCCGACAACATAGGAAACAATAACTATCGGTAGCACTTTCAGAAATCCGTAGAAAAACAATTCGACAAAACCTGTTGAAGCCAGCTCTCCGATTGCCTTAAAATGCTGAAAACCGACATTATACATTCCAAACAGCAAAGACGGTATCAGCGCTAAAACCACGATGGACATGGTTCGCTTCATGTCTATATAGTCGTGGATGTGCGTGCCGGTTTTTGAAGTGTGCTTAGGCACATACAAAAAAGTGAAGAACCCGTCATGCAAAGATTGCAGCCAATGGTATTTGGCTCCTTTCTGTACGTAGGGTTCGGTTCTTTCAAAAAAATCCTTTAAAAATTTCATCTGAATCAGACTGTATTATATTTCTTAATAATTATCCAAGCTCCTTAATCATAGTATTGATTCCGGTTCGTAAAATGCTCTGCACCTTGATTTTTGACGTGCAGACATATTCACACAGTGCGAAATCCTCTTCAATGACTTCGTATAGCCCCAACTGCTCCATTTTATCCACATCATTTGCCAAAATGGCTTTCAGCAGAAAAACAGGAAAAACATTCATGGGAACAACCTTTTCATATTGTCCCGACATCACAAATGCACGCTCACCCCCGTTCATGTTTGCATTGAGTTCATACTCTTTTTTCGGAAATAGAGATGAGAGAAAGGTTTTTGATGCGCTGAATTTGTCCACCCCCGGAGCAGCCCATCCAAGCAGCTCATAATCATTCCCTTCGGGAATAACACTGATTTGAGAATCGTAAAATCCGACATAGTTTATCGGATTCACTCTTGTTCCCGTCAGCACATTTCCGCTGATTATCCGCTGTTTGTAAGGCGATTTTTTCAAATGTCCTTTGGTTATTTCAGAAACCTGAGTACCCAACAAAGTCTGAAAATATTTGGGTTTTTCCACTTCTGAGCCGGTTAAAGCAAATATTTTGGTAAAATCTGTTTTCCCTGTTTCAAACAATCTGCCGATGAAAAGCACATCCTGCGGATTGATTGTCCAAATCACTTCCCCTTTGTTCAGCGGTGAAATATGGTGAATTTGCACACCCACGTTTCCTGCCGGATGCGGACCTGCAAATGTATGGTACTCAACATTTTTAATGTTCCCAAACACCGACTTTTCGCTCAGTCCCAAAAATACTTTTCCGGTGGTCAGCCTGCTGAGTGCATTGATTCCTGTTTGAAAAGTACCCATCTGCCCTTCTAAAATAAAATTATAGTCGGGCGCAAGCGGAGCTGTGTCAAACGTGGATATGAAAATAGCTTTTGGCTGATCATCGGGCGAAGCGACAATGCCGTACGGACGACGTTTGATAAAGGGCCACAAACCGCTTTTCAAAAGGTTCTCCTTTACCACTTCAGTAGTGAGCTTCAACGGGTCTCCCGACTCAAATTCCACAAAACCTGCCTGAGAATCTGTTTCAATCACCACTTCCAAAATGCGTCTGCGTTCACCTAAATTAACCGAGGAAACTTTTCCGCCAAACGGTGCGGTGAAAACCACCTCCGGATGATACTTGTTGTAAAATAATGCATCTCCCGCTTTTACCTCAGCACCGGGTTTTACGCTCATTTTTGGGGTCAGACCGGGAAAATCCGTTGGCTTCAATGCAACAACAGCGGGAAAGGGCAGAGTCTCAAGAACTGTTTCAGCCGTACCTTTCAACTTTATATCCAACCCTCTCCTTAATTTTATGACTTCTGACATTGTAATCAAGAATAGTGTTAATTTAAAGCTTGCAAAAATAAATAATATATTCGCTTTTCACAATCAGAGCGCTGCAAAAGTGTAAACTTTCGGCAATAAAAACATGCTAATATATTTTATTAGGTGCACCGTACTCTGATACAGTCTCTTTTCAAATAAAAACAGTTCATTAAGATTAAAATTCCTTTTTTTACGTTAATTTGATGAAATGGCGGTGAAATGTTTATTTGGAATAGCCGCCAAAAATGTAAATTTGCGAAACATTTGATTAATTCCTTTTAGGTAAACATCTGAATATGAATAAAGTATTTTTATTTCTTGTTTTATCCATCCCAATTATTTCTTCTGGAAACACTCAGGATGGCAACTACTATTACGAAAATGCTGTATATGATGAAAATATAAAAACCGTGCTGATGTACCGGGACGGATTTGAATTATCCAATCCGATTTGGGAAATGGGCGAAGAAATTCCCCTGATTTTGAAATTTGACGATCTTTCGGGTGACGTTAAGGATTATTACTACACCATCATCCATTGCGATGCCGACTGGAACGAAAGTTTTATTCCGCAAAGCGATTACATTGAAGGTTTTACGGAATATGTCATTAATGATTTTGCCCGCTCTTTCAATACAACATTCAAATATGTGAACTACCGGATATACCTGCCCAATGAAAACATGGGTTTTAAACTATCAGGAAATTATGCGCTGGTTGTTTATGAAAACGGAGACCGTGAGAACATCGTGCTTACCAAACGGTTTCACGTCGTGGAGCCGCTTGTTTCGGTTGAAGGTACGGTTCACCGTGCCACGCTCGATGCATTCAAAGGCGAAAACCACGAGGTGGATTTCACGGTTTTTCACGACAATTTACCTATTGACAATCCGCAGCAGGAAGTAAAAGTGGTGATTACGCAAAACAACCGTTGGGACAATGCCATACGCAATCTGAAACCGCTTTTTATCCGCAATCGGGCATTGATTTACGATTATAACCGCGAAAATGTTTTCCCTGCCGGAAATGAATTCAGATATTTCGATAACCGGACAAACCGCGTCAATGGGGAGAATATACTTGCAACTGATTTCCACAGACCCTATTTTCACAAAACGGTGATGACCGATGAAATCAGAAGCAACCGGCGCTATTTTGAATATGAAGAGATGAACGGCAAGTTTGTAGTGGAAAGCCAGGACAGGGAAGTTGAAGATTTTGACACCGAATGTGATTACACATTTGTCCACTTTACACTGCCGATGGAATCCGTTCTGTTAGGCGGAACAGTGAATGTTTTTGGCGCGCTAAACTATTGGAATGCAAACAAAACCAATGAAATGACATGGAATTTCGATACCGGCGTTTACGAACTGACACTTCTTTTAAAACAGGGATACTACAACTATATGTATGTGTATGTTCCCGGCGGCTCACACGTTGCCGACCATAAAAACATAGAAGGCAGCTACTGGCAAACCGAAAATGACTACCAGATTTTTGTCTATTTCCGGGAAATGAGCAGCAGATACGACAGGCTTGTCGGTTACCGGCAGCTCAACTCAAAATTTAATCGCTGACAATTTCAGAATCAATCCGCAAAAAATGAGATATAATTACCTGCTTGTCATAATCTGTTTTGCGCTGCTGTTTTCATGCAGTCAGCCTGCAAAATATATCTACAACGAAGGGCGCATTTACGGAACCTACTATCATATTGTGTATGAGCACCCAAATGGAGATGATATTCATTCTGAAATTCAGAAAAAACTGGACGAATACAACAAAATTTTCTCAACATTTGATTCCACTTCGGTGATTTCAAAAATCAACAACAACAAGCCGGTGGCGCCAGACGAAATTTTTCTGAAATGTTACAACCGCTCCATGGAAATTTCTGCACTCACCGGTGGCGCTTTCGACATAACGGCAGGTCCGATGGTAAATGCCTGGGGGTTTGGCCCCGAAGACAAAACGAAAATGACTCCGAAAAAAATTGACAGTCTGAAAGCGATAACCGGCTACACAAAAGTGAAACTGGTAAACGGGAAAATCGAAAAGGAAAATCCGGAAATGAAACTCGACATGAATGCCATAGCCAAAGGTTTTACTTCCGACCTGATTGGTGATTTACTGAAAGAGGCAGGCTGCAAAAACTTTATGGTAGAAATTGGCGGCGAAGTGGTTGCCAAAGGAGTTAACGAAAAAGGGCGCATCTGGACCATCGGCATCAGTAAACCTGAAGAGACCGTATTGTTTGCATCAAACGAATTGCAGGCAAAAGTGCAGTTGCCGGACAATGCGCTGGCAACTTCGGGAAATTACCGGAATTTCTATGTGGAAGACGGGAAAAAATATGCGCACACCATCGATCCCAAAACAGGATATCCCGTGCAGCACAGTCTTTTAAGCACAACGGTTATTGCAGACAACTGCATGGATGCAGATGCATTTGCCACTGCATTTATGGTACTCGGACTTGAAAAATCAATCGAAATATCCCAAAAGAATCCCAACCTGAAAGTCTATTTTATTTACGCCGGCGAAGATGGTGAAAACCGGATTTATTTCAGTCCGAGTTTTAAAGAGCACCTGATTCCGTAATTTTTGAGGGAAACGGATTAATTCACTCGGAAACTTTTGCAATTTTCATACTTGTGAAATCGATCTTCTTAACTGCACTTTCCCTTTCAAGCCGGTCGGTTGTTTGTGCGCAGTAAATGCCCCTGCTTGTCAAATGTTTGTTTCCGCTAATGTGCGTATTGGGGAATTTCCCGCCACGTTTTAGCAGCATCTGCGTTGCAAGTCCTAAAAATGCAATTGAAATCAGTGCAATGGAAAGTAATATAACTATTAAAAAACTCATAACTCTTATTCAACTAAATGAACCACAAATTTAGTGGTTTATTCTGGAAAATTTTCTGAAAGAGTACTATTTTTAACAAATCTGACACAAATTTATCCTGATTTTTGTAATTTTATGAAAATTTTCAAAAATCAATTATCATGCAAAAACATATCAGCATCGTTGCGGCTCTGCATATAGGAGTGAATGTACTGTGCATATTTTTAGGCATACTCATGTTTATCGTTTTCCATGTTTTGGGAAATTTTGTGGATGAACCGGAAGCACAATTCATTCTGCCCCTGATTGCAAAAATATTTTTAGGTTTCTTCGTCCTGATTGGCTTACCGGGCATAATTGCCGGAATAGGTTTGTTCAGGCGAAAAGAGTGGGCGCGGATTCTTGCTCTTGTGATTTCGGTCATTGCGCTGGTTAATTTTCCATTTGGAACGGCGCTTGGCGTCTATTCCATCTGGGCATTGACACAACCGGAAATAATCAAAGAATTTGGAGAGAAGATATGATTCAGCATGAAATTAAAGTTACCGGCAAGGTTCAGGGAGTGGGGTTTCGCTTTTTTGCAGAACACCATGCGAAATTGCTCAATATTAAAGGGTGGGTGAAAAACACCCGCGACGGCGGAGTGCTTGCAGTGGCTCAGGGAGATTCCGAAAACATGAAACTGTTTTTGAAAAAACTGAAAGTTGGTCCGCCACTTTCCAATGTTGACAGATTAGATGTGTTTGAAACCGATATTTTAGACAAATTCAACGATTTCGAAATCAGGTACTGATTTATAACGAATACTAAAACTAGCATAGCAATAATTTCATAACCAGGGAATTACAAACTAAAACTATTTATTAATACAGAACAGAAAATTCGATGAAAAATTACCACCTCACGCCATCCCAATTTCGGGAAGAAGGCAAAAAAGTAATCGACTGGATAGCCGATTATTACGAAAATATTGAGAAATATCCGGTTCTTTCTCAGGTTAAGCCCGGACAAATATTGTCGCAACTTCCGCAAAACGCACCCGGAAGAGGGGAATCCGTGGAGTCTGTGATGAGTGACCTTGATAAAATCATTATGCCGGGAATCACCCATTGGCAATCGCCTTCATTTTTCGGCTATTTCCCGAGCAACACGTCATTTCCGTCAATTTTAGGCGATCTCATTTCATCCGGATTAGGAGTTCAGGGGATGATCTGGGCAACAAGTCCGGCAGCCACGGAACTGGAAACCCGGATGCTCGACTGGTTAGCAGAGATGTTGGGCATGCCCGAAAAATTCAAATCCACTTCCACCGGTGGCGGCGTCATTCAGGATACCGCTTCCACTTCGGCTCTGACGGCGGTTATTGCAGCGCGCGAGCGCACCACAAAATTTGAATCGAACAAAACCGGCGTCAGACAAAAGCTGGTTGCTTACGTCTCATCACAAACCCATTCATCCCTTGAGAAAGCAATTAAAATAGCCGGTATCGGCAGCGAAAATCTCAGGATAATTGGTACAGACCAACAGTTTGCCATGCGCCCCGAATTGCTGGAAAAGCAAATTCAAAAAGACAAAGCAAACGGGCTGACACCTTTTTTCGTCTGTGTAACAATCGGTTCCACATCATCAAATGCGGTTGACCCGATCCGGGAAATCGGAAAAATTTGCGAAAAGGAAAATTGCTGGATGCATGTTGATGCGGCAATGTCGGGAACAGCAATGCTCTGCCCCGAATTCAGGCATTGGAGCGAAGGCGTGGAGCTTGCCGACAGCTACACTTTCAATCCGCATAAATGGATGTTCACCAATTTCGATTGTGATGTTTTTTGGGTTGCAAATCGTGCCGAACTAACCAACACTTTTTCCATCATGCCCGAATATCTGCGCAACAAGGCAACCGAATCCGGCGAAGTGTTCGATTACCGCGACTGGCATATTCAGCTTGGAAGAAGATTTCGCTCGCTGAAACTATGGTTTGTAATCCGGCATTACGGAGTGGAAGGTTTGCGGTTTCACATCAGAAAACATGTTCAAATGGCACAGCAATTTGCCATTTGGGTGAAGGAATCCAAAAACTTTGAACTACTATTGGAGCCGCCTTTTAATTTAGTTTGCTTCAGACTAAAAGCTGATGATGAGGCAAATATGAAGCTGATGAATTCGATAAATGAAACGGGCAAAGCTTTTTTCACCCACACAAAATTAAACGATCGGGTTGTTTTGCGGATGAGTATCGGACAAACGCACACGGAAGAAAAACATGTGAGCGAAATGTGGAATTTGCTTCAAAAATATGCTGCTGAATTAATTGGTTCGGAATAAAAATTCTCTTTTCCCCCAATTATTTGTATTTTTGAGAGAATCAAAAGGAAAAGGATTGCCGTGAAAAGATTTTTATTCATATTTCTGCTCAATTCATCATTAGCAGGTTTTGCTCAGGAAATGCTGATGCCGGCAATGCCTGAGCAGGATTCATCCATTATTGCCACCGAACGGATGCTGATGTACAATCAGCTGCTGATGGGAACAGTTCCTTCCGGAGAGTGGATGCAGCCTTTGCCGCTGATCAAAATGAATTTTGCCGAAGAAGCATTAAAATTCAGAAGTTTCAGCTTTTTTGAAAATTATGCAGACATGCGGACGTTCGAAAGATTAAATTTCGGAATGCCCGGCGCCTTGTCTCATCCGCTTTTGCTGAATACCAATATACTAAGCGGTTCTGAATACCGGATTAACAACCGTTTCATGCTTGGTGGCTACAGTTTTGAAGGGCGTTCGCCCTTCACTGCACCATTTCCAAATCAGGGACTGAATAATTACGATGTGCGCGGCTCTACCCTGTTTATGAAATACAATGTTTCCAAAAACTTCAAAATTGAAACCCGGGTGAACGTTATTCAAGGTCCCGGGTATCCATAATCTGAAATCTCAAACTTACCATCCATTTTATGCTAACAGTTTACAAAGCATCTGCCGGCTCGGGAAAAACTTTTCAACTTGTGGCCGAATATTTAAAGCTGCTCATTGAAAATCAGCAGAGTTACAGAAATATTCTGGCGGTTACCTTCACAAACAAAGCCACCAACGAAATGAAAAGTCGTATTCTCGAACAGCTCTATCAGCTATCAACCGGCAGGGAGTCAGCATATTTGGAGATTTTGTCCGAAGCCACAAAGTTCAATGAAGAACAGATTAGAAAAAAAGCAAAACAGGCGCTGAAAAATATTCTGCACGACTATCAACGGTTTTCAATCAGCACAATCGACTCCTTCACCCAACGAGTGATTAAGGCTTTTAACCGCGAAATGGGCATTTCGCCAAATTTCATGTTAGAATTGGACAGTGAAATGATTTTGACGGAAGCAGTTGACCGGCTCCTGGAAAAAATCAGCGACGACAAAAAACTGCGCAGCTGGTTAGTAAAATTCAGTGAAGAAAAAATCAGGGACGGCAGCAGTATGCGGATTGAACAGAATATTAAAAAGCTTGGTAACGAGCTTTTCAAGGAGAAATTTCAACTTTTTTTCCCGGATGAAGAACCGAAAAAAAATCCCTACAGCCGTGATAATTTAGAGAAATTCGTGAATGAGTTGATGGCATCAGGAGCCAGATTAAAAAACAACATCCGAAGAAATGCAGACGACTGCATGGTTGCCATTCGCCAAAATGGCTTTTCCGTTGAAGATTTTTCCTATAAATCTACCGGAGTGGCAGGGTATATAGAAAAAATTGCAAACGGGAATATTATCACTCCCTCAACCAGAGTATTGAAAGCATTGGAATCTTCCGAAGTCTGGGTGTCAAAATCTCACCCGCAGAGAGATGCTATTCAAATACTTGCAGAAAATATTTTACAGCCAAAACTGCAGCAAATTACTGATTTGATAAAGGAGTATTCTTCCGTGGCGGTGGTATTGAAACATATCCGGATTTTAGGAATTTTAACCGACCTGAAAGAAGAAATCAGGCTGCATCTGAAGGATAAAGAGATGCTTCAGCTGGCAGACTCCAACCTGCTGCTGAGTAAAATTATCGGCAACAGCGAATCGCCGTTTGTTTATGAAAAAATTGGTGTTCGCTACAATTATTATATGTTGGATGAGTTTCAGGACACTTCTTCGCTGCAATGGCAGAATTTCAGACCACTGATTCTGAATGCGCTGTCGGAAGGCTATCCTGCACTGCTTGTCGGCGATGTGAAACAGGCGATTTACAGATGGCGCAACAGCGACTGGAATATACTGGCAACCCAGGTGCAAAGCGATTTTCCCAATTTTCAGCCCAAAGAAATTTCTTTGGAAAAAAACTGGCGGAGCCGTTTGAAGATTATTGATTTCAACAATCATGTTTTTGGCGGTGTGCTGCAATCGTTTGAAAAGAGGCTAATCAATGAGTTAGGAGAAGAGCGTTTCGTGCAGAAGTTTCGCTCTGTATATCAGGACTATATTCAGAAACCCGGCAACCCTTCTGCAAAATCCGGAGGATATGCCGAAATTCAATTTTTCCCGAAAGAAAATTTCGAAGAAAATTCCATAAACCTGCTCGTTGAGCAGGTGAAAACGTTGCAGGATAAAGGACTTAAAGCATCAGACATTGTGATACTTCTTCGAAAAAACAGTGAAGGCGCTGCAATAATCAACACATTTCTCGAAGCTTCGCGCAAAGAAGAAAATGCAGGCTACAACTTATCCGTACTTTCCGGCGAATCGCTGTTCCTGTATGCTTCTCAGGGAGTTAACTTAGTGATGTTAGTTATTGAACTGTTAGTTGATCCGGAGAATATTCTTTCCAAAACTGCCTTTGTGCATCTTTGGCACTCCTGGCTGAAACCGGCTTTGAAAAAGGAGCGCAAACCTGCAAAAAACGGACAGGAACCGGTAAATATTCTTCAGTTTATTCCGAAAAAAGATGAAAATGCTTATGACGAAAGCAATTTTCAAAAAAATGATTTTGAAACAGAACCGTTTGAAAAGTTAGCACAAATCAGGCAAAGGGTTTTGCTGTCGTCTCTCGATGAAATCGTGATGGAAATCTGTTCCGTTTTCAATCTTTTCAGGTTAGAAACCGAACTGCCCTTTTTACAGACTTTAATCGACACCGCAGCAGAACTAAAAATCGGACTTTCCAATGACCTTTCCAACATGCTGCACTGGTGGAATGAGAAGGGTTTTAGAACTTCCGTGAGTGCAAATGACGAAGTGGATTCCGTGCGACTGATGACTATTCACAAAGCCAAAGGGCTTGAATTTGAAGCTGTTCTGATTCCGTTATTCAATTGGAATGTATCGTGGAGCGGCAATCAGCAGCCGCTGTTATGGTGCAGCACAGACGAAAAGCCGATGAACCGGCTTCCGCTGCTGCCCGTTGAAGCGTCAAACGAAGTGAAAGAGACCATTTTCAAAGACGATTTTCTGGAAGAAAAACTGAGCAGCTATATAGATACGCTCAACCTTGTTTATGTTGCTTTCACCCGCGCAAAATCGGTCTTGTTAGTGAACAGTATCATAAAAGAGGAGAAAAGTACCGGTTTTTCAACCATCAACACCCTGCTTTATGATGCTTTGAAAAGTCATGTCCCGAAGAAAATGCTGACTTTTGAAGACAATAGCAAAAATGAAGTTTTTTCCTACGGCGAAATGCCATTGTTCAAAAAATCCGGTAATTCATCAGACACAATCTGGATTGAAAAATACCATTTCAGCGCTCCCGGCGAAAGAATCCGGCTGCGCATCAACAGTGAGGATTTTCTGGAAGACGCCGGGCACAACCGTTCCGTAAAAAACAGCGGCAAGCTCATTCACGAAATTTTAGCCGGCGTAAAAACATCAGACGACCTGCTTCCCACATGCAGCAAAGCGCTAAAAGAGGGAAAAATCACGAAAACCGAATATGAACTCATTGTGGAAAAAATGAGAAAAGCAATGGAGAATCCGGTGATTAAGCATTGGCTCAGCGGTAATATGCAGGTTATGAATGAGCGAAATTTAATTACAAAAACCAAAATCATCCGCCCGGACAGAATCATGTTTTCCGGCAAAAATGCCGTTGTGGTTGATTACAAATGGGGAGAAAAAATGCCTGAAAAATATCATAAACAAGTTGGTGAATACATGAAAGCACTTATGGAATGTGGATTTGAAAAAGCAGAAGGATATATCTGGTATCTCAATCAGGACGAACTGGAGGAGGTTGTGGTTTGAAACAAAACGCTGTTTCAGGCTCAATTTAATTTTTTAATTTTGCCAAAAATTGATAATTATGATTCAAAGAATTCAGACACTCTATATCCTGTTGGCGGCAATACTCACCGCATTGTTGCTGAAACTGAATTTTGCCGAACTGACTGTCAGCGGAGAATTTTACATTTTTAATGCAAAAGGAATCATTAACGGTGAGCAAACCCTGTTCAGCGGGCTGCCGCTGTTTTTGTTCTCCTGGCTAATCAGTCTGCTTCATTTAGGAGCAATCTTCCTGTACAAAAGGCGGATTCTGCAAATGAGGATTCTTGTATTCACGATAATTCTTCTGTTGGGGCTGTTTGGCGTGATGCTGTACTTTTTGTATGCTTCTTTCAGCGGGGCGGAAGTTGCTTTCAAAATTCCGATGACTTTCCCGGTTATTGCCATTATTCTCGACTATCTTGCCATTCGCGCCATCGGCAAAGATGAAGCGCTGATAAGAAGTTTGAACCGAATACGATAATTTTCTCCGATGAAACCGCTGATTATGTTTTATAAACGGGAAAAGCTGTTTGGCTGTTTCATTTCAAGAAACTCAATTAGCTGGTTATGAAAGCAATGATTTTTGCCGCAGGCTTGGGTTCGCGTCTAAAAGATGAAACCCTTCATCAACCCAAAGCGTTGGTGAAAATTGGCGAGAAACCGCTGCTGCAACTCGCTATCGAAAAACTGAAAAGCGAAGGCGTAACAGAAATTGTTGTGAATGCGCACCATTTTTCCGACCAGATTATCGGTTTTTTAGCCCACAAAGATTTCGGAATTCCCATTAAAATTTCAGATGAAACCGATAAACTGCTCAACACGGGCGGTGGCTTAAAAAAAGCAGCTCCGCTGCTCGCCGGCAATGAACCCGTGCTCATTTACAATGTGGACATTCTCTCAGATTTGAACCTCTGGGAACTGATGCAGATTCATAACCGCTCGGGCGCTCTGGCAACGGTTGTGGTTCGCAAAAGGGAAACAGCGCGCTATTTTCTGTTCAACAACAACCGGAGGCTCATCGGCTGGATTAACAAAAAAAAGGGCGAAACAAAGCTTTCTGCTTATGATGAAACAGGCGAAGTCATTGAAAGAGCATTCAGCGGAATTCATATCGTCAGTCCCGAAGTTTTCAATCTGATGCCCCCGGACGACTGTTTCTCCATCATCGACTTATACATTAACCTGGCTGCCAAGCACCTGATTGTCGGGCATTTTGATGATTCAGGATGGTGGATGGATGTTGGCAAACCTGAAGAACTGGCTGCTGCAAGAGATTATTTTAAAGGAGAAGCCGGAAAATCCTTTTAAGTACCAATCAAATTCCTTAAATTTGATACAAAAATCAAAACCTGAGGATTATGAAACGGTTTTTCTTCTTCATTTCAGCCATTTTATACCTGTTTTCCTGTTCAGAAAAGGGATTAATAAATGATTATCCCATCTCTCCAGTGCCTTTCACGCAGGTAAAAGTGAAAGATGAATTCTGGGCAAAGCGCATCAAAACCAATCATTTGGTAACCATTCCGATAGCTATCGAAAAAAGTAAAGAAACCGGACGGATTGATAATTTTGCAGTTGCCGGCGGATTGAAGGAAGGCGGTTTTTGCTCTGCCTTTCCGTTTGATGATTCCGATGTTTTTAAGATTATTGAAGGTGCTGCCTATTCCCTTCAAATATTTCCGGAGGAAAAACTTGAAAAAACCGTTGATTCGCTGATTTATCTCATTGGTGAGGCACAGGAGGATGACGGCTACCTTTTCACCAACCGCACAATTTTAGGCGATAGCGGGCATGTCTGGATTGGCACTAAGCGCTGGGAAAAAACGGATGATCTGAGTCACGAACTTTACAATCTGGGGCATTTATACGAAGCGGCAACCGCCTGGTATCAGAGTACCGGCAAAAGAAATCTTCTTGATATTGCCATAAAAAGCGCCAATTTAGTTTACAATGACTTCGGATATGGGAAAATTGAAAACTGGCCCGGGCATCAGGAAATTGAAATCGGATTAGTGAAACTTTACAGAATTACCGGAGAAGAAAAATATTTAGAACTTGCCCGTTTCTTTTTGGATATCAGGGGAAAAGGAATTGGCAAAAAGAATTCATACAACCAGTCGCATCTCCCGGTTGTGGAGCAGACGGAAGCAGTCGGACATGCCGTGCGGGCAGCATATATGTGGAGCGCAATGGCTGATGTTGCCGCACTTACGGGCGATCAGTCCTACATTCACGCCATTCAGAAAATCTGGGAAGATGTGATTTGCAAAAAGTTTTACATAACCGGCGGAATCGGTGCCGAAGGCGGCCATGAAGGTTTTGGCGCCGCTTATGAACTGCCGAACGAAAAGGCATATTGTGAAACTTGTGCCGGAATTGCCAATATTTTCTGGAATCACAGAATGTTTCTTATGACAGGTCAGGCTCAATATATTGACGTTCTGGAGCGTTCGCTTTACAACAATGTTCTTTCGGGAGTTTCGCTTGAAGGCAACCGTTTTTTTTATCCCAATCCTTTGCAGTCAAACGGACAGCATGAACGAAGTGAGTGGTTCGGCTGCGCATGTTGCCCGTCAAATATTGTGCGGTTCATCCCTTCCATGCCTAATTATATTTATGCCAGAAAAGATAACAACTTCTACCTGAATCTTTTTGTGCCCGGCTCGGTAACATTTGAAACGCAAAAAGGCAATTTTAAGCTTACTCAGGACAGCAACATGCCCTGGAACGGGCATATTTATATCGTTCCCGAAATGGAAAAACCGTTTAAAGCCAATCTGCTGATAAGAATTCCCGGTTGGGCTTCTGAAAGCCCGGTTCCCTGCGATCTTTACGAATTCTTAAACCCGCCATCCGCTTCGCCGGTATTTAAAATTAACGGAAAAGAGGTTTATCCCGAAATAAAAGACGGCTACGCCGTACTTTCCAAAAAATGGAAAACAGGCGACAAAATTGATATTAATTTCCCTTACGAAATACGAAAAATTCAGGCTCATCCTGAAATAGAAGACGATAAAGGGAAAATTGCGCTACAACTTGGTCCATTAGTTTACTGCACCGAATGGGCTGATTATGAAGACTCTGATATTTTAGACATTTATCTCGATCCCGATGAAAATCTCTCTTTCGGTTTCAGACCGCGTAAATTGGATGGAGTGAACACGATAACCGGAGAAGCATCCATTCTGAAAAAAGGCGAAGGACCCGACAGGGGCGAATTTTATCCGCTCAATTTTACGGCAATCCCCTATTATGCCTGGGCACACCGCGGAAAAGGCAAAATGGCAGTGTGGATTAACGCTTTGCAGAGTCATTGAAATCATCACGGCTAAATTATTCGAGTTGGAACTATATTTTGTACTTTTGTCCCGATTTTAGAATTTTTTCGGGATAAAACAGAATATGTTATATATTTTAAACTCCATAGATTTAACGCTTCCGCTGACCAATCCGGTCATAAAATTCCTGATTATTCTGCTGATTATTCTGTTTACACCGATTGTTTTGGACAGAATAAAAATCCCCCATCTATTGGGATTGATTATTGCCGGGGCGGTTATCGGTCCGTTTGGGTTTAATCTCATAACCCGCGACAGCAGCATTATTCTTTCGGGAACGGCAGGGTTGCTCTATATTATGTTCCTTGCAGGTTTGGAAATTGATATTGCAGACTTCAAAAAAAATGCAGGAAAAAGCACTCTTTTAGGACTTTACGGATTTTTCATCCCAATGATTCTCGGCACGCTCACCGGGCTGTATGTTCTAAAATATTCACTGATGACTTCGGTGCTGATGGCGAGCATGTTTTCTTCACATACGTTGATAACCTACCCCATTGTCAGCAAACTCGGGCTTACCAAAAACAAGGCGGTAAACATCACTGTGGGCAGCACATTGATCACCAATGTGCTTGCGTTGCTGGTTTTGGCTGTTGTTGTCGGGTTGGTTTCGGGCAACACAGACAAATATTTCGGATTGAGATTGTCCGTTTCGCTACTGGTTTTCGCTTCGGTCATTATGATTGGTTTTCCGATTATTGCACGCTGGTTTTTCAAGCGCTACGACGACAAAGTATCTCAGTATATTTTTGTTCTTGTGATGGTTTTTTTAGGCGCCATTCTTTCTGAAATTGCAGGAATTGAAGGAATTATCGGTGCTTTTTTAGCCGGACTTGCACTCAATCGGCTGATTTCGCGGACTTCACCGCTGATGAACCGCATTGACTTTGTCGGGAATGCGATTTTTATTCCGTTTTTCCTGCTCGGCGTGGGAATGCTCATTGACTATCGTGCTTTCATCAACGATAGGGAGACCCTTTTTGTGGCAGCAGTCATGTCCATTATTGCCACTGTGGGAAAATATATTCCTGCCCTGATGATTCAAAAGCAATTTCATTTCAGCACCAACCAGCGAAGACTAATTTTCGGATTGAGCAATGCTCAGGCGGCAGCTACGCTTGCCGCGGTCTTAGTCGGCTTCAACGTGATTTTAGGTGAAACGGCAAGCGGTGAACCCATCCGGCTGCTCAATGAAAAAATTCTGAACGGCACAATTATTATGATATTAGTAACCTGCACCATTGCATCCTTTGAAACCCAAAAAGGAGCATACAACATTGCCAGAAATGAAAACCCGGATATGGACGAAGATGAAGCCGACCCTGATGAAAGGATTCTGATTCCCATCAGCAATCCCGATACGGTGGATGAGCTTATACATCTGAGCGCAATGATTAAATCGAAAAAAAACAAATCGGAGCTTTATGCGCTCAATATCATTAAAAACATCAACGACGAAGATTTTATCAAAGGAGCAAACAAGGAGGCAAAAAAAATTCTGGAAAAGGCTGCCATCACAGCTGCTTCTGCCGATATTCATCTAACCGAACTGCTTCGCTACGACCTGAATATCGTCAACGGAATCACCAGCATCATCAAGGAACAAAACATCACCGACCTGATTTTAGGGCTTTATGCGGAGAAGGGAATTTCAAAATCATTTTTGGGAAACCTCACGGAAGGTATTCTTGCAAAAAGCAATATTACCACGCTGGTCTATAAGCCTGCGCAGCCCATAAACACCATCAAAAGGCATTTTATTGTTCTACCCGAAAATGCCGAAAAAGAGCTGGGATTTCCATTCTGGATAATAAAAATCTGGAATATTTCACGAAATACCGGCGATAAACTCCTGTTTCACGGAACAGAAGAAACCCTAAAAATATTGCAGGAACTTCAAGCCAAACACCCCATTGAAGCTGAGTTTCATATTTTTGAAGACTGGGACAACTTTTTAGCGCTCACCCGGGAAATTAAAATTGACGATGACCTGATTATTGTGATGAGCAGAAAAAACAAACCTTCTTATCATCCCAAAATGGAACGGGTGCCCAATTACCTGAACAAATATTTAAAATCAAACAGTTTTATTCTGGTTTATCCCATGCAGATTGGCGCTGACGAAGGCATTATTTTCGATCTGAACAACCCGTCGCTGCATGAACCCCTGGAAAAACTGGATGAAATCGGTAAAACAATTCTCAATTTGTTTAAAAGAAAATCATAAACAGCCATGACAAGGAGATCCGGTTCCGGAAAAATGAAAAAACGACTGTTTCGTTCATCGTTTACTTCGATGGTGAGTATTTCATTAGTGCTTGTGCTTCTGGGGGCGCTGCTTATCATACTGATCAACGCCGGGCAGTTGTCTGACTATGTCAGGGAGCAAATCGGCTTCACACTCGTGCTTCACGACAATGCCAAAGAGAATGATATTGCCCGGTTGCAAAAGGTTTTGGAAGCATCGGAATATGTTAAATCCACCCGCTATATCGACAAGGAGGCAGCCGCCGCCGAACTAACCACAGAACTTGGTGAAGATTTTATGGGTTTTTTAGGTTTCAACCCGCTGTTTGCATCGGTGGACGTGAAACTGTTTGCTGCCTACACCAATCCCGACAGCCTACAGTTTATAGAGAAGGAATTCATAGGATATCCGCAGGTCAGCGAAGTTTTTTATCAGAAAGACCTTTTGGGCGTCATTAACGAGAATATCAGCAAAATAACTGTTCTCCTGCTCATCATCAGTGCATTGATCGGGTTTATTTTTGTTTCGCTCATCAACAACACCATCCGCATTTCCATCTATTCCGAGCGGTTTACCATCAACACGATGCAGTTAGTGGGCGCTGCCCGCTCATTTGTTCGGAAACCATTTCTGAAACGCGGAATATCATTAGGGATTTTAGGCGCTCTTGTGGCAAACATTCTGCTTTTTACTTCTGTTTTTGCATTCAGAAAAGAGTTGGGTGGAATACTTAATCCTGACGAGTACCTGACTCTAACGGCTGTTTTTATTCTTGTTTTCATACTTGGAATGGCAATCTCCTATATTTCAACCTGGTTTGCCGTAAACAAGTTCCTGAAAATGAAATTTGATGATCTGTTTTATTAATTATCTTTGCAGGTTATGAAAAAAAGGAGTACAAAAAAGGAAATTTCAGACGGGAAAACCGGATTTGCCTTGAGTAAGGAGAACTACAACCTGATGGCAATCGGTTTTGGCATCATCGTGATAGGTTTTATTTTGATGATTGGCGGCAAAAGTGATGACCCCAGCGTTTTCAATCCTGAAATTTTCAGTTTCAGGCGAATTGTGCTTGCACCGATGATTCTGCTTTTCGGCTTCATGTTTGAGATTTATGCCATCATGAAGAAGCCGAAAGAGAACAAGTAAACCTGTTCAGAAATGAGTACAATTCAGGCACTGCTGTTAGGTCTTGTTCAGGGACTTACTGAATTTCTTCCGGTTAGTTCCAGCGGGCATCTCGAAATCGGGCACGTAATTCTTGGTGTTGAAACGGATAATAACCTGCTGTTTGCGGTTACCGTTCACGTTGCCACCGTGCTGAGCACATTGGTTGTTTTTCGCCGCGATATTCTGGCACTCCTGACTGATTTATTCGCCTTCAAATGGAACGAATCCACGCAATACATCTCTAAACTCCTTCTTTCTGCTGTTCCCGTGCTGATTATCGGGCTGTTTTTTGTCGATCATATCGAACAGTTTTTCACGGGAAATCTGCTGCTGGTCGGGAGTATGTTGCTCGTTACCGCCGGCTTACTGACGTTTGCTCATTTTGTTAAAAAAGGAAATTCAGAAATCACCCGGGGCAAGGCGCTCATTATTGGTATTGCACAGGCAGTTGCCGTAATTCCCGGCATTTCGCGAAGCGGGGCAACCATTGCAACCGGACTGATTACCGGAGCAAAGAAAGATGAAATTGCCCGTTTCTCATTCCTGATGGTGCTGATTCCCATTTTAGGCGCCGCATTTCTGGATGTTGTCGGCGGGGACTTTACAAAAGCAGCTTCCATCGGAACAATCCCCCTTTTGACCGGCTTTCTTGCAGCATTTTTATCCGGGCTGTTAGCCTGTTCATTAATGATAAAGATAGTTAAGCGCGGAAAACTCATATATTTTGCAATTTACTGTGTAATTATCGGTTTTTTTGCTATCTTTGCAGCCTGATTTTTCACTTTTTTAACATACTGGTTATCAAATGCTTGATGCTGCCCATCCCAAAAAAACATACGATTTTATTGAAGGTGAAGTTTTGTTGTTTGATAAAGATATCACATGGACTTCGTTTGACCTGGTTCAGCGGGTACGCAACACATTATGCAGAAAGCTGGGTATAAAAAAACTGAAAGTCGGACACGCAGGAACGCTTGACCCGCTTGCCAGCGGACTGATGATTCTCTGCACCGGAAAAGCAACCAAACGCATCGAATCGTTTCAGGAAATGGAGAAAGAATATGTGGCAACGCTAAAATTGGGAGCCACCACCCCGTCTTTTGATCTGGAGACGGCAGAAGAGAGCAAAAGTGAAATAAGTCATATCACCCGAAGCGATTTTGAAAAAGCACTGCTGAAATTTTTAGGCGAAACAGAGCAGGTGCCGCCAATCTATTCTGCCGTAAAGGTGAACGGAAAACGGGCGTTTAATTATGCCAGAAGTGGTACAGAACTAAAACTTCAGCCAAAAAAAATTGTTATCAGTGAGATTGTTACCGAATCATTTGAACCGCCTCATGCAACCATTCGCGTGGTTTGCGGCAAAGGGACATACATTCGCGCATTAGCGCGGGATATTGGAAAAGAGCTGGAATGTGGCGCTTACCTGACGAAACTGCGCCGCACAAGAATAGGAGAGTATAAAGTGGAAGATGCCATGACCATTGACTTTTATATAGAAAATCTGAGTGCACTTGTAACAAAACCTGTTGCAGAAACGTAAGCCCTAACCCAGACCGCAATATTCGAACACGAAAAATAAAAACTTAAAAATTTGTGACACTATAAAAAAGTATAAAATAATTGTCCATGAAATGAGCCTTGAAAATAAAGTTTGGATTGGCAGGTTTCATGTTTTACCATTAAAATATTAACAATATAAGAAAGATGAAATTATCGAAGTTTAAGTACGAATTGGATGAAAAAAAAATTGCATTGCACCCGGCGCCCAACAGGGATGAGTCGAAATTGATGGTATTGGACAGAGCAAAGCGTAAAATAGAACACAAACTGTTTAAAGACATTGTTGACTATTTTGATGAAGGAGATGTGCTTGTTTTTAATGATACCAAGGTTTTTCCGGCGAGATTATACGGCAACAAGGAGAAAACAGGCGCTGAAATTGAGGTTTTTCTGCTCAGGGAGCTAAACCGCGAAATGCGTTTGTGGGATGTGCTTGTTGATCCTGCCAGAAAAATCCGTATCGGAAATAAACTCTATTTCGGCGAAAATGACATTTTAGTTGCCGAAGTTATAGATAATACCACATCCAGGGGGCGCACCCTGCGTTTTTTGTATGACGGTCCTTATGATGAATTCAAAAAAACATTACATAATCTGGGAAGCACACCACTGCCAAAATTCATAAAAAGGCCGATAGTTCCTGAAGACGAGGAGCGCTATCAGACAATTTTTGCCAAACATGAAGGAGCTGTGGCAGCGCCTACTGCCGGACTGCATTTCAGCAGGGAGCTACTCAAGCGATTAGAAATCAAGGGGGCAGACTTTGCATACGTTACGCTTCATGCCGGATTGGGAAACTTCAGGAATGTTGAAGTGGAAGATCTCACCAAACACAAAATGGACTCGGAGCAAATCTGGATCAGAGAGGAAGCCTGCGATATAATCAATACTGCAAAAGATAACCGGAAAAATATCTGCGCGGTTGGAACAACCGTGATGCGCACACTCGAAAGCTCAGTTACCACTCAGGGACATGCAAAACCTTTTGAAGGATGGACAAATAAATTCATTTTTCCACCCTATGAATTCAACGTGGCAAACTGCATGATTTCCAACTTTCAGCTGCCCTACTCTATTCTGCTTATGATGGTTGCAGCTTTTGGCGGCTATGATTTTGTGATGAAAGCCTATCAGGTTGCCCTGAAAAATGATTACCGGTTTGGTACATACGGAGACGCCATGCTGATTATCTAAATTCGTTGAGGATTCAGGCAGAGAAACAACCATGTTTAAAAGTGGTACTCTTTTTGACATGGTTGTTTCTTTTTATAAAACAAAATGTCATGAGAAAATTACTTTTTTTATCGTTTCTATTCTTTAACCTGCCCCTTTGGGCACAAAACAATAATGAAGTGAGATACATTGAAGTTCACGGAAATGCGGAAATGGAAGTTCAGCCTGATGAGATGGTGCTTTCAATTACAATTCAAGAGTATTACGAAGAGGAATTTCAGAAAGGCAAAGAGCCTAAAAATTACAAGAATAAGGTTCAGCTTGCCAAACTCGAAGACAGCCTGATTAAGAGTTTACGAAAAGTTGGTATCGACAAAGATGATATTCGTGTGCGCAACATGGGAAACTACTGGAGAAGCGAAAGAAAAGAGTTCCTTTTCAACAAGCAGCTTGAAGTAAAAATTTCCGATTTCTCCAAAGTGAATCAGCTCACTTCTCTGGTTGACGGAAAGGGAATCCGTTCGGTTAACGTGGGGCAAATGACTCACTCGAATATTGAAAACTTCAGAAAAGAGGTAAAAACCAATGCGCTGAAAGATGCCCGCGAAAAAGCTGCCTACCTTGTAGAGAGTTTGGGTGAAGAGCTTGGCGAAGTCCTTTCAATTACAGAGCTTAATGACGGATATTCACGTCCAGTGGTTGCAAGAAGCATGCTGATGGCTGCCGATGCCGCCGGTTATGAAAGTGTCGACCAGGTACAAAATATCAATATTTCGTATCAGGTTACTGCAAGGTTCAAAATCAAATAGGGAAAAGCCGGTTACAGCATACCCGATTCCACTTTTTGAGGAGGTGATGCAAATATCCTGTCCCCGGGAGACAATCCCGATTCGATAATCACTTCCTCTTCATTTTCAAGCCCGGGAGTTACTCTCTTTCTCCAGGTTTTCCCGCTTTCTTTTAGATATACATAACTTTCCCCTCCCTGTTTCTGAAGAAAATTCCGGGGAATTTTCACAACATCCGGATATTTTGAAACGATAATCTTATTGTTGGAAGTCATCGAGGGTTTTATCTCTTTTCCATCCGTTTTAAAGTCGATGGTGATACGGAAAACCTTCATGTCAAAACCGGCCAATTCCTGCCCGATATTGGCAATCTCGCTCACCACTCCTTTAAACTTATCTTTCGGGAGGGCATCAATGGTAATTTCGGCGCTGTCGCCCGGAGAGATTTTGGTGATGTCAATCTCAGGAATATATGCTTCGGAAACAGGGGTGGACAAATCGGGCAAAGTGGCAATAGTGGGCATCCACATGCTGACATTATCGCCGGTGCGAAGCTTTCTCCCGTTCCATAAGCGGGCATACATGACCGTTCCCTCTTTTGGGGCAGTTACCTCCACAGCATTCAAAGCAATCTTTAAAAGTGAATCTCTCCTGAAAAAAACATTATGCCGTTTTGTAATCCATGAAATTCTTCTTCTCTGCCCTAATCTCCGCAGTTCATAGTCGCGGTGCTTTTTTTCAATCATCCTGACCGTCTGATCATATTCAACTCTCTTTCTACGCTGATATGCCGGCGACTCAAACTGAGCTTGTTCCAGTTCAATCTCCTTATATTCCAGATCAAACACAAATTCACTCAGCTCCTTTCTCAAACTGGTCAGCGTTATAGATGAATCGATTTTTGCATCGTTCAACTCGGCGGTAACCCGCTCCAGATCCTGACTGTTTCTTTCAATCTGCTGGCTGATTTCTGCCGCATCAAGCGTGGCGACCCAGTCGCCGGGCTGTACAACAGTTCCCTCTTCCACCATCTCCTTAATCTTAAACTGTCTGACAGGTAAGTCCCTATGTGCCAACTCATCGGGCAAACTGATAACAATTGCATTTTTCCCCTGAATTTCACCTTTGACCTCAATGGCAAGCGTAAAATTGCCTTTTCTCACTTTGTGCAGATTTTCTCCCGGAGCAGAAACAATGACAGCAACTATTATAACGGCAATTACCACAACGGCTGCCATGAGTAGCATAAAAATTCTTTTTCGATTCCGCTTCATCGTTCTTTTAATAGTTGTTTATAATCCTTTCAAAATCTTCCGAAAGGGTTACTTTTTTCTCAAAATCGTATAAGGTGAGCCGCCGGATGGTAAAATAGTAATTCCAGTATGAGCGCAGTGCGCGGATATAGGCACGACGCGCCTGCTCCTGGTCATTCCGGGCAAGATTCAGTTTGGTAACATCCACTTTTCCAATAAGAAAGCGCTGCTGGGTAACATCATAGCCTAACTGTGCAATGGTGTCGGCTTTAGCAGTATTTACAACCTGATTAGCTTGCAGGTTGAATTCCATTACGTTCATAATCACATTCTGCTCAAAGTCGATTTTTTCCTGATTCACACTGATTCGAACCACTTCGCGGTTCGACCTTGCCATCGCCAATCTCCCTTTTCGCCGTCCCCAGTCAAGAATGGGCACATTCACCCCAATGCGCAGCCGCTGCCTGTCCAGAGGATTTTGGTAAACTTCGCTGAAATCCTCCGCATTTTGGTTTAAACCATAAAGTGCATACAAATCACCGGTCATTCCCGATTCGCTCTTTGCCTGACTCACCTTCCGATCCTCTTCAATCAGCCTTTGCTCCTGATTCAGGATTTCGGGATTATTCTCTAATGCCATTCCAACTGCCTCATCTGCCAATATCTGTAAATCAGGCAGTTCGTCCGGCACAATACATTCAATCCGGGTATTTTTGTCGAGGCTCAAAAAAGAGTTCAGCTCAGCCTGCGCACGCTCAAGACCAAGTTTAGACTGGGTCAGCGCCAGGGTAGCATTCATCTGGCTGAGTTCCAGATTGAGCAGTTCATCCTGCGTAACGGTGCCCACCTGATATCTCCCCTGCCCTATTTTATAAAGTGTGTCGGCATTGGCAAGGTTTGTTTCTGCAATGTTTACCTCAATCTGCGCATCCACCAAGTTAAAAAAAAGCCGCGAAGCCTTAATGGCAATATCTTCCCGTGACTGAATATAACTTTTTTTAGCTTTTTCAAATTTCAGCGGTTCAATTTTGGCTGTCCATTTCAGTCGGTTATGCCCGCTAAGCGACTGCTGGTAACCGATGCTGAACGGAGAAGATGACCATGACGAAATTTTATTTACTCCCAGTTTTTGTGAGAGATTCAAATCGGAGCGGGCAAAAATCTGACCGCCGGTCAATCCCACATTCTGGTTCAGCGAGAGTGAAATATCCGAATTCAGATCTTCGCGCGGCTTGTATTCATCGCGGTTTTCGTCATAATTGTAAACCTTTTGCATCGACCGGTTGTAATCAATGGGCGTTGCCTGAAGCATCAGGCTCGGCAGCCTGTCGGCTTTGAAATAGCGGAATTCCCAAAAACTGGCTAAAAACATATTTTCATACCGGAAAGCATCCAATGATTGCTGCGAAGCCCTTTCAATAACTGCCTGCAAAGTTAGATACTCCTTGTTGGCAGCTGAACCTGCAAGTCCCGAAAAACTTAAAATAAAAATAACAGCTATGAGTCGTTTCATTCTATAATAAAGTTAAATTTAGTAACGTAACGAATTGACCGGGTCATGCTCTGATGCCCTTTTTGCGGGCAGATAACCGAAAATGATTCCTACAATCACCGAAACACCAAATGAAATGATTATTGAAAAAGCAGAAATTATGGTCTGAATGCCAAAAACCATGGTAATTATTTTTGAAAGCCCCACACCAAGAAATATTCCGATGATTCCGCCACTCAAACTGATAATTGTTGACTCGGAAAGAAACTGAACGATAATATCGATACGGGAAGCGCCAATCGCCTGTCTGACACCGATCTCCCGGATTCTCTCCATCACCGAAGCCAGCATGATGTTCATAATTCCAATGCCACCCACCAACAGGGAAATTCCGGCAATCACTCCCAAAACAATATTGAAAATATTTTTGGTACGCTGCTGCTGTTTGAGCAGCAATTCGGGTATGGTTACTTCAAAATCGAACAAATTATTGTGCCTGCGCAAAAGCATCCTGCGGATAATTTCGGCAGTAGAACTCAACTGTTCAGTTTCAGCTACCTGTATAATAATCTTGTTGAGCTGATTGAGATTTTCCGTTTTATTCCCGTCTCCGCCGCCGGAAGCAGCTAATGCTTCAACCTCTTCTGCACGAATCAGCGAGCGGTTCCGAAAGCGGATATTAACCGTGCGGGTGGGCACAAAAATTTTATTGTCGGTGCTACTTATTCCCAGCTCATCGGAAGCTGAAGCCGTAAAATCGCGACGCTCCACAACTCCGACAACCTGTAGCCAAACATCGCCACATTTAATGAATTTGTCAATCGGATTTTCCTGATTAAAAAATACTTGCCGGATATTGTCTCCGATTATGCAAACGGGAAAGGCGTTTGCCATCTGCTCATCGGTGAACTCTTTCCCGGAAACAATATTGATATTGAATAGTCTGAAATAATTATTATTAACTCCCTCCAACACAACAGGTTTACTCTTTCCATCGTGGATTGCGGAGTAGTTGAACGAAATCACCGGACTCACCCGCTCCACTGTGGGAATAATCTTTTCTATGGATTCTGCATCAAGAAGGGTCAAACCTCTGGAAAATTTTTTGGTGCTCACCTGCTGCACTTCACCACCGTCAGAGTTGGAACTGCTTTCCGAATCGGTGTGGATTATCGGAGAAACAATAATATTATTGACTCCAACCATTTTAATCTGCTCCAGAATTTCCTGCTGTGCACCGTTTCCAATGGCAAGCATGGTGATTACCGCTGCCACTCCAAAAATAATTCCCAATGCGGTAAGCAGTGATTTTACCTTGTTGGCAAAAATTGACTCAATGCCGGTTATTATATCGTGCCCGTAACGCTGAACTATTCCTTTCATCCGATAATCATAAAAAATTCATTTTGACCATCTCCCTTTTTCTCCGGCATTTCATAAGGTTTATTCTTCTGCTCTTCCAACGCCTTTTTTGCCTCTTCTTCTTCGCGCTGCCTGTGCTCCCTGATCTCCTGATAAATATCCAGTCCCTCAAAAGCAAGTTCCTCCGCAAAATCGGGTTCGGTGAGCAAAACCACATCTCCTTCGCTCAATCCCTTGCGAATCAACACATAATTTTCATTCTGACTTCCCAAATCAACCACCTGTTTTATAATTCCACCTTTTTCGAGATAGACAAACTGCAACGAATCATTGGTAAAAACTGCCTCAGCGGGAATGAAGAGTGTATCGGTATAAAAACCGGTTTGTATCTGGTTGCTGGTAGTCATTGCCGGTTTCAGGTCAGAAACATCGCCGAAAATTCTGATTTTCACTTCAAAAACCTTGGCATCGCTTTTCGGCATGGGCTGTCCGATGTTTGCTACCGAAACCACTTCGCCTTCAAGCTCTTTTTCAGGAATGGCATCGATTCCCAGAGCTACCTTCTGCCCAACTTTTATACTGGAAATATCAATTTCATTGACATAAGTTGTGGAAAGCATGGAAGTGAGATCGGGGAGCGTGGCAATAACCGGCATCCATGAACTGACGGTTGAACCCACTTTAATTTTTTCGCGCGTGCGGTCTTTGCCGTAAATAACCATTCCCGATTTAGGCGCATTAATAACTAATGAATGATAGACATTGCTGAGTTTCTCCACCCGGTTTTCCTGTCGCCGCAGGTCAATTTTTCTCCGCTCAACCCGGGATGCTGCCTGACGCTCCTTCAAAACATACCCCTGGACTTCCTGCTCTAATCTCCGTTTGGCTTTGTCTAAGTCCATTTCAGCTTTGCGAATTACGGCTGGAGACTCAAATTTCGACTCTTCGAGAACAATTTTCATCTCCTCCACATTTTCACGCGCATTGATAATCTGGTCACGCACATTGCTGAGCGTGAGATTGGAATCCATTTTTGCATCTTCAAATTCATTGTAGCCCTGCTCCAGTTCCTCACGTGCATTGGTAAGCACTTCCTCAACCGCTTTCTGGTCTAATGTGGCTACATAATCCCCTGTGTTTACGACAGTTCCCTCTTCAACCAAATCGGTGATTTTTATTTCGTAAATACGAATATCCGGGTCCCGCAGGCTTTCCGGCACCACTATATTCTCGGAATTTTGCGCCTCCAACTGCCCGCTTGAATAGACCTTCATTTCAAACGGACCGCGAATCACCTGCACCGTAATTTTTTCAGCTTCGCTTTTGGACTGGGTCAAAAGGAAAAAACCTGCAAGCAAAATCAGGATGGCGACACCCGTCGTTATAAATATTCTTTTATTCATAATTAACTTTTTGGGAAATTCTTCGAAAATAACTGTTTTTCGTACAAAAACTATGCCCATATAAGCTCATTTCTGTTCATTTAATATTTGATTCCCTTTCCTTTCCATCTGAGCTTTGGCAAGTGTCATAATCAGCACACCAGCTACAGTGAGCAAACCTCCGGCAAGCTGATGGGTCTGCGGCAGCGTTCCAAAAAAGAGATAGGCGCCAATCAGCACAAAAATTCCCTTTGATGTTTGCACAACTGATGAACGCGAAGCTTCCATATAACGAAATGAGTAATAAATCGTAATGATTGCCAGCGAAGGTCCGAGCGCCGCACCGACAGTAATGTTTTTCAATGCCGAAAGGGGAATGGCAAATGAGTGTCCAAGGGCAAAAAACATGATAAATGAAAAAACCAGAAGCCAGACCGAACGGTTTAGGCTCAACAGCTCGGGGCTGAGCTTTTTAACGTGCACTTTAACCACTAACGAAGTAATTGTAGCCAAAAGAGCATTTATGAGCACAATTCCGGTACCCGGAATGAACAATTTACTCAACTCTGCTTCACCCGTATATCCAATTATGAAAGCTCCTGCCAACGCCAGAAAAGCGCCAAAAATCTCCACCGTCCCGAATTTCTCCCCAAGAACGGCAATACCGCCCATAGCAAGCATCACGGGATACATATTTCCCAAAAAGGAGGTAACCGCCGGATCGGGAATAATGCGGACAGAGGTATAAAAAGAAGTGGTGGTCAAAATCTCTAAAAAACCTAATGTAATTAAAATTTTCACCTGGTTCCTGGTCAGTATTTTAATCTGTCGTAAACTTTTGCTCCTTACTGCAAAAATAAAAATAATCAGAGTACTTACCGAAAACCAATAGATTCCAAATACCGCAAGGGGAACTTCATTCAAAGCTGCCTTACTGAAAATATATTCATTGGAAAATGCAAGTGTTCCGATAATTGCATATATATATCCCTTGATTTTGTCCGATTTCATCTGATAAAATTTATGCTTTCAAAAGTTTCTCCGATAATTCCGATGAAATAATTCTGATTATACGCCTTTCTGATTTTTCAATCATCCTTTTTCTTTCCATCATTTAAAATGAGCTGCAAAGATAAAAAACAGATGCGCTTGAATGAATTCCCCGCGATTAATATTCATTTTTACTTCGATAACTGTCACATTTCTCTATTTTTGTTCCTTTATTGGTCTTTTCAATCTGTTTCTGTATAAAATAAACATTACACAAAATCTAAAAATGCTTGAATAAATTTCTTAAAAACATTAAAATGAGCAAAATAAAATTGAATCTGCTGTTTTTAGTAACCATTGTATTGTTCACAGCATCATGCAGTCAGCAAAAAATCATTTTATCGGGAATTGTCCATAATAAAACAGACCATTCGCCGGAACTTCTTGAAGCAAAACTCCTTCGCGACAGCAAAATCAAAACCGGCAGGCAGTATAAGCAGAGTGCAGTTCAGCCGGATGGCTCATTTCAGATGAAAGTGAAACCTGAACGTTCATATATTCTGGAAATCAGCGGAGATGAAGGCGCCGGAAGACTCTTTTTGCCGTCTGAGCGTTTGCAGGAAAAAGTTGACATAAGTTATCCTGTTAAAGAGACAATTGTAATTTTTCACACAAACGACAGGCATTTTGACTTTAATCACGAAGCTGAGTTAGTCAAAACCATTGAAGAAGCACGTGCCGGATATGATGACGTTTTTCTGTTTGAAGCGGGCGATATTTTTGTCCGCCATGCCACCCGCTGGACAATAAACGGTGGCGAACCAAAGGATTCTGCGTGGTATGGCGAGCGGGCGCTGCAACTTGTTCAAAAAATGAATGCCCTCGGATATGATGCCATGACTCTGGGAAATCACGAACTGGCTTATATTAAAGACTATACACGCCGCGCACTTGATGCAGCCAAGTTCCCTATTCTGGCAGCCAACATGCAAATCAGTACGAAGAATCTTCCGCAGCCCGGGTCGTTTATCACACTGAACACTTCCACCGGATATCCGATTACGGTGTTGGGTTTATCCACCGACAATGCTAAAAGAGACGGCGTAAAAGAGTTAGATTTGAATGAAACGGTGAACAAGTATCTTCCGGCGGAAAACGGTGCAGCCATTAAACTTGTGCTATCACACATCGGGCTGAAAAAAGATTTGCTGCTTGCCGACACCTTTCCACAATTTGATGCCATAATTGGCGGACATTCTCACAATCTGTTAGAAGTTCCGACTATTGAAAACTCGGTTCTGGTTGCGCAAGCCGGTGGAAATCCGCACGAAATATCCGATGAAAATCCTGCATATCTTGGTAAGCTGATTTTCACTTTGGAAAACGGAAAGCTCATCGACAAAAAAGGTTACGTAACTGATCTGCGCTTGAAAAAAGATATTTCGTCAATTCAGATGCCCGAGCGCGGGGTCTGCGCCCACCGTGGAGCCATGGAAACCCATCCTGAAAATACAGTGGTTGCTTTTCGCGAAGCGGTGAGAGCCGGTGCACAAATGATTGAATTTGATGTGCAGCTCAGCAAAGACAAGCGGTTGGTGGTTCTTCATGATATTACCGTTGACCGTACCACAAACGGAAGCGGTAAAGTGGCTGAACTGACCTTTGATGAGATTCGCAAATTGGATGCAGGAAGCTGGAAATCCCCTAAGTTTAAAGGGCTGAAAATTCCCACACTTGAAGAAGTTTTGGATGAAATGCCAAGAAATGTGTGGCTGAATATTCACCTGAAAGGAGCGGGAGAAACATCTAAAATGGTAACTGAAATTTTGAAAAAGGATGGCAGGCTCCATCAGGCATTTCTTGCCTGTGACGCAGAAGCTGCCAGACAGGCAAAAAGCGTAGTTCCCGAAATCAAAATATGCAACATGGACAGGCAAGGCTCCGGCAAAGACTATGTAAACAGCACCATTGAAATGGATGCCGACTTTATTCAGCTTAACGGAAAAATTACTCCCGAATTTGCAGATTATGCCAAAGCGCTTAAAGAGAAAGGCATCGGCATCAACTATTTCGGAACCGATTCCTCAGAAGAAATCAGAACATTATACGACTACGGCATTGACTTCCCTTTAGTGAACAATATTCTTAAAAGTATTCATATCGCAACAGAAGCCGGATTTGAACCGGTGAAACCGGTTTTTTGGTGAGGGGAATCAGAAAGGGTGGTTTTGGGTAAAAAACTACTCAGCCTACAAACCAAAATACTCCCTGTATCGGTTGTATAAGTTTCCTGCCTGAAGATATGCCGACTGCGGGCTCATAAAGTGGGAAAATTCAAAAGTGATGGCTTTGTCGTAGCCGGCACGCTGTGCAGCTTCCAACTTCATGCGCAGTTTGTCAAATTTGACAGGCAGGAATTTTATGGGCATGTCGCGGTCAAAAGTTTCGGCATTTGTCCAGCATTTCATACCATATTTGTCGGCAAGCTTTTTATTAACCGTAAAAAAGGTGTCCAGTTCATCATAATCTATGTGCCCGTCCTGGAAAGCAACCGCATCCACCACATCGTGAATTCCGGCAAAAATTTCATCCCACTCTTTTTCGTGCTGCTGCACCGAAACAGCTTCATCTTTGGTAAGATCGGCACCACTGGCGGCAACTGCCTTTTTCCCGTCAATCCACGGAGAGATAAAGGTGGGTAAACCGTCCGAGACATCCTTACACTGCTTGCCCATGGCGTGAAAAGCGGTAATTGCGCCTTTTGTGGCACGACTGATTTCACCGCTGAGATACCAACCGCCAAAGCTTTTGAACTTTGCACCATAGTTCTCCCACACCTCGTCAATTACAAATTTATTGTCTTCAATTTCGTGGGTCATGTCTCCGGTTGCCCAGTAATGTCCGGAGTCGTAAAGACCAAAATAAAACTTCATTCCATGTTTTTCGGCAAGGCGCAGATACATCTCCAAGAGATCAACAGAAGGCATGTAACAGCCCTTTTTCAGCAAATATTTTGAAGGATAGGTGATAAACTTCCCGTATCCCGAACGAATCATAATGACAGTATCAATTCCGATAGCCTTCATGTATTGAAAATCCAGGTCCCATTCCGCTTCGCCCCAATTCTGATGGGGAATATCGTGTGAAATTTCATCTAAAAAAGTTCCAGAAATTTGAATACCACCACCTTTGGGAACGATAAGCGTACTTGCCAGACTTTCATTTTTTTCTACTCCCGGCAAACCGGT
>LSQX01363962.1_pt3 | contig 33053 bp, 24 predicted proteins | sample 654561 | NCBI WGS metagenome assembly LSQX01 (sample SAMN04489861, study PRJNA283612) | anaerobic digester metagenome | isolation source: 4 biogas reactors fed with cattle manure at either 37C or 55C with and... | place: Denmark: Kongens Lyngby | collected 2014 | reverse complement strand
CCTTTAAAGACTTAGCAGAGAACTCTTTCCATGTTGCGTTCCCTTCTACTATTTTAGCGTTCCAGGCGAGTTCTCTTTCATTACTATGTACATCGAATTTAGCAGTAACTTTACCCTCAAAAATTTCCTTTGAATTTAGAATGCCATTTATAGCTGCGACGTTTACTTTGTTTAGTTTGCCATTCAGGTTCCACATTACAGGAGTACGAGTTCCGTCGTTACGTAGTCTAGCAAGCGAGACAGCAGCGGTCATAGTCGTTGTTCCTCCATAGCCAGTGATATTTATGGGCGAAAACACGAGCTCGTTGTTAGAGTATGAAATGTCCGAGACAAATTTATCCACTTTCATATTCCGGAACTCAGCGCCGTTTGAAAGAACCTTTGCTGAGATAACGGGGTTTTGTAGGGTTCCCTTTGCTGTCCATGTTCCGAATACAATAGTTTTCATATTCATATCCTTGAAGAATGGAACAAGATCATAAAATTTTGTGCTATCAGCATTTTTAAATGAGCCAGAAAGATTTAATGTATTTTTTGTATTAATATCATTAATAGTTCCTGAGGCAGTTATTTGCGCGTCTTTATAAGCAGCGGAAGCATTTTTGATTTGCAGTTGTTGATTTTTGAAACTATAAACAGATATTACTTTGATATTTTTGATTTCAATTTCTTTTTTTGCGAAAAGAGAAGGAATAGAAAGATCAACTTTAGTTAGCCAGTTTCCCGTTATACCCTCTTTAGTTAACCAGTCTCCGGTTACTCCCTCTATAAACACATCGGCTTTTGCTGTTCCTGCCAAATCATACGCCTGCAAGGAAGGGACCGCAGTGGCAAGCTCCTTCAGAGAGAGGGCAGGTATCGAAAGGATCAGATTGGTATTCGTATTTTGGGATAAACTAATTTTCCCCTTAAGTGATGTCGTTTTCCCGTTGTGAATTGTCGAAAAGTCAACTGTGCCGTAAGGAGTGCCATTAAACGTCGCAGTACCGCGAAAGTCATTGAAATTCAAATTGCTATATTTGATGTTTGAGGGAGCAATTTCAACTTTTCCAACAAGAGCATTTACAGGGCCTTTAATATTAGCTTTCATAGAAGAAATGCCGCCACTTAAATTAACAGACTTTATTTTTGAACCTTTCGTAAGTTTATCCGACCAGTCAGTAAAATTTAGATTTTTTGCTGATAATTCAAGCTCAAGGTTATGTATTTTTTCACGACTATCAAGGATAATTTTTCCGTTTAATGAAGATTTGAAAACATGCCCTTCCTCTAACTCTACATTAAGGAGTCCTTTGTTGTAAGAACCGTTAACTTTTACTTCAGATAGGGGAATAGTTTTTATGATTGCGTCTTTGAGACGTCCCTGAAACTGAGTTTCCATGTCAAGCCCACTTCCTTTAACAGAAGCAGAAGCAGTGAGAAAACCTTTTATGCCGTAGGTGTTAAAAGTAGGAATCAGAGAAAAAAGCGAACCCAAATCTAAATTGTTGGTATTTAATTTAAAATCAATATTAGGATAGACTGCACCATCTATAGAAACCTTCCCATTTTCAAATCCAACAGATGAGCCTTTAAATCCCCAGTCGCCATTTTCTTTTTTAACAATTCCAACCATGGATAGTTTTTTTCCTTCAAATGAGCCTTTGAAATCTATATTCAGCCAATGTAAACTTTTTATTATTACAGAGCTTTTTGTCGATTTTAGAGTGCCCCAGGGCGATTTTATTTCAGAAGAAAGAATTTCTATTTTGTCTATGGGGATGTCTGCACTGACCATAGAAGGCGCTTTCGTTTTTGGTATGAGTTTATTAATAGATTCATAATCTGATTTCAATCCATCAAGTGTAAGTAATGAAATTCGAGGCGAATTTTTAATTATACTTATAATGGACAAATCGATTTCTACTTTGTTGATGGTGAGTAACTTGTCTTCTGATCGAGACAAAACAACTTCTTTTGTCTTAAAACCGGTGATAGGATTTCCGGAAAGAGAATCTAATACTATTACAGCATCTAGCTCATTAGTAATGGCTTTGTTTAATTCAGAAATAACTAAATCTCCAAGAAAATCTACTTTCGTCAGCGCTATCATAAGGCCAAGCAGCAGCGCAGCTATAAGTATTATGAAGATTTTAATTTTTTTTCTACTAAAACCGAATTTAATCAAAAAAATCCACCAATCAATCGGGGGTTAAAAAATATTTCCAACCCCGAAATTTTTCAAAACTATACGAAACTATTCTACCATGTAACAGCAATAAGTCAGTATTGCATAGGTAAAAAGACGGAGAGAAAGTTCTTCTCACCGTCTGGACTAAATTTCATAAAAGTTTATTCCGGTTGGCACTCTTCAGAATATAGACAGCAGGTATCTTTTCCCTTTCGTTTTGCCTGATAGAGCGCTTTGTCAGCTTTATCATAAAGCTCCTCGAATGTAATATTGTTTGTGGCTGCCATTGCTACACCAACAGAGCAAGTTATTTTTTTGCAATTATTTCCTTTGTTTTCCCAGTTTTTGAACACATTACAGAGATTTAGGCCTTTTCGCAGAGCTAACTCTTCATTTGTAATATCGGTCATAAAAACCGCCATCTCATCCCCTCCAATTCTTCCAATAATGTCGTTGGATCGGAAAATGGCTCGGAGTGTTTCTGCCGCGAAACGTATTACTTCGTCACCGCGCAAATGACCCATAGTGTTGTTTGTTTTTCTGAAATTATCAATATCCATTATCAAAAAAACACCAGGAACGTAAGATTTTTTATCTGTATTAAGCGCGGCGGTTACTAATTCTTCAAAAGCAACTCTATCTAAAAGTCCTGTGAGTGGATCATGAGATGCTTTTTTTCTCATAAGCAGCTCTTCGGTTTTCTTTTTGTGAATGTCTCTTATATAAACAAAAGCATGTTGGTGTTTTGTGATAGGATTTATTGTGTAGTCAACTGAAACACTTCTCCATTTATATCCTACATATTGACCGTCCTTTGAGCGCATTCTAACTTCAAAATAAAGAGCTTCTTTATCAGTTGCGAGTACTTCGTTAGGTGTTGTGGTAGTCCTTCTCAGCGGAATAAGTTTTCGGTCTGTAGGGTAAAAAACAGGCACGAAATAATCACTGATAATTTCTGAAAGAGTTGTTTCAAACGGAAGGCCTAGATACGCAAGAAAGTCTTTTGTTATAATTTCATCGGTTGTCAAGTTACACTCAAAGAAAGCGATTGCATTTTTCGTAAGATAATTTTTATACTTTGATTCGCTCTCTTTTAGCCTACGTAATTCTTTCTCATGAGTTATATCGATAACTATACCAGTCATCGTCTTGTGGTCGCTGTTATTATCACAGAACGACGTAAATGTGACCTCAATCCAACGAATTTCTCCGTCTTCACTTTTTCGGCTACAGGTTGCTCTGACTTTGGATTCTCCGTTTTCTAGTTTCTTAATCATTTGTTTTATAGCTTCCAGAGATTCTTGAGAAAAACGATCTTTCAAATTAAGAAGGTCCTTTTTGTTTATAACAGTAGTTACGTTTGTTGAAGTCCCAGATCTAGCGACGAGAGAAAAATCGCCGGTTGTGATGTTATAATCCCACATTTCAATGATGTTGTAGTCCATGAGTAGCATCATTTTCTCGTGTAACGTTTCGAGTTCTCTGTTAGAGTTTGCTAGTTCTAATCTGATTTTTTCAAGTTCACTCTGATCGTTTATATCTTTAACACAGGAAACAAATATTCGTCTATCGAGCTTATAGCCGAAATTAAAGATAGTATTCGTTACCCTTTTATATTCGTTGTCGATTTTGATGCGATAATCTAAAGAAGAGTTTTTGTCTTCGATGTCATTTGGCTGACGAAGTAGTTTGTCGAAAAACGCTTGCACAGAGCCTTTGTCTTCTGGATGTACACGTGTTAAATATGCTTTCAATGCTTCGTCAAGCTGCAGTACAAAATCGGTTGGAATAGTTTTGTCTGCCAAATAGAGCAGAGTAGCTGTTTTTGCTTCAACGTCTATTTCAAAAATCTCAGAATATTCTTTTTTGAGCACCTTTAAACATTCTTTCATAGAAGTGTCTTCAGCGATTTTTTTTCTTTCAGTTATGTCATGTAGTGTAAAGTAGAAAACAGCACGGTTTTTAAGATCACTCAAATGGCGAATATTGACGAGCAGCGAAAGGAATACATCAGACGTACTATTTCTTCTTCTTATTTCAATACTTTCAACTTTGTGTGAGATTTGTGCCTTCTTGCAAGCATTCAACAATAGGTCCCGGTCATTTTCGTGAACAAAATGAAAAGCATCTTTAGCTGTTTTAGAGAAAAGTTCAGGGGTGGTTCCGAAAAGATCATAATAACTGTCGTTAACGCGGACAATCTCAAGATTGTTGTTACAAAGTTCATAAATACCGGAAGCACCAATCATGCTGTTAAACATAAAGTTCGTCTGATTATCTTTTTGCCAGATAAAATCCAAATCACACAAATTACAAAGAGGAGAGTCATCTTGCAGTAAACAATCACACAAGGTTTTTTTCAAAAATTTATCAAAAGCCTTAATTGGAAGCGGTTTTGAGAAATAGTATCCTTGTATAAGGTCACATCCCACACTGCGAAGAAAATTAAATTGACCGACTGTTTCTACTCCCTCTGCAATCACGTTCATGCCTAACCATCTAGCAATTCTAATAACACTGCTTAAAATAGAACTGCCACGAGCTGAGGTTTCAATGTCTTTTATAAATAACCTATCTATTTTTAGAGTATCAACAGAAATATCCTTTAGCATTTTTAAAGAAGAATATTCACTGCCAAAGTCATCCATCATTACGATGAATCCGCAACGATGTAATTTTTCAATAAACTGTGTAAGGCGGTTCGGGTCCTCAATATAAGCGCTCTCAGTTATTTCGACTTTTAAATACTTAGACTCCAAGTCATACTTTTTTACTAGGGCGATTAAATCTTCACAGAAATTATTGTCATATATATTCAAACGCGAGACATTGACAGAAATGGGAAAAAGCTCTTTCTTTTCCGTTTGTCTATTGCTCAAGTAACGGCAAGCTTCCTCACGCATAAAAGCATCAAGTCTTGTAATGGAACCATTTTTTTCAGAAATAGGAATAAAGATGTCAGAGGAAAGCAGACCTTTTACAGGATGATTCCATCGAATAAGGGCTTCGGCTGAAACAGTTTTTTGTTTAGAGATGCTATAAATTGGCTGCAAGTATATCTCAAATTCACGCTTTTCAAGAGCGTCTTGTATTTGGAGAGCAAGTTTTTGTGCGAAAACAATTGAATCGTGAATTTTTTTGTCATAAAAAGCAATTTCTATGGAACAACTTTCCTTTATTGTTTTAAGAGCAAGATGTGCTCTATCAGACATTTTATCGACAGGAAGGGTCATGTCGTCTATTTCATATATTCCAAGGCTAATAGAGATATCACAGTCAACATCAAGGTCTGTAAAACATTGTTTTATTCTTTCAAGAATATTTTTTGTATTTAAAAGATGAGAGGGAATGCAAGCTGCGAAATTATCAGATTCAATGCGACCGTAGGTTCCAATATCGCCAATAAGCTGACTCCAAACATCGGCAATCTTCTTTAAAACATCATCACCCTTTTTGAGTCCGAACATATCATTAACAACTTTAAAGTTATCAATATCAAAGCGGATAAATGAAAATAATTCGTTTGAGTGTTCTTTTAAGAGGGCACTAGTTTTTTTGAAGAAAGTTTCTTTGTTATAAATCCCCGTAAGAACATCACGTTCATCTTGAATGAGTAGCTTTTGAGAAAACTCTTTTTCCTTAGTAACATCAATTAGAACAGCAACAAAGACTGTATGGCCGAAGAGGTCTTTCTGCTCCTTCTTGGCGTTTAGATTAATCCATCTAACACTCCCGTCTTTATGAATGACACGAATAACATTTTCAAAGGGGTCCTCCTGGACGAATTGGTGTCTGGCGTCGAGCATGTGCTTGGCATCATCGGGATGAATTAGAGAAGAGAGAGTAGGATCTTTTTTTGCAATATCCCTAAACTCCTCTTTAGTATACCCAAAAAGTTTGGGTGTCTTGTCATTAAAATAATCTACATATAAAACATCGTTTTCTAACACTTTAAAAATCATAATTCCGCCGGGAATAGAGTTCATAAGCGCCCCGAGTCGATTTGAAGTAAAGGTTAAATCTCGAATAAGTTTTATTTTTTCTTGAGCTGTGTCTGAAAGGAGGCTTTTAAGTCGGCTTTTTATAGCTTGTGCGTTATAAGGTGCCGAGATAAAATCTCTGATTCCAAGATTGAGAGCTCTTATTTTGTCTTTCTCGTTGCCTTGTGGAGAAGTTACAATTATAGGCAGAATAGCAAGCGAAGAGTTTTGGTTTTTATTAAGAATAAAATTGAAGTTGTCTTTTTTCAGAAGTTGTAAATCTATAAAAATCATGAGGATTTCGTCCTGGTTTTCAACAAGGATATCCATAACAGAAGCACAACTATCAGTTTCGAAGGTGTTGTAATCTTCCTCTAATACTTTTATTAAGGCTCTTCGACGAGCCAAGTCGTCATCAATGACCAAAAGGCTTTTCTTGATATTCATGTAAATCTCCTTAATAGCGAATATGCTTATGTGTGATTATATATCAATTAAGTGTTTTACTAGATTAAAGAACACACTCTCATATTTATGAGAGTGTGTTCTTACAAAAACTTTTATTTTACTGTAACTTTTTTTATTTCTACTTTTTTAGTAGGACGGTCCATGGAGTCTGTTGGTACTTTTCCGATTTCTTCTACCACATTCATGCCTGATATGACATGACCAAAGATTGCATGCTTACCGTCGAGCCATTCACAAGGGACAAGCGTGATGAAAAACTGTGAGCCACCTGTATTTGGACCTGCATTTGCCATAGAAAGAATTCCAGGCTCGTCATGTTTGAGGCCCCTGCCAAATTCATCGGGAATATTGTATCCTGGTCCGCCCATGCCAGTACCGTCAGGGCATCCACCCTGAATCATAAAGTTTTCGATGACGCGGTGAAAGATACGTTCATTGTAGAATCCTTTGTCGATGAGTTTGGTGAAATTTTCGACAGTTTTTGGTGCAAGGTCGTTGTAGAGTTCAATTTTAAAAGTCCCCATAGTTGTCTCGAATGTTGCGATTTGACGTGTTACAGTTTCTGTCTCTTTTCCTGCTGTTACCATTACAATCACTCCTATTGCAAGTATTACGGCAGTAGCCGTTATTGCTGTTTTTATTTTCATAAAGTCACTCCTTGTTCACTGAGTATTTAACTTTCTTCATAAATATGTTCGTATTGCTGATTTAGAGTTTTGCAGTTCTCTTGTATCGCTAAATTATAGAGAGAAAGTTTTTTTTGTAAGCTTCTCGAACATAAGACTACATAAATATATTAATTTTTACTTTGTAAACTTTACCAAGCGAAAATCCTTTTTTCCAACGCGGAGCTGTATGTAACCACCATCCAGAAGGTCTTCCGACGAGAGCTGCTTTCCCTCTTCTAATACCTTTATTCCATTAAGATATACGCCGCCTTCTTTTATTTTACGTTTTGCTTCTCCCTTTGATGCACATCCGCCAGATACAACAAGAATATCTGTTAATCCGCCTGAGATTGCTTCGTCTACTTTTACAAAAGGAATTTCTGCTGAGAGGGTATCAAGAAGAGTAGAGTCTGCATCTTTAATATCCATTTCACCAAAGAGAACTGCGCTTGCCTCGCGTGCCCGCTTTGCAGCATCCTCTCCATGTACTCGACAGGTCATCTCTTCTGCCAAAGCTTTCTGTCCTCTTCGCAGATGCGGCTGTTCATTATGTTCTTTGATTATTTCTGCTATTTCATCAAGCTCTTTGAATGTGAAGAGTTTATAAAGTTTTTCGAGATCACTGTCCTCGACATTGATCCAAAACTGATAGAACTTATATATGCTCGTTCGTTCCTCAGAAAGATAGACAGCTCCACTTTCTGATTTTCCGAATTTTTCACCATGTGAGTTGAGTAGCAAAGGAAAGGTTATTCCATAGCATTGAGCTTTTGATTTTTTGCGAGTAAGGTCCATGCCCGCTAGAATGTTGACCTGCTGGTCATTTCCGCCCATCTGAAGAGTACAGCCAAACTCATTGTAAAGGTGGTTGAAGTCGAAAGCTTGAAGGAGTATGTAAGACAGTTCGGTATATGTTATAGATTTATCAGCGTCAAACACTCGGCTGCGAACGTATTCTCTGTTCACGAGGAAGCTAACTGTAAAATACTTTCCCGTATCTCTAAGAAATTCGATGAATTTTTCATTTTTGAGCCAATCATTGTTGTTAACTAGTTTTGCACTGTTCTTACCACAGTCGAAATTAAGAAAATGTTTAAGTTGGTTCTCTATGCAAATCACGTTAGAATTTATCGTTTCTTCACTTAGAAGGTTTCTTTCTGCACTTTTGCCTGAAGGATCGCCTATTCGTCCGGTGCCACCGCCAGCTAAGGCAATGGGTCGATGCCCGAGGCGCTGAAGCCAAGCAAGTCCCATTATGGCAACAAGGTTCCCGACATGAAGGCTGTTGGCACTGGGATCAAACCCAATATATCCTGTTACCATATTGTTAATGAAGTGTTCTGCCAGCTCTTCGTCATGGCTACTCCATTCGACAAAGCCTCTTTCTTTAAGTTTCTCAAGTGCGTTACAGTACATATTTTCTACCTCCAAAAATTTTTGTATACTCGTGATATTCTGTTTTTATAAACATAAAGAAAAAAGACAACGAAGTAAAGGTAACTGTTTGTAATAAACCATGTTGTCTTTAGCTTATAAAATTACTTTTTTTCTGTTTCTGCGGTTGCTGTGTCGAACCAGTTAAGTTTACCAGAGTCATCTTTTTCCCAGACTATCAGAATTTTACCGAGATTTTTTAGGAGATTGCTAAACGAATCGGTCGTGCCGTTATCAAAAGAAGAAAAGTCCATTTCAGGCTGTGTAACCGTTTCTTTTTCTCCATTTGCTGCAGTTGTATTCTCGTCATAAAACGGGGATTCTTCCGAAGCTTGATCGTCAACGAGAAAGTTTATTTTTGCCATTTCTTTAAGGGCTTCGCCTATCAGAGGAAGATCAGCTGCCACCCAGCCGAGTACTTCTTTGTCGCCTTTCATAAATCTGCTAAGCATCTTACTTATTTTTATTGATTCAGGCGAAATTAATCCAACTAAAGCCCTTTTGTCATTTGCAACTCCAAGTGCCGAGAATGGAAGTGATGCAGTTCCTCCGAATTCAAAACCGGAAACAGGGTTTGGTTCTGTCCCGAAGATCAGTTTTTCCCAATAGGCAGAGATTAGTTTTTTTAAGAGCGGTTTTTCTGCTGAAAGTTCTATCATAAATCCTGGAAGGTTAAACCACAAGATTCGATTGTGTCCTCCTATAGAAGCTATCACTTTTCCAGAAAGCAACTCACGTATGTCCTTATCTGTAAGTCCCATTGATTTCCCCAGTTCTGCTAAGTTCCTGAGAGGAAACGGCCAGCGTTTGAATGTTCCTTTGAGATAGGACATGTTTACTCCCATGGTGAAAAGAAGAGGTTCTGGAATCAAGCATTCTGACGTGTCCCATTTTGTTGGTGTAATAGAATTTTTTATAAACTTAGCAATATCTTTGTTCAGTCCAGAGATTCTCCATTTTAACTCTCCTGTAGGATCACTGTTTTTGTCATGTTTAAGTGTTTGCCATGCGGCTTCGATTTTTAGGGAACCAGTTTTCTTTTGAATGGAAGAAAATAATCCTCCATCGCATATTTCTATGTGACTGGGCCAAGATGCTTCTTCTATCCATTTCTTTTTTGCCAGAGAATTTACCTGTCCGCGCGAAAGATCATTCATAAGGTTAAGGGCCTCAAGGTCAGCTGCCATTATCACTTGTTTATTATTAACTTTGTAGTATATCGGAGTCGCCACACTCTCTGTCTGAATTAGCCAGATGTTTTTAGTTTCTCCAGAGGAAACTTTTGCTGTTTTAATCACATTTTTTAATGATTCAGGCAGTATTCCCTTTTGCAGAGAGGTCATTTCATCTTTGCGAAATCGCAAAGATGTATAGACTTCGGACCTGTTTTCGCCTTGCTCTTCGACAAGAACAACGGCATCTTTCGCTGTTGCAGCTATGGCAAGCAAAAGACTGCGTGGAGTCCCCTCTTTTAACATTGAGTGTTCTCCATCCGTCAAAAAGGTTGAGAAAGCCGTAGGGTATGTATAATCCTGTGTATCTATAAGTACATAAGGCCTTATCTCTGAAGGCGCAGGAACAGCCGCTTTAAGATGTGAAGAGAGAGGCATGTTGAATAAAAAATATGTTCCGGCTGAGATAGTAACAATAAAAAATATTGAGAAGGCTATTACTTTTATGCGATTCAACATGGGTTTCCCTCCATTTCTTTAATACAGAGTTTATTATTTTCTTATTTAGTAAATATTATAGCGTTTTTAACATTTAGCAGCGATATCATAAACAAAAAATTATTTTTTATTAGCAGAAGAGGTTATTATTTTGAACAACGCCTTTACAGACTTTAACAAAGGAATTACTTTTGCATAGTCACTATCGTTTATTGTATTGGGATCGACATTCTCGGCAAGATCTTTCACTTCTTCAAGAGCTTCTTCCATTTCAACAAAAGCTTTTCTTGCCTCTTCTTTAGCGGAAGCCGCCTTGCTCCAAGACTCATCCCTATGAGGCTTTTCTATCAACAAGTCTATCTCTTCCCCCATTGTAGGTACCCAGGCAGAATAACCAAGTTCTTTCAACGATGAGGCAAGAGAATCAGAGGACTTAGGTTCCCCATGTACAACAAGAAACTGTGCCTTTTTTGGAAATCCAGACGCCCATTTTAACAAGTCGTCTTTATCTGCATGTGCAGAGAAACCACCAATAGTATTCATCGTTGCTTTTACAATTATATCTTCGCCCATAATTCTGACTTTCTTTAATCCATCAACAAGTTTACGACCAAGTGTGCCAAAAGCTTGATATCCGACAAAGATGACCTGTGTATCAGATTTAAATAGAGAGTGTTTTAGATGATGTATAATTCTCCCACCCGAACACATTCCACTTCCAGCAAGAATGATTGCACTATTTTGTTTATTCAGCTCTCGAGACTCATCCGGAGTGCGGACAAAAGTGAAGTTTTCTGGTTCGAAAGGATCTTCTCCTTTTACTAACATCTTTTTGAGGTCTCTAGAGAGGAGGTTTATATATTTAGAGTAGATCTCCGTCGTCTTTACTCCCATTGGAGAATCGAGGTATATTGATGGCAGTTCAACTTCGGGAAAAGATTTCTGAAAGAGAGTGAGTTCATAGAGCAAGCGTTGGGCACGGTCAACCATAAAAGTTGGAATAAGTATTTTGGAACCGTTTTTAGCGGCATATTTAAGTACATTTTGAAATTCAAAGCGAGTGTCTTCCAGAGATTTATGAAGTCTGTCTCCGTAAGTTGACTCTATAAGAACAAAATCAGCTTCTTCTATAAAAGCCATCGGTTTTTCTATAACTCCGTCACGAGAGCCAAGGTCTCCAGAAAAGACTACTTTGCGCGCCTTTTGTCCTTCGTCTTCAGAAATCCATGTTTCAATAATAGCGCTGCCCAATATATGGCCTGCTTCACGAAAACGGACCTTTAATCCTGGCATTATATCGAGAACCTCATCGTATGGAACCGGAGAACGTAACTCTAGAGTGGTTTCAACTTCTTTATCTCCGAATAGTGGTTCTACTTTGTTAAGACCTTTTCGTAAGTTTTTTTTTGATTTCCATTCAGCAGTTTCGCGCAAGATATTAGACGAATCTTTCCAAAGTATTTTTACTAATTCGGTTGTTGCGTATGTGCAGTAAATTTTACCTTTGAAGCCCATCTTCACAAGAAGAGGGATACGTCCGCTATGGTCGATATGAGCATGTGTCAAAAGAACAGCATCAATATCAGCAGGGTTGTAAGAGAAAAGCTCTCCTTCGTGTTTTTCTTCGTCTTGTCCCTGATGGAAACCGCAATCAACAAGCACTTTGTAATTTTTGGTTTCTATCATGTAGTTGGAGCCAGTGACTTCTCCTGCTGCACCAAGAATTCGCAATCTCAAAAAAGCACCCCCTGTGAGTCTGACGATGTTTCCTCAGAGCTATTTTTTATAGGTAACTTACAGATAATAACAGTGCCTTGCGGAGATGAAGAGATAGAAAGTTTGCCTCCAACGAGGAACATTCTTTCCTGCATATTTGAAAGTCCTCGATGTCCCTTTACTCTTAATTCAGTAATGTCTTTGGGGACAATGAAGCCCTTCCCGTCATCTTCAATTTTAAGAACAATTTTGTCTCCAAGGTCACGCAGAGTAATCTTTACTTCTTCTGCTTTCCCATGATTTACGCTATTGTTTACGGCTTCCTGAGTGACTCGAAAAAAAGCCATGGTTACATCATTTGGGACTTCTCGTACCTCATCAAGGTCGAGATGTATTTTTATGCCAAGTTGCGCACTCTGTCGTTCTGAAAGCTCGGTCAACGCTTGAGCAATGCCTAGGTCAAGCCATGGAGGAGTTAGATTATTGCAGACCTCTCTCATTTCTCTAACTCCAGCTAGTGCGGCGTTTTCTGCCTCAGTGATTCTTTCTCGTATTTTATCTGGTGAATCTAGGTCAGATGAAAGCAGTCGAAGTCTTTGTATTACTGCGGTTACATCTTGAAGAGGCCCGTCGTGTATTTCCCGTGATATCCTTGAGCGCTCTTCTTCCTGGACTTTGACGATGTCGGTTACATATCTACGAGATAGATTTGCTTTATCTATTGCGGAATGAGAAAGCATAACAAGAGCCGATCTTAGTTTTTGAAGCTCGGTTACGGCTTCGGGAGCGTTCTTTTGCGGAACATCTTCTCCCCATTTAAGGATGGAGACTTCTTCCTCAAGATCTTTTAATGGCATAATAACTTTCTGCCACATTATAAAAACAGCAAAAATGCCAATCAGCCCGAGTATTCCTACCATAAACGGCCAAAATGTTGTAAGTGTAACCATGGGACCAAGAAGCTGGTTCCAGGATACTGCTGCTAAGACATAAAGGTTCTTGCGATGTACTGGATAGATAGCTATTGTGTAAAAGCTACCGTCTGGACCGCGTATTTTGCTTGGTGTTCTGTTAGCGAATGGCTGATTAGATAAAACGGAAAGAAGAGGAACATCGGGAGTTCCGTAAAGAAGAGTCCCGAATTGGTCAAAAACAGCGAACATGCCTGGAATTGGCAAATCTTCTGTTATAAAACCTTCAATTCCGCCTCCGGGAGTATATTCCTGAAGGGGCTGCCATATTCCATCTGGTCTTAAATCCCACTTTGTTGATTCAAGTCGGGCCGCCGCTCCACGTGCCAAGTTCTGCACATAGGAGTAGGCAAGCCCTTCCATCGTTTTCTCAAACTGGCAAAAGCCCACCCACGCGAGCAGGAATGCTCCGAGGCTTGGTAATAAAACAGCTATGGTCAGCTGTACCAGTAAGTTTTTTCTCAATTAATAAGTTCTTCCAAAGTTACAATTCCATATTTAAGAGACAGAAGCATTGCTTCTGTTTTATTTTTAGCGCCCAGTTTGTCGTATATAGATGCAAGGTGTGTCTGCACTGTTCGCTCACTTATGAAAAGCTGAGTGGCTATCTCTTTACCCGAGAGTCCGCGTGCTGCTAACAACAGAACTTCGCGTTCTCTAACTGATACTGGTTCGGGAACGAAGTCGCCCTCTTCTTCAACGGCACTTGCCACTTCGCTGTCTAGATAGAATCCACCACGCGCTACTATTCTAATCGCCTTAGAAAGAGTCTCCATACTGGCTGTTTTCAGAACATAGCCACGCGCGCCTGCTCTCAGTGAGGCCATTACATATTGCTGAGCGTCATAGGACGTAAGCATTAATGAAGAGGTTGGAATTCCCGTTTCTTTTATTTTTCTTGCAAGGGCAACCCCATCGATGCCAGGCATGCGGATATCGAGCAGAGCTACTTGCGGTTTATGCTGCTGTATACCTGTCCATGCAGCATCTCCATCGGCGTATTCTCCGACGATATTAAAATCCGGTTCCTTGGCTAGGTACCCCTTCATTCCTTCTCTTGTAAGGGGATGATCATCTGCTAAAATAATTGATATAGACATATGTAACTCCTCCTTCTTAAAGTAAAAATCTGGTCATAAAATAGATATTTGTTGTGTGTTTATGCTCCAAGTCCCAAATTGTTCTCTATCGGTTTGAGAGCTTCTATGGTGAGTGATATCAAAGTTTCCAAAGGCTCCCCCATAAGTTCGCTGCCTTTTTCAATAATTGCTCGATTTACACCGCGAGCAAATCCTTTGTCTTTCCACTTCTTTTTTACGGACTTTACTTCCAGATCCATCAAAGATTTGCTTGGACGTACTAAAGCAACTGCTGTTATAAAGCCAGTAAGTTCATCAACTGTATAGAGCGTTTTTTCGCAAAGAGTTTCCGGTTTTACTCCTGAGGATTCCCATCCGTGAGCAAGAACTGCTCGGACAAAATCTTCGGGATATCCGAGGTTAGTTAGCATTTCTGCGCCCTTCATAGGATGTGTCTCGATGCTGGGGAATTCTTCCCAGTCTATATCATGCATAAGACCTATCAGTCCCCAATATTCTTCGTCCTCATCAAAATAGCGTGCAAAAGCTCTCATGGCTGCTTCAACGGCAAAAGCATGACGAATATGAGTCTTTTCTTTGTTGTGCTCCTTTAAGAACTTTAAAGATTCTTCACGTGAAAACATTGCGAAGCCTCCTTATTCCGTTAATGCCGAAAAAGAATTTATCGGCAAATTATTAGGATCAATTTGCGTTATTTCAATTCCCGACTCCTTCATAATAGAACGAGCCAGCTCATCGGGGTATGGATAAAGATATACGATTCTTTCACAACCGGCATTTATAAGAGCTTTTGTGCAATAAACACATGGTTCATGAGTGCAGTACAACCAACATCCTTGTGTAGCTACGCCATTGGATGCCGCTTGCGCTATTGCGTTTATTTCTGCATGAGAACCTCGGCATATTTCATGGCGTTCTCCAGAAGGAATACTCTGTGTTTCACGTAAACATCCTTTGACATCACAGTGCCCTATTCTCCTAGGGGCTCCGTTATATCCAGTACTGAGAATCTGTCTATTCTTGACGAGCACTGCGCCAACATCTCGACGCAAGCATGTGCTGCGTGATGCCACGACTTTTGCAATGAGTAAAAAGTATGTATCCCAATCAGGCCTTTTTTTGGACATTTTTGAAATATCACTCTCCATCTACATTATAATTTAAATCTATCTGTTAATACTACTTTTAGCGATAGGAAATTGCTTATAATGCAGAAAATTAATTTATTTTCGTTTAACATCATATTTTTTAGTGTATATAAAAATATTCGCTCCGTCTAGCAATTTTTCAATAGTAATCATTTACGGCAAAAACAGCTCGCACTTGTAAGAGAAGGGTTCATCTATATAATATCACTAAAGGTTAAAACAAAGACTCTTTGGGCGTCGTCAAAAGACGTTCTGCGGAAATTATGTAGTGAAAAGAAGCCTCTATTTTTCACTACATTGTTAAACGTATTAATTACGTTGGTTATAGAAAGTTAAACTTTCGATGTTGTAGAATTATTTTAATAAAAGCTTGAGTATTAAGATTAAAGGTTAGTTAACGACAAAAAGAAGAGAACAGTCAAAAAGATAGACTCTGTAGAAGCTTTTTCAAAATATCAAAAAGGTAGTTTCTCAGTATATTGCGATAACCTGCTATTGCAAAACCACATGGCAACATGCTAGACTATTTAACTGTGCGGGCCCGTAGCTCAGTTGGATAGAGCGATTGCCTCCTAAGCAGTAGGTCATCAGTTCAATTCTGGTCGGGCCCGCCATTTTTAGAAAAATAAGACAAATCGCCTCGAGAATATTCTCGAGGCGATTTGTCTTATTTAATTAGAAATTATAGTTGAAGAGCTGTTGTTTTCTGCTGATTATTTCGAGAATAGGTGATTTTTAGAACAGCTCGTGTCTTAGCTCTGTTCGCAACATATGCGCTGATATTCTCTGCATTCAAGGTTTTTGCGTCGTAGGTATCGATTTTAACGATGGAATCACCTGACTGCATTCCTGACATATAAGCAGGAGAGGCGTTCTCGATTGTTCCTACAACCAAGTAACCTTGTGAGTCGCGTGAATTATTGGAAAGATCAAACCCCACGTATTTTTCAAAAGAAGAAAGTGGTGTGGGCTCTTTATATGCAGTTTTCTTCTCCTCTGAAATTTGATATTCCGAAGACAGAGCGCTTATAGTGACCTCATTGAAGTCCTTTAAGAAAGTATATTTCAGTTTCACGTTTTCTTTCAGCCCACTTACAGTGAGAATTGCTATAGTTGATCTGTCATCAAGAAGAGAGGAACCTCCCTGGTCATTCCAATATTTTTTTAGATAATCGAGAGTTTCTGCAAAGCCATTTTTACTCATAAGTTCAGTTACATGAGTTACTTCTGTTTGGACTATATTTCTACAGAAATCTCTGACTTCCAGTGATTCTTTTTCATATTCTTGTTTTTCGATTATCCGAGCACGTTCATAATTTGAGTTGTTGTTTGCGACGAGGACACCCAAAAGAAGTCCAACGCCTCCGGCGATAGCCCAGTCCGAGCCACTATATCTATACCGACCTCCACTACCCCAATAATTATGACCATAGTAAGAGCGATAACGGCTTGAACGATGACCATAGTATCTACTTGGACTTGAGCGATAGTATCTTGATGGTGCTGCCTGCGCCATGGGAACAAACGTAAGTGAGACTATTAGACAAAGAGCAACTGTGCGTAGTTTCATTTTTTAATCCTCCTTTTCAGTTCTCTAAACGTCTTGCTTATAGCTTGAGCATAGAGAGTGAAATAGTTCTAAGTTTTCTGCGGTATTCTTTTTGGCAATTCCGACGATAGTGTGGATATTTTTATTATCAAAGAGTATTGTGAGAAAAATCAATCTTTCTTCTCCCTCTTTGGTGTTGGCAACTATTTCAACACCAGGGAGTCCATCAATAGTGACATCGCTTTCTGATATTATGTCAAGTTTTTTGCCAGGCTCTATCGTTTTTATTTTTTCTTTTGCATAAGGCAAATATTTGTTTGGAGTAATTTTGTTAGAATTTTTACTATTGGATACAACTAACAAAGATCCGTCAGGGGTACCTGTTGGCAGCTGCCCGTCCTTTGTATAAACAAGTGCTCCCTGAGCAAGTCCGGCAAATTTCATGTCTGTTTTTTCTGTACATATTTTGCCTATAGGATCAGACGCAACTATTTTTTCTTTTTTATTATTATCATCCCAACAGACAGATTTAATCATTTTTAGAGTAGAAGCTGCGTGCAGTTGATTTTTTGAATCATAAGAAGCGCTAAGCATCCAAGACTTCTCTCCACAATCAACTATTAGCACCCATTTGCCAAGGACAATGTTTTTACTTGTTTGAAAAATTTTAAGTAGCATTGCATTGGAACCGTTCCATAGAAGATTGGTGTGACCTTTTAGCTCTAACCCTTCTTTTTTAAGATTTTCTTTACTAAATTCCTCAAGTAATGTTTCGTATGGGAGCCGCAGCTGTGACGCTTCAAGTGTCACTTTTTTTGCTTTATCGGCACAGCCAAAACTTGTTTTCTTAAAATTAAATCCTGACACAGGTAGCACGAACATAGGAATATTAAAAAATTTTTGGTGTTTTTCTGTTTTGATAGTTGTAATTTCTTTTACTTCATCACAGAAGGCGCATTGCGTTGAGAGCAAGGCTAAGAGCGAGACGATTGTAATCGTTGCTGTTTTTCTAAAATTAATGCTAATTATTTTAGTCATTCTCGCTTTCTCCAGTAAATGGTAGCTTTTTGAAGTTCGGGACTATTTTGTCCACAAAGTCTTGAAAAAAACCTTTAACCATTTTTGTCTGGATCTGAGAGGTAAGTTCGTCAGCGTGGTTCGTGGCTTCTTCTTTTTTCATGCCACGCAATGCCGATATTTGTGATTCTGCTTTTTTGTAGTCTTTGACTTCAATGTATAGCATTCCTAGAATATATCGGTCTTCTATGTTCGAAGGGTCTAGTTCAACAAGCTTTTCATAGTATTCGCAAGCTTCCTCGTTGTCTCCAATTCTGACATAGCTTTCAGCAAGGCCTCGCTGTATTTCCGAATCAGGTCGAAGAGTAAACTTGTCAGCTTTAAGAAAATATTCAATTGCGCCAGTATAATCATCAGCTGCTAAGAGGTTTTGAGCCTTCGATAAGTTCCTGTTTTTTATGGTTTGACAGAAGAGGTACCCTGTGGCACAAATCAGTATGATTGCCATAATACTTACAACTACTGCCGAAAAACTTCCTTTATGTTTCTTCATAAAGATTGCCCCCTAATATCCAGTCTTGGTTACATCCAGATGTTCGTTCCAATTATATCTGATGAGTCTCATAAAAGAATCGGTACGTTCTAACATATGGATTCCGCAATAGTCCATTGGATAAAAGAATATATCATTGAGAACAAAATTAAAGTAGTGACAAATGATAGTCCAAATTACGCCGCCATGAGCTACAACAAGCAGGTTCCCTTCAGCGTATCGTGAGAGAATTTTTTCGAACGCTGGAACTGTGCGTTTTTGGAGATCTAGAAAGCTTTCTCCGTTTGGAGGAGCAACAGAATCGAAAGAGACTCCTCTTGCATCATATAGCTCTTCCCATTTGGTCCGGACCTCATCATAGCTTTTGCCTTCCCAATCTCCAACGTTTATTTCCGACAAGTCTTTTACTGTTTGTATTTTGTTCTTATGTTTTGGAACAGTGAGCTCGGCAGTGTGTCGAGCTCGCAGCAATGTACTGGAAAAAATTCCATCAAATGTAACATTTTTGATTTTCTCACCAATTTGCTCTGCAAGCCTCTCTCCTTCTTCGCAAAGAGGATAATCGGTCTGTCCGTAATATAATTTGCCGCCATGAGGAAGGTCAGGTTTTGCGTGACGCATTAAAAAAATGTTAAGTTTTTTTGTCATGTTTTCTCCCATATATCTTATTATATAATTTTTAAGTTAAAGAATTATTTCATCGTCTGCTCTCCACGGAGGAGTAACAATGCAGAGAAATTCTAAGGTTTTGTCGCTGTTGTTTACAACGTGTTGTTCTGACGAAGCAGGAATTATAACAGTCGTTCCTTTTTTGAGCTCAACTCTTTCTTGATTGAGATAAAGAGTTGCTTCTCCTTCAAGGACAATATATATCTCAGTTGATTTAACAAGCTTATGAGGAATAGAATTACTGTGAGGAGATATTGTTGCGTGAGAAATTGAAAAAGAATCAAAAGGTAAAATATCGTTTGCAGGATTTATCAGTTCTACGAGTCTGCAAAGATCTCTGGAAGTAAAACGAGCTTCTGTCTCAAAGTTGCGTATAAAGTATTTCATATTCTTCTCCTCCACATATTTTAATCTTATCACCATATTGCGAAAGACGAATACGTATTGACACGTGTTTTTGTTTATTAACAAAACAGTGACATAAAAACTTGTGACTGTTAAAATAACTATGATATTACATGATGAAATCATAAAATTAAAAAGCACAAAATTACAGCGCGTTAATGTTTTTTTGAAAGGTGGGCATCGTTATGGCAAAGTTTAAAAACATCCTCTCGTTTACATTATTTACGCTTTTATTTTGTTCTATGCCTGCAGAAGCATCTCAAGGGGCTCAGATTTCTACAGGATGGATTGTTGCTCTTTTTGTTGTAGTTGCGATTGTTGCAATAGCGATAAAAAAATTTATGGAATAATGCTTTTATCATATTAAGCTAGCAATTCAAAGTGGAGTGTCAACCAAACAAAATATTTTAGTTTACAACACTTGCGCTGACGTGTTAGACTTTCATAATTATAATTTTCATGATTGTGGGGCTAATGGATGTCAGTTTTTAAAGTGTCTTCTTCGAAAACACGAAATCTTATTTATTGCTCGCTTTTTGCGGGACTTATAACCGTTGGTGCGTTTATAAGAATACCGCTTCCTTTCATTCCGATAACACTTCAATTTCTTTTTACAAATCTAGCTGGACTGCTTCTAGGTCCGATACTTGGTGCGACAGCGGTGAGTGTATATATAATAATAGGGTTGATTGGTCTTCCGGTGTTCACTGTTGGTGGTGGGTTAGGATCAGTTTTGCAGCCGACTTTTGGATATATCATTGGTTTTGCTTGTGGAGCTTGGGTTGGTGGACATGTGGCTCATAGAAAAGAAAGCCCCTCTAATAAACGTCTTTTTATGGCGGGGATTTCAAATCTGGCTGTTCTATATCTTTTTGGAACAGTTTGGTATTATTTTTTGGCAAAATATTACCTGGGCACTCCAAAAGGGATTTGGACTCTTTTTGTTTTCTGTGTTGCTGTGTTTATTCCAGGGAATTTGCTGAGTTGTATTTTAAGTGTTCCAATCGCTAAAAGGTTGCTTCCATTGATTAAGGTTAATAAATGAAAGCTTAAAATACAAAAGGACGACACTTTTAAAAGTGTCGTCCTTTTGGTCTATATATTATTTTATAATCAGAGCTTCTGGTGTTTTTAGCCATCGAATAATTCGTCGCAGAAAAAAGAAGGCTACAATTGCTCCCAAAAAATCTCCTATTGGAAAGGTTGCCCAAATACCCCAGAATCCCAAAAAACGTGGAAGAATTATAACAAGAGGAAACATAAATAGTCCCTGACGCATAGTTGAAAGGAGCAGAGATTCTTTTGCTTTTCCAAGTCCTTGAAGCGCAGCATTTGTAATGATAGGTAAGCCAAAGAAAACAAGACCTGAATATCCAATTCGCATGCCAGGCACTCCTAGTGCAAGGAGCTCTGGATCACTGCTAAACAACATCATCATCTGTTTGGCAAAAATTTCAGCAAGAGTACTTGTAAAAAGATAGAAAATAGTAACAAGAATTAAAGATTTTTTTATTGTTTCAATAGCTCTTTCGTGCAGGCCTGCACCATAATTGTAGCCAATAATAGGCTGAGCAGCGTCACCTATGGCAAACGCTGGTAGGAAAAGTAGAGAATCTATGCTGAAAAATACACCAAATGCGGATAGTCCGATTTCCCCACCATAGTGGAGAATCTTACGGTTCATAATGGTTACTAAAAGGACAAAAGCTATCTGCATAATAAATGGTGCGCTTCCAACTGCTACAATTTTCTTAATTATTTTTAATTTAGGTCGCAATATAAAGTGGAGACGTACTCTCAAGGGCGTATTTTTCAGAGTGAAGTAAATAAGCCCAAATATGGTAGCTGCTCCTTGTGCCAAAACAGTTCCCAAAGCTGCGCCCGCTATTCCCATTTTGAAATGGACAATAAATATGGCATCTAGAATTATATTGGTGAGAGCACCAAACATTTGAGATGTCATTGCATAACGAGGGCTTCCGCATGCTCTTATCAGCGAGTTTAATGCAAATGATGTTAGCGCAAAAGGGGCACCGATAAGAATTATACGCATGTAGTCCCCCGCGATCGGAAGGAGGGTTTCGCTAGCCCCAGAAAGTCGCAAAAGCTCATCTGTAAAATTGAGTCCGATTATAGCAATAGTGCAACCAATCAGTACAAGAAGCATGATAGAATGAGATAGAACTTGCTCTGCAGCTCGTCTCCTTTTTGCTCCATAAAGAATAGCTATACGCGAACTACCTCCCACGCCAACAAGCAAAGAGAAAGCAATCATAAGCACCATCACAGGAAAGACAGTAGTTATTGCCGCCAATCCGGCAGATCCAACATATTGTCCGACAAATATTCGGTCTACGATATTGTATATTGCTCCGGCAATCATTCCAAACATTGAAGGTAGAGCAAAACGAAGTAGAAGTTTTGTAGTTTTTTCTTCGTGCATCATTTGACGTGCTGAATCAGTTTTGATCTGGTTTATTTTTGTTATGATATTTCTCCCTTTCAATTAAAAGCAGTGTGTTAAATAGTATAAAAACTTATCTATCTTATCCACAGATAAAACTTTTCTTCTGTACCATCAACGATTTCTTCATTTAAATCATATCCTTTTACTTCAACCGTCACTATCTTGCCGTCCATTTTCTTTGGCAGTTGAAAAGAGTGACGGAATTCGTATATTGATTTGTTGATTTGGGTAACATCTTTGGGATCAAAAAATCTTTCTAATAGTACAGTTTTTTCATCTGAATAAAGAGTTCCCTCTATCATATTTACGAAGTTATAGCGAAGTTTTGCTATTCTGTTTCCGACAGTAAAGGTTCCGTCATCATTTGGAATCACTTTCGAAAGAAGTGGTTGAATCGGAGTTACTACACCGTAAAGGGTCAGAGGGTTACCCCGGTCAACAGCTACGGCATTGTATACGTTTGTATCTACTCCGTCAATGACTCTACAAGGAGAATAGTTCTGATTGTTACTAAATTCCGCTCGTGTAAACTGTAGCCTATCACCATGGTCAAAAGCGATTATTTTTCCCTCTTTTTCTTCTTCTCCATGAAAGGTTTTTATATTCAGAGAGGGTTCTCCTATGTCGTAGTAGTAATAAACGATTTCTTCAGATTCAATGAAGCCTTCAAAAGCAATACGTCCAATCTCAACAGTTTGAGAAGCACATTGTTCCAGAGGAATGTTGTACATAATTGCATGGATTTTTCCGCTGATATATTCTAACCCGTCGTTATCTCTCCACCTAAGAGGAATTTCGTAAGTAGATGGAAGTCCAACATTCCAATAGCCAGGAAATAGATCTTTGTAGACTCTTATTCCGCGTTCGTTTGCAAATTTTTCAACTTTTGCCATATGAACTGAAGGAGAGAAGCGTGCCAGAATTTTTTCTTGAACAGAGCCAAACATTATGTCGAAAGAATGGTTGTTTAGAGCTACGCCATGTTCTTCAAGAGCAATGTCGCCGGACATTACTGTTAATAATACGCGATAGAGCTTCCATTCCAAGTCCTCTTTGTATATTTCCCGATAATCTGTGTCAAAATTTTTTGTACAACCACCCTGCACTAGAACCGCGAAGCTATTTTCTGTTACAACAGCTTTTATTCTAGGATCATAGAAACTTTTAGGATTCTCGTGGTGAAAAATAAGGTCTGGTGGTGGAGATTTCGCCAACTCTTCACGAGATAGAGATACCCAAGGAGCTTTTCCGCCATAATTAAAAAATATGTCTCGCTCAGGAGTTACTCCTGTCGTTCTATCAACACGGCTGCGTACTGTTCGGACTGGTTCTATTATTCCTTCTCTTACCTCTCCTGTTATAGCAACTTCTATTTTGATATCTATAGGACATTCAGAAGCTTTCTTGCCTTCTCTATCAATGGTTCCTATTATATAAAAATCTCTTCCAGCTCCTAGCACTTGCTCGTCGATAGTGGGGTTTGTGAAAGAAACTGTTACGGCAGAGGCTTGTGAAGCTGTACAGCATAGCAAAAACAGAGACACAGTTATTTTTATGAAAGTTTTTGTCCTGCACATTCAGAGCACCTCTATTCGCATTGTCATTAATCATTGTTTTAATTATAAATTATGGCTACATATTAACTCAAAAATAAAAAAATCACAGAATGACAATAAAAAACAGGCGGATTTCCGATTCGGAAATCCGCCTGTTATGTAGTATGAAAATTTTTTAGTAGCGACTACGTTTAAGCATAAGTTTCAAAGGCTTTTGTGTTGCCGCAGCGAGTACGGGGACACGCTCGCGTTCAGTTTCTGCTTCCGGAGTCTGATTTTTCGCTGATTCATCTTCTTTACGGTAAAGCACCTGCATAGACTTTGAGCCGTCACGGTAAACAGTGATACCTTTGCAACCTTCTTTCCAGGCCAACGTATAGGAATCAATAACATGCTGAATAGTGCTGTCATTTGAAAGATTTATAGTTTTGGAAACAGCAAGATCTGTGTACCTCTGAAAAGCTCCCTGTGTTTTTACATGAGAGACAGGGGCTACCTGATGAGATGTTATAAAGACAGAGCTCATAAGATCCTGAGGAAGATTTTTCTTCATAGCACGTTCGTAGTAGCGGTTAGTTTGCTTCATAACGACTTTTGAACCATCTGTCTGAGTACGGACCCGCGTGTGTTCTAATGCAAAAAGAGGTTCAATTCCCGAAGAGCAATCAGCAAGCAGCGCAATTGTTCCAGTTGGTGCGATGCAAGTTAGGGTAGCATTACGACGCCCAAGATGTGCCAAAGAAGCAGGAATGCCTTTTTCTTCACCAAGAGCAGCCGAAACATTGTTAGCTTTTCCCTGAACTGTAGACATGATTTTTTCAGCTAGTTCAAGCGCCTCGTTGCTGTCGTAAGGAATACAAAGTTGAAATAGCAAATCCGCCCATCCCATAACTCCGAGTCCAATTTTGCGTGTCAGAGTAACTGCTTCTGCGATTTCTGGTAGAGGATAATGATTAACGTCGATAACATTGTCGAGAAAGCGTGTTGCAACAGAAGCGACTTTCTTGAGCAATTCAAAATCAACCTCTTCACCTTTGACCATTTTGGAAAGGTTTATAGATCCAAGATTACAAGCTTCATTAGCATAAAGAGGAGATTCTCCGCATGGGTTTGTGCTTGTTAGCGGTCCCAAATCAGGAGTTGTGTTACCGCGGTTTATAGCGTCTAAGAAAATGATGCCAGGATCACCGGTGCGCCATGCTGATTCTGCAATTTCAAGAAGAAGAGCAGCTTCTTCTCCATTAGGATTTGCTTCCACTTTTTCCATAAAATCATCAAATATTCCAATAGATATATTAAAGTTGCTTATTGTTCCGTCTTTGTCTTTGCAACGAATAAAGTCACGAACATCGTCATGATCAACGTTCAGTATTCCCATATTAGCTCCGCGGCGCATGCCACCTTGCTGTACTGTTTCTGTAGCTTTGTCAAAAAGACTCATAAAGGAGATAGGTCCTGAAGCGCGGCCGTTTGTACTGTTTACCCTTGCGCCAGAGCCGCGAAGGTTAGAAAAATTAAATCCCGTCCCACCGCCACTTTTATGTATCAGCATCTGTTTGCGAATGGCTTCGCATATACTTTCCATTGAATCTTCTATGCCGATGACAAAACAGGCTGCCAGCTGTCCATGAGGAGCAGGGCGCCCTGCGTTCATAATTGTAGGACTGTTAGGGAGGAACAGAAGTTTAGCCATAACGTCGTAGAATTCGTCAGCCCACTTGTACTGCAATGAAGTTGTTTTTTCTGAAGATGCAACGTGATGGGCTACTCTTAGTAGCATCTGCTCAGGAGTTTCTTTTGGATTGCCGCTATCATCTTTCCAAAGATAGCGATCTTTTAAAATGTCTTGCGCTGATTTGTTAAATGATGGTTTTACAAGCATGATAAATATTTCCCCCTTAACTGCGAATGTTTATTTCGCTCAAGGACAATAGTAACAGAGAGAAGTTGGAATTGTAAAGTGGATAACACTACATATACTGTTTTGTTGTCCACCAAACGCTGCATATTGTGTGACTATCTATGTGGATATTATGTGGATAAGAAAATAAAGCAAGACAGTGACGATACATTCTGAAAAATTAATAAATGAAAATTTTCCTTAGACTTTTTCTAAAAGATACTTGAATAAATATATTGTCATATAAATTTTTTATTTTCACGAGAAGGATAATATAGTTAAAAGCATTCAAAGAAAACGTAATATAGTGTAAAATTACCAACAGATGGCAACAAAAATCTACCGTTTAATACCTTGAAGCTTTTTTCCCTAAGGCGCACGCTATGGAGAAAAAGCCGTCAGGGCGAAACCGGAAACAGTTTCGTCTCCCATTGTGGAAAGAGGTGCGGCTTGTCTATGTGGCTTGCTCGTAAGATTTCTATCACTCACCATCCTCCTACAAATGGGGCACAACCGAAATGAAGAACAAAATTTATAAGGAGGGTATGTCTCATGGGTATCAGAAAGTATCGTTCCATTATTGCAGCGTTTATGGTCTGTTTTTTTCTTATTGGAGGAACTGCAGAAGCAACTGTTCCAGTTCTTAAAATGGCAACAACCACAAGCACCGATAATACGGGGCTTTTGGATTATCTTGCTCCTATTCTCCTCAAGGACGCAAAAATTGAAATTAAGTGGGTTTCCGTTGGAACAGGCAAAGCGCTTAACCACGGAAGAAATGGCGACGTAGATGTTGTTCTTACACATGACCCTGCGGCAGAAGACAAGTTTATGGCTGAAGAAGCTGCCACTAATCGCCGCCGAGTGATGTACAACGACTTCGTTCTTATTGGTCCAGAAAGTGATCCTGCAGGAATTAAAGGTAAGTCTATTACAGAAGCGTTGAAAATTATCGCTGATAAGAAACAGCCGTTAGTAAGTCGCGCTGACAAATCTGGCACCCATTCTGCAGAGCTTAAACTTCTGGACAAGGCTGGAGTTAAAGATTTCGATAAGGCAACTTGGTATGTGCAAACAGGGCAAGGAATGTTAAAGGCGATTAATATCGCCGATAATCGCCAAGGGTATTGTCTTACAGATCGTGGTACCTTTGTAAAATATGATGCGGGGCTAAAGGGTAAAAAAGGTCTTGTAATTGTTGTTGAAGGAGATAAAAACCTTCTTAATCAGTACAGCGTAATGGCGGTCAATCCAATCAAACATAGCCATGTAAAGTATGATTTGGCTCTAAGGTATATCGACTGGATTACATCACCAAAGGTCCAGAAAGATATTGCCAACTTCAAACTAGAAGGCAAACAGCTTTTCTTTCCTAACGCTGAGAAGAAGTAGAAACAGTAATAAATTAGTTTATTTATTAAAAAGCGAGGGCTTCACATAGAGAGTCCTCGCTTTTAATTTAGTTTTAAGGAGTGAGACCTAGTGGATTTTATTTTAGAGGGTTTTATTCAGGGGATAAAATTAATATTTTCTATGGACGAAGAGACTGCCAATATTGTCATAACGACACTTAGGTTGACTGGACTTTCCATGCTCGGAATACTTTCCTTGGGTCTTCCTCTAGGATTTCTTCTTGGTTACTGTAAATTTCCAGGCAAGACCGTTTTGCGGTACATTGTTGACACACTTCTATCGTTACCTACCGTTGTAATAGGATTACTTGTCTATGCCTTTATCTGTCGCAATGGTCCTTTTGGTGACTATGAACTTCTTTTTACGATTCGAGGAATGGCAATAGGACAGCTCATATTAGGGTTACCGATAGTTATAGCTTATACAGCAACTGTTGTTGAAGAGTCAGATCAAAGACTTAAAATGACACTTCAAACTCTCGGAGCTTCCGGATATAGGCTAGCCATCACAAGCCTTTGGGAAAGTCGCTTTCAGATTCTTGTCGCAGCTCTTACATCATATGGCAGAATAGTTGGAGAAGTGGGCTCCGCTATGATGCTAGGCGGAAACATCAAGTGGCATACCAGGACAATAACAACCGCTATTTCACTAGAAACCGGTAAAGGAGATTTTGCATTGGGGATTGCTCTTGGAGTTATTCTTATTGCAATATCCTTCGCTTTAAACGTAGCTCTATCATTTATTCGCCGTAGAACGGAGAACTCACGATGTCTGTCATGAAAGAGAGCCTTTATGCTCTAAGCAATATAAAACATCGTTATGGCAATGGTGCTATAACTTTAGACATTGAAGCTCTTTCAATTATGAAAGGTAGTATAACAGGAATTGTTGGCCCCAACGGGAGCGGAAAGTCTACGCTTCTTAAAATATTGGCCTTTCTTGAACCGACAATTGAGGGAACTATTCTATACGAGCAAGAGAATAGTCTCGATCAAGAAGCGCAATTACAAAGAGAAACTACATATCTTCTTCAAGAACCTTATCTACTAAAACGCTCTATATATGAAAATATAGCCTATGGGTTAAAAATTCGCGGTAAGACCGAGAGAATGAAAGAGCGTATTTATGACGCGCTGTTACGGGTTGGCCTTATTCCTGATAGTTTTGCAAATAGGCCATGGCATTGCCTCTCAGGAGGAGAAGTTCAACGAGTTGCCCTTGCAGCTCGCTTGGCACTACATCCGAAAGTTTTGCTTCTTGACGAACCCACTGCGAATGTTGACGATGAGAGCGCACAACTTGTAAAAGAAGCGGTTTTGTCCGTATGGAAAGAATGGGGAACAACCGTTATTATCGCAACTCACGATTTAGTATGGCTGCATGAAGTTTCTACAGAAATTGTTAGCCTCTACCGTGGCCGTGTCATTGGAAAAGAAGCAGAAAATATAATTCAAGGAAAGTGGAAGCTAGAGAAAGGCCGTGCAAGTCGAAGATTTTCTGACAGACAGGTGCTTTATGGTTTTTGTGAGCCTTACCTTGACATAGCAGCAGCTATCATAAGTCCCTCAAAAATTAGCATAACGAGAACAGAACAGATAGCCTCAAAGCGTTTAAATGTTCTAAAAGGAACTGTCACACAGTTGATGTTGGAACGCAAGACAGACTGTGTTTTTGTTTCAGTAGAGGTTGGAGATGTAATAATCAAGGCCCGCGCAACTATTGAACAAATGAAGAACAACTTAATATATCCGGGAACAGAAGTTTGGATTTCTTTCTTTACCGAAAACTTACGCTGGTTATAAAAGTTAGAGTTTCGTAAAAAATTATATTAGCTTCTTAGGTCTTCCTAAGTAACTTTTTTTCTCTCCGGTCAATATTTTAAACGCCTTAATAATAGCTCTCTCATAGTAAGGAGTTAATGTCTTGCGGAAAGATTTTTCTCCACGCCAGAAGGGAAAACTATTCATGATCTCAAGCCCTATGATTCGCTTATGTGTATCTTCTTCGGTGAACGCGGGTGTCTGGTTTCCGCATAGATACCAATTATCTAGAGGAGGGCAATCCTCAAGACTAACGAGGTTCGTATCATAAATATCTGCTCCTCCAGTAATAGTGCAAGAACTCTCGTTTTCTTCATTCTCGATATCAAAATCATCAAACCCCACACTATCTCCCGATATTGTTTCAGAAGTAAGGCGAGCTATTAGCCGTTGTCTATTTAACCCTCGAAGTTTTAGGAGCAGAAATGGATTTTCATCTATGACTTCTGCGAGTAGTAGGAGAACGGCAATTATGTGTTTACATGGAACTGTGTCATCAGGGCACGTACATTTGAAACGAAGAATGGCGGATCTGTTTGGAAATAACGGTATTCCTGTTTCTTTGAATGCAGTTTCCATCTCTTCAGGCATTTCCATAGAAAGAAGCTTTGCTGCGAAAGACGCTTTTTCTCTAAAGCGTAGCAAAAGCAATTCTTTTTGTGCCTCCGAAACAGTCTGAAATCCGAGTTTTATCTGATACGGTTTTTCTCTTGTTCCTTGTACAAATGCAGTAACAAGTCCAGGTTCTATTTTAATATTTGTGATCTGTCCTTTACGAGCATAGGTTTTGCCACGTGCGAACCGACTAGAGTCTATGCAGGATTCAAGTATTTTCATCCAACGACGTGACCACCAGTTTGAGGTATATAAACGCCCACGACTTGTTCTTGTCTTGATTCCGTCACGAGTCATTTTGGGTTTTGAATTGGGGCAACTAAATTTTTTTCTTTGCATTATCTAACATCCTCTACNNGTTTTAAAGAGAAGAGCTCATGTAGCTCTTCATTAGTGAGTTCTGTCAACCAGCTTTCTCCAGTTCCTATAACTGAGTTGGCAATTCGACGCTTTGACTCTATGAGATTTTCAATTTTTTCTTCCAGTGTTCCCCTACAGCAGAAATAATGAACCTGAACATTGTTTTTTTGTCCTATACGATAAGCCCGGTCTACAGCTTGTTGTTCAACCGCTGGATTCCACCATCTGTCGAACATAATCACATGGTTTGCATTAGTTAGATTAAGACCGGTTCCTCCGGCTTTTAAAGAGAGCACAAAAAAAGGTGGAGGATTGTCAGATTCTTGAAAACGACAAACCATTTCGTCGCGTTTTTCTCGTGAAACCCCACCATGAAGAAAGAGAACCTCTCGTCCAAATGTTTCTTGAAGAAATTTCTTTAGCATCGTTCCCATTTCTACATACTGAGTAAAAATAAGAGCTCGGTCTCCTGTAGATAACATTTCTTCTGCTATTTCGGAGAGACGTGATAGTTTGCCTGATCTTCCAATTATCTCTGATTTATCTTTTAAATATAAAGCGGGATGATTGCATACTTGTTTGAGCGCGGTTATTGCAGAGAGAACAAGCCCCTTACGTTTGATGCCTTCAGCTTGAACAATCTTGCTGTCAATAGAATTTAACACAGCTTTATAAAGAGTTGCTTGTTCGCGTCCAAGAGGGCAAAAAACTTGTGTTTCAATTTTCTGAGGAAGGTCAGTGATTATATTTTTATCAGTCTTTAATCTGCGAAGAATGAAAGGCCCTGTCATTCTGCGTATTCTTTCCATTGCGAATGTTTCTCCGGCCTGTATAGGACGCAAGAAGTCACGAATAAAACTTGTTCGCCCTGGAAGCAGTCCAGGAAGTATAAATTCCATAATGGACCACATGTCGCCAACGTGATTTTCAACAGGCGTTCCTGTTAGCGCAATATGCCAGTCGGCGCGGATCGCTTTTGCAGCCTTGGCTTGTCTTGTATCAGGATTTTTAATATTTTGGGCTTCATCTAGAATAATGCCGCTCCAAGGTGTTTTTGTAAGTAGTTCTCTGTCTCTGAAGAGTAGCGCGTAAGAGGAAAGAACGATACTGCTTTCACTGGCTTTTTGTATAAATTTTTGTCCTTTAAGTCGCTTTCCTCCATGATGTATCAAAACGGCTGTTCCGGGAAGGAACCTCTCTGTCTCTCTTCGCCAATTTTCAATGACTGAAGTTGGACAGATAAGGAGTACGGGACGTTTTTCTCCTTCGTTTTGCAGAAGCTGAATAAGAGCCAACGCCTGAATAGTTTTTCCAAGCCCCATGTCATCTGCAAGGCAGCAGCCAAGTCCAAGTTTTGTAAGCCATGCCATCCAAGAAAAACCACGAGTCTGATATGGACGTAGCTTTCCTGTGAATCCATCAGGCTGAGGTAATATCTCTATGTCTTCAACTCCGGTCAATACGGCTTTTACTGATTCAACCCATTTTGAACCAGTGATTCCGGAAACCGGAATATTGTTATGCGTGTCACTAAAAGTTAGTATCAATGCATCTTTGTGTGATATTTTCGATGGAAGTTTTTTAAGCCCTTCAATGACGCTTGAAACTTCGTCACGATACAGTAATACCCATTTTCCACGAATGTTAACAAGAGGAGTTTTTAGCTCTGTTATAAGAGCCATTTCGTCTTCGGTCAAAATATCTTCGCCGAGCGAGACAGACCAGTTAACATTGAGTAGATCTTGAAGAGTTATCTGTCCACAGTCTTGGAAAGATTCTTTTTCAGTGACGGTTCCCTTCAAAGCGAGTCTAGGGCGCTCAGAAATAGACCCCCAAGAAGCGGGAAACTGTATTTGTATTCCCTGATCCAAGATAGCAGGAACATAATTTTCCAAAAAATCAAAAAAATCATCAGATGAAAGTGTGCACTCCGAAGGATATGGGGATTCAAGACTCATTCCCACTACAGGAACAAAAGAGGCTAAATGACCAAGAGCCTGAAGCATATATTGTCTTGGATTGAAATCTTCTCTTTCAAACCACTCTTGCTCGATTTTGTCAGGAGACCAAATACGAGAAGCTGGAATTATCAGGCTTGCATCGCGTGTGAATTGCAAATGCCAGGAAAGTGTCCAAGAAAATCCTTCTGCAAGTGGTTCTTCAACACGCATGAGAAGACGCCATGGCTGTCCTGTAACAGCTCGCAGTGAATCTGCCCATTCACGAATCTGTGGGTAGAGGAATTCCATGTCTTCGTGCCATTTACTGAGAGGGGTTTTTGGCCACGATAGAGAGCGCATCCAAATTTCATGTGGATTTGTTGAGTTTATTTTCTTTCCACGTGATCCGGCAGTTTGAGAGTTTCTTACTATGCTATCTAGCAGGGAATGTAAAATGGCCTCAGCAATTTCTCCAGAGTTTTTAAGAAAAACACCATCTGCATTAAGAGAAAAAGATCTTAATATTGTAGGAATGTTTGTGATATATGCCGAATGAATATCCTGGTATTTTGCAAGATGCAAGGGTTTCCAAGTTGAAACATAGTCATCCTCAACTATTTGCATGTCAGGAAGAAAAGCTCCTCTAGACACCATTATTGCGGCGTACTCTAGAGCATTTGAAATGTACTTCAGGTCATTCGCAAACAAAATTCCTGGGACAAGGAGTCTCTCGCCGCTTTTTTTAATGATTTCAGAGAGTGCGTATAATTCTTCCTCTTTCAGTTGTAAAGCTTTAACCTCATATGTGCTAAGAATTGTCTTACAGGAATTTTCAGGTAATTCTCCCAACAGCTGGGAAGAGGGAACAGGAATGCCATTTTTTGAGGGTAGCATGACAAAAGCAGGAATAGCATTTTCTTGCGAAGGCTTTTTGCGAGTTCTTAAACACAGTTTTTTTAGTGCGTCATTTAGTACCGTTGTATCTGCACACCAAGGTAAAAGCTGAGGTTTCTCAGCCAAGACGGAATAATTTTTAGGGATATCTTCAAATTTAAAAGAACATTCGCCCCATATATAAAAGGAATCTTTTGAATAAAAAGAATGAATTATTAACATGAACATACCTCATTGTAATAAAATAAAAAGGTGTCACTCGTTATTCGAAGCAGCTTCCTCCGATGAATTCTCGGAGAATAGAAATATTTGGCACGTTGTCAGGCAGGATTATCGGAACATACTGTAGCAGCGATAAAAGTCTCTGTGCTTCACCATACACTGGAGAATTTTCACTTATAGATTTAAGCATAGGTAGCACATAGCCTTTGAGGACAGGCAACTCATAAGCAAGCGCCGAATTGAATATCATCTCAGAGTTTTCCTGATATGGAAAAATATGCTTAAATGAGCCTCTTACTACTGAAGGCCACTGCTTAAGAGTCATCTCTGGAAGATGTCCCCTTTTAC
>LSQX01039027.1_pt2 | contig 33065 bp, 31 predicted proteins | sample 654561 | NCBI WGS metagenome assembly LSQX01 (sample SAMN04489861, study PRJNA283612) | anaerobic digester metagenome | isolation source: 4 biogas reactors fed with cattle manure at either 37C or 55C with and... | place: Denmark: Kongens Lyngby | collected 2014 | reverse complement strand
GAAGAGCGCCTGCACAAGGTCCTGGCGCAGGCCGGCCTCGGCTCGCGCCGCGCGCTCGAGCAGCGCATCGCCGACGGCCTGGTCAAGGTCAACGGCGAGGTCGCGCAGGTCGGGATGAGCATCAGCGGCGGCGACCGCGTCGAGCTCGACGGCAAGACCTTCGTCGCCAGCGCCCTCGCCGAACCGGCCCGCGTGCTGCTCTACAACAAGCCCGAGGGCGAGGTCACCACGCGCGAGGACCCCGAAGGCCGGCCGACGATCTTCGATTCCCTGCCCGCCCTGAAGGGCGCGCGCTGGATCGCGATCGGCCGCCTCGACATCAACACCACCGGCCTGCTCCTGCTCACCACCGACGGCGAGCTGGCCAACGCGATGATGCACCCCTCGTTCGAGGTCGAGCGCGAGTACGTCTGCCGCGTCCGTCCGCCCGAGGGGCAGGAGACGGTGCCGGAGAACATCGTGGACCGCCTGCAGCGCGGCGTCGCCCTCGAGGACGGGCCCGCGCGCTTCGACGCCATCAAGCGCATCGGCGGGACGGACTCGAACGAGTGGTTCCAGGTGGTGGTCAAGGAAGGCCGCAACCGCGAGGTCCGCCGGCTGTGGGAGTCCCAGGGCTGCCAGGTCAGCCGCCTCAAGCGCATCCGCTACGGTTCGGTCGAGCTGCCGCAGCCCCTGCTGCGCGGGCAGTCGCAGGAGCTTGCCGACGACCGGGTGCAGGCGCTGCGCACGCAGCTGGGCCTCGAGGACGGCGCTCCCGCCGCGCTGACGCTGCTTCCGGTGATCGGCCAGCGCCGCGCCGCGAAGTCGACCGTCCACGTCGGCGGGCAGCACCGCAGCAACGGCTACGTCGGTGGACACACCACGGCCGACGAAGGCCGGGAGCTGCGCCGCTTCGACAACGTCCGCGAGGACCGCGGCCGCCGCGGCCAGCGCAGGCCTCAGGGCGGCCTCACGGTGACCGGCGAGGCCGCCGCGCGCCAGTCGCACAAGCCGCTGAAGGCCCGGAAGGACAAGCGCGCGCTGCCGGACGGCAATCCGGCCGCATTCCGCAGCTGGTACGTGCCCGACGGCGTGGACACGGGCCCCGCCGGACATCGCAACGCGGGCCCCGGGGCGCGCAAGCCCGGCGGCAAGCCGGGCGGTGGCCGACCGGGCGGGCGCGCCGCCGCGGCCGGCAAGCCCGCGCGCGCGGCGCACCCGTACGGGCACCCGGGGAATGCGCCGGTGTTCCCGTCCGACCATGCGACGCCCGGCGGCTTCGACCGTCCGCGCGGCCCGCGCGCCGGGCGCCCCGGCGGCAAGCCCGGCGGCGGCAAGCCCGGCGGGGGCAGGCCGGGAGGCCGCAGCGCCGGCGGCCCGCGTCCGGGCGGTGGTCGCCCGCAGGGTCCCGGACCCCGCGGGCCCCGTGGCCCCGGCGGCGGCGGTCGCCGCGGCGCCTGAGGCGGGAGCTCAGCCCAGGGTGAAGGCGTCCCCGTCCCCGAGCGCGGGGAAGCGTTCGCGGTGCGCCGCGAGTTCGCTGGCCAGCAGGGTGGTGGTCGCCACCACCTCCTCGTCGGCGCATTCGCTCAGCGGGGTGCCGAGGAAGTCGATCACCGCGCTGTCGCCCGAGTACGCGAGCCCGTTGCCGTCCCGGCCGACGCGGTTGAGGCCGGCGACGTAGCAGAGGTTCTCGATCGCGCGCGCGCGCAGCAGCGTCTTCCACGCGTAGGCGCGCGCCGCCGGCCAGTTGGCGACGTACAGCTGCAGGTCGAACGCCGGCCGGCCGTCGGCGTCGAGCGTGTTGCGCGCGAACACCGGGAACCGGAGGTCGTAGCAGACCAGGGGATTCACCCGCCAGCCGCGCAGCTCCACCACCAGGCGGTCGCGGCCCGCGGCATAGCGCTCGTGCTCGCCGGCGTAGGTGAACAGATGGCGCTTGTCGTAGTGCGCCAGGCTGCCGTCCGGGCGCGCCCAGACCATGCGGTTGTACACGGCGTCGCCGTCGCGCAGCTGCACGCTGCCGGTCACCACCGCGCCCAATGCCGCCGCCTGGTCGCGCATCCAGCGCACCGTCGGACCGTCCATGTCCTCGGCGCGGTCGATGGCGTCGTTGCTGAAGCCGCTGGTGAAGGTCTCGGGCAGCATCACCAGGTCGGTGATGCCGCGCAGCGGTGCGATGAGGTCCCCGTAATAGGCCCGGTTGCCCTCGGGGTCGTGCCAGAGCGTGTCGCCCTGGACCAGGGAGATGCGGAGATTGTCCATGCCCCGATCTTAGTCCGCCCGGCGCCTCCGTGGCTCCCCGGGGCGGCGCTAGAGGCGCTCCAGGCGCTCGATCGCGGCATCCAGGGTCGGCTGCGCCTTGGCGAAGCACAGTCGCGCCAGCCGCTGTCCCGGCGGCGGCGTTTCGTAGAACGGCGACAGCGGGATCGAGGCCACGCCGTGCTCGATCGTCAGCCAGCGGCAGAACTCCGCGTCGGGCAGGTCGCTGACGGCCGAGTAGTCCACCAGCTGGAAGTAGCCGCCGGCCACCGGCAGCGGTCGCAGCTTCGTGCCGGCCAGCCGTTCGCGGAAGGCGTCGCGCTTGGCCTGGTAGAACGCGCCCAGGCCGAGGTGGTGCCCGGGCTCCTCGCGCAGCATCCCGGCGAAGGCGTGCTGCGCCGGCGCGAAGGTGCAGAACACGTTGTACTGGTGCACCTTGCGGAACTCCAACGACAGCCCGGGCGGCGCGATGCAGTAGCCGACCTTCCAGCCGGTGCAGTGGTAGGTCTTGCCGAAGCTCGAGACCACGAAGGCGCGCTCGCGCAGGGCCGGGTAGCGCACCGCCGACTCGTGGCGCGCGCCGTCGAACACGATGTGTTCGTAGACCTCGTCGGAGACCAGCCAGACGCCGGTGTCCTGGACGATGGCCGCGAGCTCGGCCATGTCGCCGGCGTCCAGCATCGCGCCCGACGGATTGTGCGGCGTGTTGACGATCAGCATCCGCGTCCTCGGCCCGATGGCCGCGCGCACGCGCGCCCAGTCGGGGGCGAAGGTGGCCGGGTCCAGCTGCACGTGCACAGCCCGCGCGCCGGCGAGTTCGATCGCCGGTTCGTAGCAGTCGTAGGCGGGATCCAGGACCACCACCTCGTCGCCGGCGCGGACCACGGCATGGACGGCGTTGAAGATCGCCTCGGTGGCGCCGCTGGTCACCGTGACCTCGGTCTCCGGGTCGGGACGGTGCCCGTACAGGTCCAGGGTCTTGTCGGCGATCGCCTCGCGCAGCGCCGCCACGCCGGTCATCGGGGCGTACTGGTTGTGCCCGGCGCGCATGGCGCGGTCCAGCGCATCCACCAGCCGTCCAGGCACGTCGAAGTCGGGGAAGCCCTGCCCCAGGTTGACCGCCCCGTGCTCGGCGGCGAGCTGCGACATTACGCTGAAAATCGTCGTGCCGACCTTCGGCAGCTTGGTTCCTGGCATGCGCTGGTTCCTCCGGCCGGCCACGTGCCGGGACAGGCGAGTTTACGCAGCGTGCGCAGTCGCGTTAAATGCCGGGTCATGCCCCAGCCGCCGCCTGCCGCCCCCGAGGCCGACGTCGAACGCCTGGCGAACGCCTACCTCAGGGCGGTGTATCGCTGGGCGCGCGACGGGGACTGGCATGACATCCACATCGGCCTGCCGGTGCCCGGACTCGAACTCCTGCACCCCGAGGTCCGCAGCTTCGGCCTGCTGTCGGCGTGGAACCCCTATTCCAGGCCGCGCGAGGAGGCCAGGAACCGCCAGGCCGACCTCGAGCTGGAGGCCGAGCTCGGCGCACGCGGCCTCGTGCACATCCCCTCGTTCTCCTCCGCGACCAACCGCAGCTGGCGCGAGCCGGGCTGGGTGATCCTGGACATCGGCATCGCCGAGCTCGACGAGCTGACGCGGCGCTTCGGACAGCTCGGTGCGCTGTGGTGGCGACGCGGTCGCCCGGTCCGGCTCCGGATGCAGGCCAGGCGCCCATCGGGCTTCCAGGCCGAGGCCCCGGTCGACTGGCTAGAATAGGCGCGACCGGTCGCCGTCGCGGCCCGTGCCGCACGATGCCCCAGCCCACCCGTCCCGCCGCAGCGCTGCTCACCGCCCAGGCCCTGCGCTTCTCGCGCAACGAAACGCCCGTGTTCGGCCCGCTCGACTTCGACGTCGGCGCCGGCGAGGCGCTGCTGGTGCAGGGTGACAACGGCGCCGGCAAGACCACGCTGCTGAAGGTCCTTGCAGGCCTGCTTCGCGCCGACTCCGGCGAGATCAGGTTCCAGGGACGCGCCGCGGGACCGGCGCTGCGCGCGCGCGTGGTCGGCTACCTCGGCCACCTGCCGGCGCAGAAGGCCGACCTCACCGCGTTGGAGAACCTCCGCTTCCTCTGCGGCCTCCACGGCAGCCGCCCGGGGATGTCGCTCGAGGACGCCATGGCCACGGTCGGGCTGGCCGGCTACGAAGACACCCTGGCGCGCCAGATGTCCGCCGGCCAGCGCAAGCGCCTGTCCCTGGCGCGCCTGTGGCTGTCCCCGGCGCCGCTGTGGCTGCTGGACGAGCCGTACGCCAACCTCGACCTCGAAGGCATCGGACTGGTGAACCGGATGGTGCAGGCGCACCTGCGCGAAGGCGGCGGCGCCATGGTCACCACCCACGGTGCCTACGCGGCGCCGCCGGTGCGCACGCGCCTGCTGGTGCTGGAGCGCGCCGCATGATGTGGCAGGCCGCCCGCGCGCTTGCCGTCCGCGACCTGCAGCTGCTGTGGCGCAGGCGCGGCGACTCGCTCCAGCCGGCGCTGTTCGCGCTGCTGGTGCTGGTGCTGTTCGCGCTGGCCCTGGGCAGCGACCGGGGGATGCTGGCGCGCGTGGCGCCGGGCGCGCTCTGGGTCGCGGTCCTGCTGTCGGGGCTGCTGGCGCTGGACACCCTGTTCCGCGGCGACGCCGAGGACGGCTCGCTCGAGCAGTGGCTGCTGGCCCCGGTGCCGCTGGCCTGGCTGGTCCTGGTGCGCGTGCTCACGCACTGGGCGACGACCGCCCTGCCGCTGGTGCTGGCGATGCCGCTTCTGGCCGAGCTCATGGCCCTGCCGCGCCACCACTGGCCGGTGCTCTTCTCCACCCTTCTCCTGGGGACGCCCCTGCTGGCCCTGCTGGGCGCGGTGGTCGCCGCGCTGACCGTGGGCATGCGTCGGTCCGGCATCCTGGTGGCGCTGCTCGCCCTGCCCCTGTATGTCCCGGTTCTGGTGTTCGGCGCCGGCAGCGTGACCGCCTCCACCCAGGGATTCGATCCCACCGGCGGCGTGCTGCTGCTGGCCGCCGGGCTCGTGGCGGCCCTGGTCCTCGCACCGATGGCCGCGGCCGCCGCGATCCGGATCGCGCTGGCCTGAGGCGCCCCGCAGGGGCCGCCGTCCCGCCTGCGAGGGCCCGGCGGGACGGCGCGTGCCACCCGGCGCCCTTGGCCGGGGAGTGCAAACCTGAAAGAATGCCTCGCCGGGCCGCAGGGCCCCGGCGAGGCCATGACCGCACCTTTCCGGGGCGGCAAGCCCTCCAGCCAGCGAAAACCCGATGTCCGACATGAACCCGGTGATCCGCTGGTTCCACCAGCTGGGCTCACCGCCATACTTCGACCGCTTCGCCGCCCGATGGTCCCCCTGGGGATATGCCCTCGGGGCCGTGGTGATGGCCTGGGGCGTGTACGGGGCGCTGTTCCAGGTGCCGCCCGACTACCAGCAGGGCGACAGCTTCCGCATCCTGTACATCCACGTGCCGTCGGCGTGGATGAGCCTGCTCGTGTTCGCGCTGATGGCCCTGTATTCCGCGATCGCGCTGGTCTGGCGGATCAAGCTCTGCGAGATCCTGGCCATGGCCTGCGCGCCGATCGGCGCCGCCTTCACCTTCGTCACCCTGGCCACGGGCTCGATCTGGGGCAAGCCGATGTGGGGCACCTGGTGGGACTGGGACCCGCGCCTGACCAGCCAGCTCGTGCTGCTGTTCCTGTACCTGGGCGTGATCGGCCTGTACCACGCCATCGACGACCGCCGCACCGCAGCCCGCGCGGCCGGGCTGCTGGCCCTGGTCGGGGTGGTGATGCTGCCCGTGATCCGCTACTCGGTGGTGTGGTGGAACTCGCTGCACCAGGGGCAGACCATCCGCGTGTTCGGCGAGTCCTCGATGGACCCGAGCATGCTGCCGCCGCTCGTCTGGATGGTGATCGGCACCAAGTTCTGGTTCGCCGGCTCGCTGCTGGCGCGCGCGCGGGCCGACAACCTGCGCCGCGAGGCCGGCAAGGACTGGGTGCGGCGCATGGCGGAGGCGGGCCGGTGAGCTATCGCGAATACGTCATCGCCGCCTACGCGGTGTTCGCCGCGGTGCTGGCCTGGGACTACCTCGCGCCGCGACTGGCCGTCTCGCGCCAGCTGCGCGCCGCGCGCAGGCTGGCCGCCCGGCGCGCCGCGCACCCCGCCCGGAATGAAGCCGCCACGGAGCTGCGCCGATGAACCCCACCCGCCGCCGGCGCCTCTGGTTCGTGCTCGCCGTGGTCGCCGCCGCGTCCCTCGTCGCGGTGCTGGTGGCCATGGCCCTGCAGCGCAACGTCGCCTACCTGTTCACCCCGGCCGAGGTGCTCGATGGCCGCGCCGGCCCCGAGGTCGCTTCGGGCGAGACCCGCTTCCGCCTCGGCGGCATGGTCGCCAAGGGCTCCTTCGAGCGCCCGCCGGGCTCGATGGAGGCGCGCTTCCTGGTCACCGACGGCGACGCGCTGATGCCGGTGGTGTACTCGGGCATCCTCCCCGACCTGTTCCGCGAGGACCAGTCGGTGGTCGCCACCGGGCGCATGCGCGCCGACGGCACCTTCGTCGCCGACGAGGTGCTGGCCAAGCACGACGAGACCTACGTGCCCAAGGAAGTGGCCGACAAGATGGGCCTGGCGCACGAGAAGCACAACGTCGACCTGCCGGCGCCGCAGCCCGCGGAAGGCAGGCGCTAGGTGCTGCCGGAGCTCGGCCAGGCGGCGCTGGCCCTCGCCCTCGTCCTGGCCGTGCTGCAGGGATTCGCCGGCCTCGCCGGCGCCGCCCGCGGGCGCGAGGATCTGGCGGCCGTGACCCGGCCCGCAGCGCTCGCGCAGCTGGCGCTGGTCCTTGCCGCCTACGTCATCCTGACCCTGGCCTTCGTGCTGCAGGACTTCTCGGTCCGGTACGTGGCCGACAACTCGAACACGCTGCTGCCGCTGGTGTACCGCTACACGGCGGTCTGGGGCGCGCACGAGGGCTCGCTGCTGCTCTGGGCGCTGATGCTGGCGATCTGGAACGCCGCGGTCGCGGTCGCGTCGGGGCGCATTCCCTGGAGCTTCCGCGCCCGCGCGCTCGGCGTGATCGGGCTGGTCGCGGTGGGCTTCCTGTCGTTCATGGTGTTCACCTCGAACCCGTTCGAGCGGCTGTTGCCGGCCGTCGCCGAGGGCCATGACCTGAATCCCCTGCTGCAGGACCCGGGGATGATCATCCATCCCCCGCTGCTGTACATCGGCTACATCGGCTTCGTGGTGCCGTTCGCGTTCGCGATCGCGGCGCTGCTCGAGGGCGTGATCGACGCCCGCTGGCTGCGCTGGTCGCGGCCATGGACCAACGTCGCCTGGGGCTTCCTCACCCTCGGCATCGCGATGGGCAGCTGGTGGGCCTATTACGAGCTTGGCTGGGGCGGCTGGTGGTTCTGGGACCCGGTCGAGAACGCGAGCTTCATGCCCTGGCTGGTCGGCGCCGCACTGATCCACTCGCAGGCGGTGACCGAGAAGCGGGGGAGCTTCAGCAGCTGGACGATGCTGCTGGCGATCGCGGCGTTCTCGCTGTCCCTGCTCGGCGCGTTCCTGGTGCGCTCGGGCGTGCTGACCAGCGTGCACTCCTTCGCGGCCGACCCGGCGCGCGGACTGTTCATCCTGGTCTTCCTTGGCGCGGTGATCGGCGGCGCGCTGCTGGTCTACGTCGCGCGCGCGCCCCGGCTGGCGCAGGGCAAGCCGTTCGCCGCCGCCTCGCGCGAGACCCTGCTGCTGGTCAACAACCTGCTGCTCGCGTCGGCCTGCGCGATGGTGCTCCTGGGCACGCTCTACCCGCTGCTCGCCGACGCGCTCGACCTCGGCAAGGTCTCGGTCGGGCCGCCCTACTTCGGCACGCTGTTCCTCGTGCTGATGGCACCGCTGGTGGCGCTGGTGCCGTTCGGGCCGCTGACCCGCTGGCAGCAGGAGCAGGCGTCGCGGCCGCTGGCGATGCTGGCCCCCTGGCTCGGCCTGGCCCTGCTCCTCGGCGTGCTGGCCTGGTTCAAGGCGCCGCAGGGCGCACTGAAGACCGGCTTCGGCGTGGCTGGGGCCGCCTGGGTCGCGCTGGGGACGCTGCGCTTCGCCTGGGCGCGCGTACGCGCACGGGGACGCAGCTTCACGCCCGAGATGTTCGGCATGGTCCTGGGCCACCTCGGCATCGCCGTGTTCGTGCTCGGCGCGATGCTGGTCGAGGCCCAGAACGTGCTGCGCGAAGTGCCGATGTCGGCGGGCGAAACCCAGGTCATCGGCCGCTACGCCTTCCGCTTCGACGGCGTCGATCGCGTGCAGGGGCCGAACTACGTCGCCGACCGCGGCCACGTGCAGGTCTTCCGCGACGACCGGCCCCTGGCGCTGCTGCACCCCGAGAAGCGCGCCTATGCCAGCGGTGGCCAGGTGATGACCGACGCCGGCATCCACGCGGGCGTGCGCGCGGACGTCTTCGTCGCCCTGGGCGAACCCCTGGGCGGCGACGCCTGGGCCGTGCGCCTGCACGTGAAGCCGTTCGTGCGCTGGATCTGGACCGGCGCGCTGCTGATGGCCCTGGGCGGCTTCGTCGCGGCCACCGATCGCCGCTTCCGCGCGCCGCGCGGGGAGGCCGGGCGATGACCGCCCCCCTGCCCCGCGGCGATGCTTCCCGAGGCCGCATGCTCCTGGCGGTGCTGCTGGTCGGCGGTTTCCTCGGCCTGGTGCTTCTGCTGGCCTGGGGCGTTCGCCAATCGGACCGGCCGGATCGCGAAGCCCTGCCCTCGCCGCTGGTCGGCAGGCCCGCGCCGGAGTTCTCACTGCCGGTGCTCCACGACGCCGCCTACCGGGTGGGCAGCGAGGACCTCCGCGGCCAGCCCTACCTGATGAACGTCTGGGGCAGCTGGTGCCCCGCCTGCCAGGTCGAGCACCCGGTCCTCGCGCGCTACGCCGAGACCAAGCGCATCCGCGTGGTCGGCTACAACTGGAAGGACGAGCCGGAGGACGCGCTGCGCTGGCTCGAGCATTTCGGGAATCCGTACTGGGTCGTGATCACGGACTACGAAGGCGATGCCGCCATCGAATGGGGCATCTACGGCGCACCGGAAACCTTCCTGGTCGACGCGGAGGGCATCGTGCGCTGGAAGCACGTCGGCCCGCTGACCGACGAGATCATCGACACCGTGGTGGCGCCGATGGTCGAAGCGATGGAGTCGGGCGGATGAGCATGCGCATGGTTCCTGTACGGGCACCCGCGGCGCTGCGTGCCGTCGCCGCCGGCCTGGTGCTGGCGATGCTCGCCGCGGTCGCCCTGGTCCCCGCGCCGCTGGCCGCGCAGGCGGTCCGCTCCACGCAGCCGCTGGAATTCCGCGACCGGGCCGAGGAGCAGCGCTTCCACGAACTGACCGCCGAGCTCCGCTGCGTGATGTGCCAGAACCAGTCGCTCGCCGACTCCGACGCGCCGATCGCCCACGACCTGCGCCGCGAGGTCTTCAACCTGATGCGCGAAGGCCGCAGCGACGCCGAGATCAAGGAGTTCCTGGTCCAGCGCTACGGCGAGTTCGTCCTCTACCGCCCGCCGTTCGGCGCGGCCACCGCGCTGCTCTGGCTGGGCCCCGCCATCGTGCTCGTGGCAGGCGGGATCGTGGTGGTGGTGGTCGTGCGCAGGCGCGCCGCGGCCAACCTCGCCGCGCCCCGATCCTCCGACGAGCCACAGGAGTGGTGATGAGTGCCGCTTTCGCCCTCGCCGCGCTGCTGGGCTCGCTGCTGGTCGCGGCCCTGGTCGCGGCGCCGCTGCGTCGCACCGCTCCGCGGTCCTGGCTGGCCGTGGTCGCGGCGGTCCCGCTGATTGCAGCCGGCCTGTACCAGCTGGTGGGTACGCCGGCGGCACTGGACCCGGCTGCGCGCGCGCCCGCGCAGCCCGAGGACGCCGCGACCCGGGTCGACCCGGCTGAATTCGCGGAGGCCGTCGCCCAGCTGCGCGCCGAGCTCGCGCGCAACCCCGCGCAGCCGGAGGGCTGGGTGCTGCTGGCCCGCTCGCTCGCGGTCCAGGGCGATGCCGCGGGCGCGCGCGACGCGTACGCGAAGGCGCTCGAGCAGGCCCCGGACGAGCCGGCGCTGATGGTCGAACTCGCGCAGGCCAGCGCGCAGTCGCATCCACGGCATCTCTTCGACGACGCGGCGCTGGCGCTGCTGCAGCGCGCCGCAGCCCTGCAGCCGATGAACCAGCGCGCGCGCTGGTTCATCGGCGTGGCCCAGCGCCAGCGGGGCCTGCACGCGGAGGCGGCGGACACCTGGGAATCCCTCCTTCCCGACGTCGACCCGTCGACCGCGGCCAGCCTCGCCGCGCAGATCCGGGACGCGCGCGCGGCGGCCGGGCAGCCCCGCGGCGCCACCACGCCGGCGCTTGTCACGGGTGCGGGCGCGGCCGCCGGCGACGATCCGGAGGCCGGTGCGGCAGCCGGGCTGCGCGTGCGCGTCCGCCTCGCCCCCGGCGTCGCGGAGCGCATCGGCGCGCAGGCGACGGTTTTCGTCATGGCGCGCGACCCGGACGGACCGCCGATGCCGGTCGCCGCCGAACGCCACCCCGCGTCGGCCCTGCCGCTGGACATCGTGCTCGACGACGGCGACAGCCCGATGCCGACCCGGGTCCTGTCCCAGCTGGACTCGGTGCTGGTCTCCGCGCGCGTCTCGGTCGCCGGCAGCGCCGAACGCTCCGCCGGCGACCTCGAGTCCAGGGCCGTGCGCGTGGCGCTTCCGGCCACGGATGCGGTGGAGCTCGTCATCGGCGCGGAGTGAGCGCCCGGCCCGTTAGACTTGTCGGCCATGACCGAATACATCCCGCCCGGCACGCGCTTCATCGAACTGCCGTCGCCCTTTCCCATGAAGCGCGGCGGCCGGCTGGCCGGCGGCCGCATCGCGTACGAGACCTGGGGCCGGCGCAACGCCGCCGGCGACAATTCCGTGCTGATCCTTCCCGGCCTGTCGCCGGACGCGCACGCCGCGGCGAACGGGGACAATCCCGCGCCGGGCTGGTGGGAGGCGATGCTCGGCCCCGGGAAGGCCATCGACACCGACCGCTGGCACGTGGTGTGCGTGAACCCGCTGGGCAGCTGCAAGGGCTCGAGTGGCCCGGCGTCGATCGACCCGGCGACGGGGGAACCCTGGCGCATCGCGTTCCCCGACGTCTCGATCGAGGACGTGGCCGACGCCGCGGCGCACGTGGTGCGGGCGCTGGGCATCGAGCGCCTGGCCTGCGTCGTCGGCAACTCCATGGGCGGCATGGCGGCGCTGGCGCTGCTCGCACGCCATCCGGGGATCGCGCGCAGCCACGTCAACGTGTCGGGCGCGGCGCGGGCGCTGCCGTTCTCGATCGCGATCCGCTCGCTGCAGCGCGAGTGCATCCGCCTCGACCCGCACTGGAACGGCGGCAACTACGACCAGGCCGGCTATCCGGAAACGGGCATGCGCATCGCGCGGAAGCTGGGCGTCATCACCTACCGCTCCGCGCTGGAGTGGGACGGCCGCTTCGGCCGCGTGCGCCTGGACTCCGACCGCCGCGACGACGACGACCCTTTCGGCCTCGAGTTCGAGGTCGAAAGCTACCTCGAGGCGCATGCCCGGCGCTTCGTGCGCAACTTCGATCCCAACTGCTACCTCTACCTGAGCCGTTCGATGGACTGGTTCGACATCGGCGAGTCCTGCGGCGGCACCACGGCGGAGGGGCTCGCCCGCATCCGGCTCGAGCGGGCGCTCGCGATCGGCGTACACACCGACATCCTGTTCCCCCTGCAGCAGCAGGAGGAGATCGCCGACGGACTGCGCGCCGGCGGGGCCGATTCGCAGCTGCTGCCGCTGGAGTCCCCGCAGGGCCACGACGCCTTCCTGGTGGACTTCGACCGCTTCTCGCCGGCGATCGGCGGCTTCCTGGCCGCGCTCTGAGCCGCGGGGACGCGGGGGCGCCGGATGGTGCACCGCGGCGAGGGCCCCTCGCCGGGCGTCGTACACTGGGCCCATGAGCCAAGCCAGCCCCGCCGCCGCGGACCTCGCGCCCGACGTCGATTTCCCGGGCCGCGACCTCCTGGTCGCCGGCATCGACGCGGCGCTCGGCGCCGGTGATTGCCACGCGGTGACCGCCGCGCTGCGCAATGCCCTGTGCGGGCTGATCCGCGACCCCGCGGTCCGCCTGCCGGCCTGCGTGCACGAGCCGATCGCCGACCACTACGCCCGCCGCGAGCTGTACCGCAGTCCCCGCCACGGCTACAGCGTGGTGGCCATGACCTGGGGGCCCGGACAGGGGACGCCGATCCACGACCACGCCGGGTGCTGGTGCGTCGAGGGCGTCTGGGCCGGCGAACTCGAGATCACGCAGTACGAACTGCTCGAGCGCAGCGGGGACCGCTTCCGCTTCCGCTCGGCCGGCGGCATGCAGGCCGGGCCCGGCAGCGCCGGCAGCCTGATCCCGCCCCACGAATACCACACCATCCGCAACACCGACGGCAATGCCATCGCCGTGTCGCTGCACGTCTACCAGGCCCCGCTGGTCGAGTGTTCGCGCTTCGAGCCGCTTGGCGGCGAGTGGTACCGGCGCGAAGCGGCCGCGCTGGCGACCGACGCCGCGGCCTGAACGGGCCGGGCGACCTCGCCTGGCCAGCGCCCCCGCGACGTACTGCCGCTATACTTCCCGCCCGCGCCGGAATGGCGGAATCGGTAGACGCAGCGGACTCAAAATTCGCCGCCCTTAAAAGCGTGAGGGTTCGAGTCCCTCTTCCGGCACCACGCTAGGACTTTCCTGACCTCTGGAACCGCCGTGGGCCGATACCGGGCCTGCGCCGGCTGCGGGAGCATATGCACTCCGGCAGCACGGTGCACCAACGGACGGCGCACCGCCAAAGGGAGTCAGGCCGCGGCCTCTGGTCACGGTGCTGGGCCGGACATCTTCCAGCCATCCGCCATCCGTGTCCCCCGGCCTGCCGGGCGGCTAGGATGGCGGCATGTGCTTGATCGCTCTCGCCTGGAAGCTCAGCCCCCGCTATCCGCTTGCGATCGCCGCCAACCGCGACGAGCTGCATGCGCGGCCGACCGCGGGCGCCGCCATCGACCCCGACGCCGCCGACGTCTATGGCGGCCGCGACCTGGTGCAGGGCGGCGGCTGGCTGCAGGCCTCCATCCGCGGACGGCTCGCGGCGGTGACCAACGTCCGCGACGGCAGCCGGGGCATGGAGCCGCGGCCGCTTTCGCGGGGCTGGCTCGTCCGCGACTTCGTCCGGGGCGACGCGACCGCAGCCGGCTTCGCGGCGGCACGGGCCGCATCGGACGGCTTCGGTCCGTTCAACGCGCTGTACTGGGACGGCCGGGACCTGGTGCACGCGAGCAACCATCCGCACGTGGCCGGCGCTCCGGTAGCGCCGGGCCTGCACGCGATGTCCAACGGCGCATTCGACGCGCCGTGGCCCAAGAGCCGGGCCGCGACGCGGGCGCTCGCGGGCTGGCTGGACTCGCCCGCCGCGCTCGCCGATCCGATGGGTTCGCCCGCTTCGCTGGAACCGCTGTTCGCGGCCCTGGCCGATACCGGCGTCGCGCCCGACGACGAACTTCCCGACACCCGCGTCGGCATCGAACTCGAACGGACGCTGTCGCCACCGTTCGTGAGCGGGCCCGACTACGGCACGCGCTGCAGCACCGTCGTGCTCGTGGGCGATGGCCGCATGCTGTTCGCGGAGCGCCGGTTCGGCCCCGATGGCGTGCGGACGGGGGACGGCATCGCCGTGCTTCCACTGGGCAGCCCGCCTGGGGACCCGCATATGTAGAAGGCCCAGTCGTTCGGGTTTCCCCGACCGGCTGAGCCTTCCGTGCGTCGAAGCGATTGCATCCGGCTGTCGGACCTTCCGCTTTTTCTTCGACGGTCCGACCCTAGCGCGAATGCCGTTAAGCGGTCGTCAAACGACGCCACCGTCCGTCGGTGGCTCCGGCCATGGCCACCAGCCGCGCCCGCTCAGGGCATAGCGGTCGGCGGCGCGCTCGAAGCGGTTGCCCACGCCGATCCCGCCGCAGAGGAAGTACAGCGGCAGGAACAGCGGGCCGAGCACCATGTACTGCAGCACGTGCGCACGCTCGTGGTCCGCGAGCCGCACCCGGGGCTGCTCGCACAGTCCGGCGCGGTGGGCGTAGGTCGCACAGTCGCGGTCGAGACTGTCGCCCGTGTGCAGGATCACGTTGCCGAGCGTCAGCGCGCCGCCGGGGCCCCAGGGAACGCGGTCGAACGCGATCGCGTAGTCGTCGGCGCGCAGCCGCGCCCTTGCGCCGAAGGCAAGGGCGGCGAACCCGACCGCCAGCCCAGCGATCGTGTTCGGCAGGGCCCACGCGAGGCCCAGCGCCACCGCCATCCACCGCAGGGGCGCGGACACGACGGCCTCAGGCGTCCTCGGGCATCAGCAGCCACAGCACGAGGTACACGAGGATGCCGGGGAATGCGGCCAGCAGCACCGACACCACCACGTACAGCACGCGCAACAGGGTGGAGTTCCAGCCGAAGCGGCGCGCGATCCCGCCGACCACGCCCGCGAGCACGCGGTCGTCGAGCGGGCGGCCAAGCACCGGGCGGCCGGCGTTCATCGAGCCGCCAGCCATTCGTGGATCGCCCCGGGCACCTCCTTCTGCGCCCGTCCCGAAACGTAGATGCCGATGTGCCCACCGCGGAAGGACAGTTCGGAATAGTCGCTGCTGCCGACCAGGCCGCGCAGCGGCTTCGAGGCCGAGGGCGGCACCAGGTGGTCCTGCTCCGCATAGATGTTCAGCACCGGCATCCCGACCATGCCCAGGTGCACTTCGCGTCCGCCGATCTCGATGCCCCCGTTCACGAAGCCGTTGCCCTGGTAGTACATCTTGATGAACTGGCGGAACGCCTCCCCGGCCTGGTCGGGCGAGTCGAAGATCCACTTCTCCATTCGCAGGAAGTCCTCCATCGCCGCCCTGTCGTCGAGGATGTCGGCGAGCCCGACGTACTTCTGCACGAACAGGCGCCAGGGCTTGAGCGTGAGGTAGCACATGTTCATGAGGTCGGCGGGCACGTTGCCGAGCGTGTCGACGAACAGGTCCACGTCCATCTCGCGGGTCCAGTTCGACAGCATGTTGTCCGGGGTGTGGAAGTCCACCGGCGTGACCATGGTGATCAGGTTCCGCACCTTGTCCGGATGGAGGGCCGCGTAGCTCAGCGAAAAGGCTCCGCCCTGGCAGATGCCCAGCAGGTTGATGGCGTCGAGCCGGTGGCGCCCGCGCAGGTGGTCCACCGCTCCGCCGATGAAGCGTTCGATGTAGTCCTCGAGGTCGAGGAAGCGGTCGGAGCGGTCCGGATAGCCCCAGTCGATGATGTAGACGTCCTCGCCGCGCGCGAGCAGCTGGCGCACCAGCGACTTGTTGTCCTGCAGGTCCACCATGTACGGCCGGTTGACGAGCGCGTAGGCGATGAGGATCGGCACCCGGCTGGTGGGCGCGCGCTCGCCGATGAATCGGTAGAGGACCACCTTGCCATCGCGCCAGACCTCTTCGCGCCGGGTGGCGCCGAAGTCGACGTCATCGACCTCGCGCAGCACCTGCAGCCCCGCCGCGAGCTTCCGCTGCAGGCGGATCGCTTCCTCCGCCAGTCCGGCGGGCGTGATGTCGAGGGGACCCTGCATGTCAGCGCTTCCTCCTGCCAACGGACGTCTCCGCCGTGCCCGCCGCCTTCGCGGCGGTCGCCTTCTTCGCGGCCTTCTTCGCGGCCTTCTTCGAGGCGGCCTTCTTCGAGGCGGCCTTCTTCACGGCCTTCTTCGTCGCCTTCCCCGGAGCCGCCGCCTTCTTCGCCGGAGGATCGGCCCTCACGCGCCAGGCAAGGACGCCGGCGCCTTCTCCGCCGTCCCCGCCCCCATCGGCCCCGTGCTCCTGCCCGGCCGCGCCGGTCGGCTCCCGGCCGCGCGAGGCGGCATCGCGCATCCGGCGCATCTCGCGCTCGAGCTGCGCGATCTTGCGATGCGCGCCGTCGAGCTCGCTGCGCGTGGGCATGCCCAGCTGGGCGCAGGCATCCTCGACCATGCGCTGCACGCCACCGCGCACGCGCATCTGGGCGTTGACCAGGCGACCATAGACCTCGCGGAACTCGGGCGACAGCGCGACGGCCGCGTAGGCCTCCTCGGCGGCGTCGATCCACAGGTCGAAGAGCGCGCGTCCCGACTCGATCCGGCGCCCCGGCCCCTCGTGCTCGACCAGCCCGGCCTCGAAGAGGTTGAACGCCTCCTGCTGCGCCTTCAGCATCAGGGCCGCGTAGGCATCCGAGGCCTGGCGGTATTCGGCCAGGTGGACGGCCAGTGCCTGCATCCGCTCCTGGTGCTCGCGCCCGGCGCCGAAGGCCGGGAGCCGGAGCCAGGACAGGCCCTCGTCGCGCATCGCGTCCAGCCAGGGCGATGCATCCTGCACCCACTGCTCCAGGCCCTGCAGGCCGTGGCCGCGCAGGGTGCGGAGCATCTCCGGGAACGGGTTCTCGCCGCTGGCGCCCAGCGCCTCCTTCCAGGCCCGGGCCACGTCCACCGCGGTCGATTCCTGGCCGGCGAAGCGGGCGGCGACTTCCTGCATCCGCGCGTACCAGTCGCGCGCCTGGCGGTTGAAGTGCGCGAGCGTGTCATTGGCCTCGGCGCGCCCGCCGTGCGCCATCCGCGACCACCAGTCGATCGCGTCCTGCCAGGCCCCCGCCCCCAGGGGCGGGACGTGCTGCGGCCCGCCCATGCCCGGGACCGCGCCGGCGGCGGGGACCGCGCTGCGGAGCGCATCGCCCCATGCGGCCCAGTAGCGTCGAGCCAAGGATTCGAAATCGTCCCGTGGATTGCCCGCCATCACGCGCCTCCGTCAAGTCGCCCGATCATAGCAATGCCGCGCGCGGCGCGATCAGGGCTTGGGGATGCGGATCGTCTTGCTGATCATCAGGGAGCCCGAGAGCGCATACACCAGCACCAGCGGATGCAGCTGCCACGGCCCCAGCTGCCACTCGCCGAGCCAGATGGCGTCCCCGGTCGCGCCCTGCCAGGCGGCCACGGCGAGCAGGAGGACGATGGCCACGCTGCTCGGGATCGGAGTGCCCTCGAAGTACTTCACCTTGTCGCCGCCCCCGGCAAGGGTCTCGGCGGTGACGTTGTAGCGCGCCAGCCGGCTGACGCCGCAGCCGACGAAGTAGCTCAGCACCACCCAGTCCCAGCCGCCCTGCAGCCCGCAGGCGTAGCCCAGCGCGGCCGGCGCCACGCCGAAGGAGATGACGTCGGCCAGCGAATCCAGTTCGCGCCCCAGGGTGGAGGCGACCTTGCGCCAGCGCGCGATGCGTCCGTCGAGCGCATCGAACACGAATGCGAGCGGGACCAGGGCCATGCCAAGCATCAGGTCGCGGACGCCGTTGGCGCCGGCCCCCTCCTGCAGGTAGCGCATCGCCGCGAAGATCGCCCCCGTGCCGCAGAAGGCGTTGGCGAGGGTGAACCAGTCCGCGAGCTGGAAGTCGCGGATCATCGAGAAATGTCGCTGGCGGGTCATCGCCGCTCCGGTCTGCGGAAAGGACGCCAGCATGCCAAATCGGAGGGCGCCACGGCGTGGATGGCGCGCGCCGCCCGCTCCAGGCGGCGCCGCCCTGCCGGCGGGCGCGGGGCCCGCCGGCCGCGGTCAGCGGGGAATCGCCAGGTGGCCCGCCTCGAGCACGCCGGCCCCGCGCGGCCTTGCGTCGATCACCGCGTCCGCGGGCAGCGGGGCACCGTCCAGGTGCGCGTCGACGCGGTCCAGCGCCTCGTACAGGTAGGGCAGCAGCGGCAGGTAGCGCGCACCGTAGTCCGGCAGCGGCAGGAAGCCGTCGAAATGCTGCACGTTCCGCAGCTGCCAGTAGCGCACGTCGCGCCCGGCGGCCCTCGCCTGGGCGACGTAGGGAGCGCTGGTGAACGCCGGCGGGATGAGGCCGTCGTCGAGGCCGTGGACCAGCACCACCGGCAGGCCGGCGCGGGGCGCGGCGACGCGCGTCGCCGCGACGCCGTCCCGCACGCGCCGGGCGTCGGCGCCCTCGCCGGTCCAGAGGCCGCGCAGGCACTGCAGCCCCTTCAGCGTGAGGTCCGGAGGCGCGATCCCGGGGTCGACGAGCCCGACGCCCGCGCCCGGCGGGATGCCGCTGGCGTCGGACCACCAGGCGGCGCGTTCCGCGGCGGTCGCCGGCCGCGGCGCCAGGTCGGGACCCTGGGCGGCGTAGGACAGCCCGCAGGGCGACCCGCCGACGCCGTAGCGGCCGTAGGCGCTGGCATAGGTCGCGGCCACCGCGCGCCAGAGGTCGAAGCCGGTCGACAGCGCGCCCGCGCGCAGCGCCGGTCCGGTCCAGCCGGAGGCCAGCAGCCGGTCCCGTGCCTCGCGGGCGCGGCCGGCGGTGTCCGTGGCCTCCAGCACGCCTTCGGCCGCGAGCGAGGCGCAGCGGGCCTCGTAGAGCGGCCGCACCTGGTCCAGGAGCGGCGGCTGCGGCACGCCGTCCACGGCCAGCAGCGCGCAGGGCATCAGCAGCGCGGCCTCGGTGGTGTAGTCATAGAGCGCGCGCCCGCCGTGTCCGTCGACGTTGACGCTGGGCTCCCCGGCAACCACGGCATCCAGCCAGTCGCCCTCGAGCTCGGCCGCGCGCAGCACGGCGCCTCCGCCGTTGGAAATGCCGACCGCGATCACGCGCGTGTTGTCGAAGGTGAACGGCGCCTCCGCCGGCCGCGCCTCGCCGAGGGCCTGCAGGGCGAACGCGGCGGCCTGCTGCACGTGGCGGCCCCAGTCCGCTTCCGGATTGTCCCCGGAGTGCGCGTGCTTGAAGGCGACGCCGGTGGCGCCGGCGGGCGCGGCCGGCGCGAAGGCGAGGTCGGCGGCGCCGGGCGCGGCGATCCGCCCGTCGGCGCCGGAGCCGAGCCCGGCGTCGAGGTCGAAGTAGTCGCTGCCCGCGCCCTTGTCTGTATAGGCCACGGCGCAGCCGCGCGGCAGGCCCCACGCACCGGCCACGGCGATCGAGCCGTAGATGCCGCGCGACCCGGACGACGCGGTCACCACGATGCAGCGCCTGCCGGCGTCGAATGCATCGGGCACCTGCACCAGGACGCGGTGCGGGTGCGCCGCTCCCGGGACGGTCGCATAGGCGGAGTACTCCCGCCCCGGGACCGCCGCGACGCTGCCGTACAGCGTGCCGTACCCGCCCAGCGGACCCAGGTCGGCGATGCCCCGCCAGTTGCTCCACAGCGCGCGCCGGCGCAGTTCGGCGGCCGTCGGGGCGGCCTCGTCGGCGAAGGCCGGCGGCACCATCGCGCGCAGCCCTTCGATGCCCAGCCCGCCGGTCAGCAGGTCGTCGTCTCCGCGGTGGATCGTGCTGCGCGGGTGTTCGAACATCGCCGCCTCCTGGGCCGGCCCCGGGCCCTGCGTGGACGCACAGCCGGCGATCGCGGCCGCCGCCAGCGCAACTGCCGCCAGCAACCGCGCCGGGGCCTGGAAGGGGAACGGATCGGGATTGCCTGGCACTGTGCCACCTGCGACGAGGAGAGATGCCAGCACCCTAGCAGGGGACCGCGCACCGGGCATCGTACTTTTGTACGCGGGGGAAGCCGGCCGCGATTTGCTAAGTTGCAGCTTTCCGCACACACGCCACGCCATGACCGACCTCCACCTTTCCGGCCGCACCGCGCTGGTGACCGGCAGCACCTCCGGCATCGGCCTCGCCATCGCCTGCAGCCTCGCGGCGGCGGGCGCGCGCGTCGCCGTCAACGGCCTGGGCGACCAGGCCCAGGTCGAGGCGGCGCTCGCGGCGGTGCGCGCCGCCGGCGGCGGCGACCACCGCCACTTCGACGCCGACCTCCGCGACCCCGGCGCGATCGCCGCGATGATGGAGGGGATCGACGCCTGGTCGCCGATCGACGTGCTGGTGAACAACGCCGGCATCCAGCACACCGCCCCGCTGGAGGACATGCCGGTGGGCAAGTGGAACGACATCATCGCCATCAACCTCAGCGCGGCCTTCCACACCATGCGCGCGGCGATGCCGGGCATGGCCGCGCGCGGCTACGGCCGCGTGGTCAACATCGCTTCGGTGCACGGCCTGGTGGCGTCGAAGGAGAAGGCGCCCTACGTCGCGGCCAAGCACGGCATCGTCGGCCTCTCGAAGGTCGCGGCGCTCGAGTACGCGGCCGCCGGCAGCCGCGACAGCGGCGGCGTGACCGTGAACTGCATCTGCCCGGGCTGGGTGGAGACGCCGCTCATCGAGCCGCAGATCGAGGCCCGCCGCGACGGCGGCAGCCGCGAAGACGGCGTCCGTGCGCTGGTGGCCGAGAAGCAGCCCAGCCTGCGCATGACCCTGCCCGCGGAGATCGGTGCACTGGCCGCATGGCTGTGCCGCCGCGAAGCGCACAACGTCACCGGCGCATCCTTCCCGGTCGACGGCGGCTGGACCGCGCAGTAGCCGCGCCGGACGAGCCGTGGCCACCCTGCTCATCGCCGACGACCATCCCCTGTTCCGCGCCGCGCTGCGCGGAGCCGCGGTCGAGGCCGCGGCCGGGACCAGGACGATCGAGGCGGGCACGCTGGACGCCACGCTTGCCGCGCTCGAGGCCAATCCCGACATCGACCTGGTGCTGCTGGACCTGCACATGCCGGGCAACCACGGCCTGGCCGGCCTGGCGGCGATCCGCGCGCAGTTCCCGGCGGTGGCGGTGGTGCTGGTGTCCGCGAACGAGGACCCGCAGGTGGTCCGCCGCGCGCTCGACCATGGCGCCGCCGGCTACATCCCCAAGAGCGCGGGCCTGGACGAGATGCGCGACGCCATCAGGACGGTCCTCGCCTGCGAGGAATGGCTGCCACCCGCGCTGCGCGGCGCCGTCGCGCGCGCCCAGTCCGCACCGGGCGATGCCGACCTCGCCGCCCGCCTCGCCAGCCTGACGCCGCAGCAGTTCCGGGTGCTGGCGCTGGTCGCGGACGGCCTGCTGAACAAGCAGATCGCCGACCGCCTGGACGTGCAGGAGCGCACCGTGAAGGCGCACATGTCGGCCATCTTCGAACGCCTCGGGGTCCGCAACCGCACCCAGGCCGGCGTGATCCTGCGCGGACTGGAGCTCAGCGATCCGGCGCGCCGGATCGAGGGCGACGCCTGACCGGTCAGGCGCGGGAGAAGGTCCAGGACTGCATGCGCCCGTCGCGGTAGGGCATGACTCCGTGGAAGGGCCGCGGGTCGCCGTCGAACACCAGCGGGACGAAGTGGCGGTCCCCTTCCCACAGCGGCAGCTCGAGGATGCGGTCGACGTCGACCCACTCCAGCGTGCCCTCCGGGTTCGCGGCGGGCGGCGTGCCGGTGAACCCCGTGACCAGGAAAATGAAGGCGAACCAGTCCTCGCCCTGCCTGCCGAAGCCCGGCCAGCTGATCGTCCCCCGCAGCTCGACCCGGGTGCACTCGATGGCGGCCTCCTCGCGGAGCTCCCTGCGCATGCAGGCGAGCGCGTCCTCGCCGCGCTCGAGCTTGCCGCCCAGCCCGTTGTACTTGCCCAGGTGCTGGTCGCCCGGCCTCGCGTTGCGATGGATCATCAGCGCGCGGCGGCGGTCGGGCGAAACGACATAGCCCAGGGTGGCGAGGATCGGGGTGTAGGTCATGCGGGCCCGCGGGGATCGAAACGGCCATTGTAGGCCGCGCCCCGCGCACGGCGCCGGGGACGATCAGGATGCGCGCGTGATCCGCATGCGTCCGAGCATGGACTTGAGCGCCAGCGGACGCACCGGCTTCTGCAGCAGCCCCAGGCCGTGCTCGGCGATCTCGCGCCGGACCGCGTCGGTGGCGTCCGCGCTCAGGACCAGGGTCGGCACGGCGCCGAAGCGCGCGGACAGCAGGGTCCAGGCCGCGATGCCGGTGTCGCCGTCGTCGAGGTGGTAATCGAGCAGCCACAGGTCGGCCGCCCGGGCGGCCTGCGCCGCGCACGCGGCCGCGGTGTCCGCGGCCATGTCCACGCTGCAGCCCCAGCCGCGCAGCAGGCCGGCCAGGGACTCCAGCGCCATCGGGTCGTTGTCCAGCAGCAGCACGTGGGCCCCGGAAAGACCCGGGCGCGCGGCCGGCAGCGCGGCCGCGGTCGCGGGTGCGGGCACCGCCGCCAGCGCGATCGCGAACACGGTCCCGACGCCGGGTCGGCTCCGCAACTCGACCCGTGATCCCAGCAGGCGTGCGATGCGTTCGGCGATCGAGAGCCCGAGTCCCAGCCCCTGCCCGCCCACGCCCTCGCCGCGACGGAACTCTTCGAAGATCAGCGCCTGCTGCCCCTCGTCGATGCCGACGCCGGTGTCGTGCACCTCGATCCGCACCAGGCCGCCGGCGCGCCGGACGCCCAGCGCCACCCGGCCACGCTCCGTGTACCGCACCGCATTGGCCAGGAAGTTCTGCAGCACCCGCCGCAGCAGCTGCGGGTCGCTGTGGGTCCAGGCGCTGCTGGCGACGTGGTCGAAGCCCAGCCCGCGGTCCCCGGCCAGCGCGCGGAACTCCGAGGCCAGCGGTTCCAGCACCTCGGCGAGGGGAAAGTCCCGCGGCTGCGGCACCAGTCCGCCCGCCTCCAGGCGCGCCATGTCGAACAGCCCGGTGAGCAGGTCGGTGGTGGAGTCCAGCGCACCGCGGATCTGGGCAAGCGAGGCGCGCGGCGGCCCCTCCAGCTGTTCGGCGAGGGCATCGGTGAACAGCTGCGCGGCGTGCAGCGGCTGCAGCAGGTCATGGCCCACGGCGGTCAGGAAGCGGCTCTTGGCCTCGTTCGCGCGCTCGGCCTCGCGCCGCGCCTGGTCGAGGCTGGCGGTGCGCTCCGCCACCCGCTGCTCCAGGGTTTCGTTGCTGCGCTTGAGCTCGGCTTCGGTGCGACGGAAGTCGGTGACGTCGGTGAAGGTGGCGACGAAACCCCCGCCCGGCATCGGGTTCCCGCGGATCTCGACGATCCCGCCATGCGGAAAGACCCGCTCGCTGACATAGGGCGTCCCGGCGCGCATGTGCGCGAGGCGCTTCGCCGCCTCGGCCTCGACGCGGCCCTTCACGCCCTCCACCAGCCCGCGGCCGAGGTTGTGCGCGACCAGCTGCGCCACCGGCACGCCGATGCGCAGCAGCCCGGGCGGGTAGCCGAACAGCTCCGCGTAGCGGCGGTTCCAGGCCACCAGCCGCAGCTCGCGGTCGACCACGCTGATGCCCTGGCTCATGTTCTCCAGCGCCGCTTCCAGCACGCGCTGGTTGAAGCGCAGGTCCTGCGAGGCCTCGCCGACGATCTCGGCGACGGTATCGAGGTCCGGCCCCGCTTCGCGCCGGGCGGCGTCGAGCAGCAGCCGCGCCGAGGCGCTGCCCAGCACGGCCGCCAGTTCGCGCTCGAAGCGCGCCTCGATCGCGGACGGGACCGGACCGCTCTGCGGCGCGCCCCGGAGCACCTCGTCGACCGTGCGCGCGGCGAGGAAGCGCCTGCCGGCCCTGCGCAGGGTGCGCTGGTCGGAGCCGCGCGCCACGTCGCGATCGGGCGCCGACAGCCAGGCCGAAAGTGCCAGGGTCGTGGCCGCGCCGACGAACAGGCTGACACCGACGGCGCGCCCGAGGCGGCTCCAGCCGGTCAGGCCGAACAGGGTGTCGGGCGCCAGCCAGGCGATGCCCCAGGGGCCCGCGGCCAGCCAGTCGCGGGTGCCCCCGCCCAGCTCGACCAGCATCGGCGAGAGCATGACCCAGGCCCAGGCGACGAAGGCGGCGACCACGCCCCAGGTGGCGGCGGCCGCCGGCGTGCGCGTACGCCAGACCGCGAAGAACAGCGCCGGCGCCAGCGTGGCCAGCGCCGAGAAGGACACCGCGCCGATGTCGGCCAGGCTTTCGCTGCCCGCGATCACGCGGCTGTAGGCCCAGGCCATCAGCATCACCGCGAGGATGCCGCCGCGGCGCAGCGCCAGCAGCGCGCCGCGGTGGTCGCCGCCGTCGCGTCCCACCGCCCATGCGCCGCGCAGCAGGCCGGGCGCGAACCAGTGGTTGCCGATCATCAGGCTCAGGGCCAGCGTGCTCACCACCACCATGCCGGTGGCCGCGCTCAGGCCGCCGAGGAAGGCGAACAGGGCCAGGCCCTCGTGGCCCAGCGCCGCCGGCAGCGCCAGCGCGTACATGTCGGACGGCACGCCGTCGCCAAGGATGGCGGTCCCGGCCCGCGCCAGCGGCAGCGTCGGCAGCGCGATCAGCACCAGGTACAGGGGGAACTGCCAGCGCGCGGTGCGCACGTCGCGCTCGTCGCGGCACTCCACCACTCCCACGTGGAACTGGTGCGGCAGGATGAACATCGCAAGCGCGCCGAGCAGCACCAGCGGCATGAAGCCGGCGACCGGCCCCGGCGGCGGCGGCGGCGCGGCGAGGTCGAAGCTGCCCAGGCCGAACCAGACCAGGGCACCCAGCGCGAGCATCGCCAGCAGCTTGAACAGCGACTCGAAGGCCATCGCCAGCACCAGGCCGCGGTTGTGCTCGGTCGCGCTGGCACGGCGGGTTCCGAACGCCATCGCGAACACCGCCATCGCCAGCGCCACGTACAGCGCGCCGTCTCCCCAGGGCGCGGCCGTGGCCGCTGCGTCCCCCAGGCCGGTGAGGGTGCCGAAGCTCATCGTCACCGCCTTCAGCTGCAGCGCGATGTAGGGAACCATTCCCAGCAGCGCGACCAGCGTCACCACCGCCGCGAGCCAGGGATCCTTGCCGAGCCGGGTCGCGATCAGGTCGGCGATGGAGGTCGCATTGCTCTCGCGCGCCAGCCGCACCAGCCGGAGCATGAAGGCGAAGGCCAGCGCATAGAACACGATCGCGCCGAGGAAGGTCGGCGGAAGCGGCCAGCCGTAGCGGGCGGCCTGGGTGACGGTGCCGTAGAAGGTCCACGACGTGCAGTGGACCGCCAGCGAAAGCGCGTAGACGTGCCGCCAGTGGCGCGCCAGCGCCCCCGGGCGGCGCTCGGCGTAGACCGCCACCCCGAACAGCAGGGCCAGCCACAGCGCCGCGGCCGCGACCACCATGCCGACGCTCAGCATGCCGCCCCGCCCGCTTCTGCATGGATGCGCACGCGAGGCGCCAGGTCCCGGATGTCCACCCGCTCAGGATAAGCCAGGGACCCCGCAGAAAGAACGGCGGCCGGGTCGCCCCGGCCGCCGCGTGCCCCATGGTTGGCGCGGTGGTTCAGAAGTCGTAGCGCGCGGTCAGGCTGTACTGGCGCGGCGGACCGTAGAAGCCGGTCAGGATGCCCAGCGCGGCGATGTTGTAGCCGGTGGTGCGGTATTCCTTGTCGGCCAGGTTGGTGCCCTGCAGCGAGAACGTCCAGGCATCGTTCGGACGCCAGATCACGCCCGCGTTGACCAGGCCGTAGCCCTCCTGCTTGATGTCCTCGGACAGGTCCGTGGTCGGGTAGACCTCGCTCTGGTAGGCGTAGCTGACCCGCGCCGAGAGGTTGCCGCCATTGGCCAGGTCGGTGCGCCACTCGACGTTCAGCGCGCCGGAGAACTCCGGGGCGTTGGTGAACACCTGGGTGTCGGCCACGTTGGCGCCGGCGCTGATGAACTCGTCGTACTCGGTGTCGAGCCACGCCAGATTGCCGCTGACCACCCAGTTGTCGTTCGGCAGCCACTGGTACTCGACCTCGACGCCATTGACCGTGCCCTTGCCGGCGTTGGTGAAGTCGCCGAGGAAGGCGTCGTCCACGCCGTCGCCATCGGAGTCGTAGCCGGTGAACACCGACAGCTGGATGTCCTCGTACTTGTTGTGGAACGCGGACAGGTTCAGGAACAGCCGCTGGTCGAGCAGGCCCATCTTGGCGCCGACCTCGAAGCTGTCGACCGATTCGTCGTCGAACGGCAGCAGGGTGTGCGGCACGGCGCTGTTGGCGCGAATGTTGTAGCCGCCGGACTTGAAGCCGCGCGAGGCCAGGCCGTAGACCAGCACGTCGGGGTTGACCTGGTAGCCGAGCGAGACCTTCGGCGAGACGTTGGTGAAGTCGACGGTCTTGTCGAAGTCGGCCGGGGTCGAGATCACGGTGTCGAAGTTCGCGTCCGAGTAGGCGCGGTTGAGCACGACCGCGTGCTTCTCCTCGTCGGTGTAGCGGGCGCCGACGTCGAGGCTCCACTTTTCGGTCAGGTCGATGGACCAGTCGGCGTAGAGCGCGATGCTCTCGGTGAACACGGTACCGCGGGTGTCGCCGAAAGAGGCGTTGAGGAAGTTGTTCAGGACCTGGCCGCCGGCCTCGCCGTCGAAATGGTACAGCCCGACGACGCCGCGCGCGCGCCCGCCCGCATCGTAGTTGAGCTGCAGCTCGTTGCTGACCTGCTCGTCGCTGTAGAACGCGAGGACGTCGACGATGCGGTTGGGCAGCATGTCGAAGTCGATGTTGGTCTCGGTGTCCGACTCGCGCCGGGCGAGGACGTACTTCAGCGTGACGTCGTCGTTGACGCGCCAGTTGAGCGTGGCCGACGCGCCCTTCATCGTCGTGTCGTTGACGTTCGGCATCCCGCTGCGGATGTCGTAGCGGTCGTCGAGCGGCTGCTGGCCCGAACCGCGGCCCGGGTCGATGACGAAGTCGAGCGGGTTCGGCGCCAGCATCTTGCCGCCGCGGACGCCCGACTGGTCGTCCATCCAGTCCATCGCGAACTGGATGTCCAGGTCGTCGTTGAGGAACGCGCCGAGCTGCACGCGCGCGGCGAGGATCTCCTTGTCGCTGACCTCCTGCCCCGAATGCCGGTTCTCGCCGTAGCCGTCGCGGTTCAGGCTGGCCACCGCCACCCGCGCGCGCAGCGCGTCGCTGCCGCCGATGGCCCCGCCGTAGGCGGCCTTGACGTCGAGCTGGTTGTGGTTGCCGATCGTGATCGAAGCGAACCCGTCGGCCTTCGCCGGCAGGCCGCGCGAGATGTACTTGATCGCGCCGCCGATGGTGTTCTTGCCGTACAGCGTGCCCTGCGGGCCGCGCAGGACCTCGACCCGCTCGACGTCGAACACGTCGAGCAGCGCCCCCTGCGGGCGGGCGATGTAGACGTCGTCGAGGTAGATGCCCACGCCCGGGTCCACGCCCCAGAGCGGGTCGGCCTGGCCGATGCCGCGGATATAGGCGGTCACCGTGCTGCTCGAGCCGCGCGCCGCGTAGATGGTGGTGTTGGGCACCTGCGACGCCACGTCGCCGATGTCCTGGATGTTGAGCTTCTCGATCGCCTCGGGCGTGAACGCGGTGACCGCCACCGGGACTTCCTGCAGCGTCTCCTCGCGCTTGCGCGCGGTGACGGTGATGCCTCCCAGGGTCGTGGTCCCGCGGCTCGCGGCCTGCGCCTCGGCCTGCGCTTCCGCCGGCGCGTCCTCCACCGGGTCCTGCGCGAAGGCCACCGGCGACGACAGCCCAAGGGCGATCGCCAGGCTCAGGGCGGTGTGCGGGATCTTGGCTCGCTTCATCTTGTTCCCCTCGGAATATGCGTGTGCGTGCGGCCGGATGCCGCCTTGATCGCAAGCCTAGGGATCCCGCCGGGGGCTGGGCATCGTACCTTCGGACAATGGGACGCCCCGGCCACCCGCGGGAACACTGTCTGCCGCACTCCGCCTCCCAGGGGCCCCCATGTCCTTCCTGATCGTGCTGGCCGCGCTGGCCTTCCTGATGTACGTCGCCTACCGCGGCCACAGCGTGATCCTGTTCGCGCCGATCGCGGCACTCGGCGCGGTGCTGCTCACCGACCCCTCGCTGGTCGCCCCGATGTTCACCGGCCTCTTCATGGACAAGATGGTCGGCTTCCTCAAGCTGTACTTCCCCGTGTTCCTGCTCGGCGCGGTGTTCGGCAAGCTGATCGAGATCTCCGGATTCTCGAAGTCGATCGTCGCCGCGACCATCCGCGTGGTCGGCGCGCAGCGGGCGATGCTGTCGATCGTGATCGTCTGCGCCCTGCTCACCTACGGCGGCGTGTCGCTCTTCGTGGTGGTGTTCGCGGTCTATCCCTTCGCGGCGGAGCTGTTCCGCCAGGGCGACATCCCCAAGCGGCTGATCCCCGGGACGATCGCCCTGGGGGCGTTCACCTTCACCATGGACGCGCTGCCCGGCACGCCGCAGATCCAGAACATCATCCCCACCGCGTTCTTCGGCACCGACACCTGGGCGGCCCCGGTCCTGGGTACGCTAGGCGGCGCCTTCATCCTCGCGGCGGGCATGTCCTACCTGGACTGGCGGCGCCGCGTCGCGCTGCGCGCCGGCGAGGGCTACGGCGACCCCGCCGCCCTGCTCAATGAACCGGCGCCCTTCGCCGGCGAGCGCCTCGCGCACCCGCTCGTCGCGCTGCTGCCGCTGGTGATGGTCGGGATCTCGAACCTGGTCCTCACCCGCCTGATCCCGGGCTGGTACGGGGACAGCCACAGCTTCATCCCGGCGGTGGTCGGGAACCCGGCGCCCGTCGTGCAGGAAGTGGCGAAGATCGCCGCGATCTGGGCGGTGATGGGCGCGCTGCTGATCGGCATCCTGACGGTGCTCGCGTTCGCGTGGCGGACCGTCTTCAGGCACTTCGCCGAGGGTACGAAGGCGGCGATCGGCGGCGCCCTGCTGGCGTCGATGAACACCGCGTCGGAGTACGGCTTCGGCGCGGTGATCGCGGCCCTGCCGGGCTTCCTCCTGGTCGCCAACGCACTCGGCTCGATCCCCGACCCGCTGGTCAACGAGGCGGTGACGGTGACGGCGCTCGCGGGCATCACCGGCTCGGCTTCGGGCGGCATGTCGATCGCGCTGGCGGCGATGGCCGAGACCTTCATCGCCAACGCGGAGGCCGCCGGCATCCCGATGGAGGTCCTGCACCGCGTGGCCTCGATGGCCTCCGGCGGCATGGACACCCTGCCCCACAACGGCGCGGTGATCACCCTGCTTGCGGTCACGGGGCTGACCCATCGCCAGGCCTACAAGGACATCTTCGCGATCACCGTCATCAAGACGCTGGCGGTGTTCGCCATCATCGCCCTGTTCTACCTGACCGGCTGGGTCTAGGGCACCGGGGCCGCCGGAAGCGGCTACCCGGGCTGGGAGCGCGGTCACGGACCGCGGCGATGGTTCCGGTACCCTGAGGCACGGTTTGGCGGCAGGCCTGCCGCCGGGGAGACCGGACCTCATGCACATGCCGCTGCAATCCGCCCAGGCGGACGCGCTCCGCGAGGCCTTCGCACGCCGCTACGCGCTCCACGGCCCTCCCCGCTACCGCCCGGCGAACGCCGCCGCAGCCGCCGCGCCGCCGCCGCCGTCCACCGGCGGTCCGTCGCGCCCGGGCGTCGTGACCATGGCCCGCCCCCCGTTCGCGGTCCGCGTGCTCAACAACATGGGCTACGGCGCCACCGCCGCCACGATCGCGGAGTTCAATGCGCTGGGCGCGGACGACGACGCGCGGCTGGCGGCCTACGTCGACCGCCAGCTCGCCTGGACGGGGATCGACGACAGCGCGGTCGAGGCGCGCCTGGCGGCCGCCGGCTACCAGACCCTGGGCAAGAGCCTGCCGCAGCTGTGGCAGGACCACGTGCTCGGCACCACCGACTACGACGCGCGCATGCGCCCCGCCTGGGAGGTGCAGCGCTCGGCGCTGGTGCGCGCGGCCTACTCGCGCCGCCAGCTGCTGGAACTGATGGTCACCTTCTGGCACGACCACTTCAACGTCACCGCCAGCGACTACTCGGCCGGCCCGGTGTACGTGCACTACCACCGCGACGTGATCCGGCAGCATGCACTCGGCAATTTCCGCGCGATGCTCGAGGACGTCGCCCGCAGCACGGCGATGCTGCATTACCTCGACAACCTGTCCAACACGCGCTCTGGGCCGAACGAGAACTTCGCCCGCGAGCTGCTCGAGCTGCACACCTTCGGCGCCGCGAACTACCTGGGTTTCATGGATCCGTTCCAGGTCCCGCCCTGCCCGGAGGATCCGTCCTATCCCATCGGCTATACCGACATCGACGTCTACGAGACCGCGGCCGCGTTCACCGGCTGGACGGTGCGCAACGGGCACTGGCAGTACCCGTCGGAGAACGACGGCACCTTCGTCTACCGCGCCGCCTGGCACGACACCGGTCCGAAGTACGTGCTGGGAACCTTCATCTATCCCGAGCAGCCCGCGATGAAGGACGGCCGCGACATCCTCGACCGCATCGCCAGCCATCCCCGCGTCGCGAAGTCCATTTGCGGCCGGATCATCCGCCGCTTCTTCGCGGACGAGCCGCCCGAGGGGCTGGTGGACAGCGCGGCGGCGGTGTTCCGCGCGCACTGGCAGGCACCGGACCAGCTGGCGCGCACCCTGCGCCACGTACTGCTCTCCGACTTCGCGCGGGAGGCCTGGGGCTTGCAGCAGCGCCGCCCCTTCGAAGCCGTTGCCGCGGCGATGCGGGTCCTCGGCTGCGACTGGACGCCACGCGTGGGGCACGCGCGCTCCAACGACCTGATGTGGCGGCTCGGCTTCACCGGCCACACGCCCTACGAGTGGCCCGCGCCCAACGGCTACCCGCTCGCTCCGGGCGATTGGCGCGGCGGGAACAGCTACGCGATGACGTGGAAGCTGCTGAACTGGCTCACCGAGGCCAGCGACGACGGCGTGCCGCTGGCACCCGTGCTGGCGACGACGCGCGCGCACGTTCCCGCCGGTGAGTGGACCGCGCGCCGCCTGGTCGACTTCTGGTGCCTGCGCATCCTCGGCTACCTGCCGGAGGCGTCGCGGCGCCAGGTGCTGCTGGCATTCATGGCCCAGAACGGAAACCCCGACACGCACGTCATCACCGACACCGATGCCTGGGCCACCGGCGACCTCAAGCGCCACTACAACCAGCAACGGCTGCGCAGCATGGTGTCCCTGCTGCTGATGTCGCCCGAATTCCTCGGCCGCTGACGAGCCACGCCATGCCTTCCATCCAGATCGACCGCCGCGGGTTCCTCAAGGGCTGCTGCGCGACCGCGGCCGTCGGCGCGCTCGGCCCCGGGCTGCTGTTCTCGCCCGTCGCCCGCGCCGCGGCGAACGGCTACGACACCGTGGTGCACGTGTTCCTGCGCGGCGGCATCGACGGCCTGAACCTGGTCGTGCCGGTGTCGGGCGAGGACCGGGTGCACTACGAACAGGCCCGGCCCGGGCTTGCCATCGCCGCGAGCGGCGCCTACGCCGCGCTGCCGCTGACGCTCGCCGACGGCAGCGGCACCGGCTTCGGCCTGCACCCTTCGGCCGCGGGCCTGCACGAACTGTGGGACGAGGGGCGCCTGGCGATCGTGCATGGCTGCGGCATGCCCACCACCGTGACCCGAAGCCACTTCGACGCCCAGCTGTACCTCGACCTCGGCACGCCGGGCCGGCAGGGCGGCGGCACCGGATGGATCACGCGCGCCTGGGCGAACCACCCCGGCGCCAGCGATGCGGTGCCGATCCCCGCGCTGGCGGTCAACAGCCGGACGCCGGCCAACCTGCTCGGCGCGCCGCGCGCCCTGACCATGGGCAGCCCCAACGACTTCCGCCTCGACTCGGGGGCCTGGCAGTGGCAGACCTGGCGCGAGGGGATGCCGGCGGGCACGCGCGGGGTCAACGAAACCCTGGAGCTGCTCTGGGACGGCCACACCTCGCTCGAACTGGGCGGCAGCCGCGCCGATGCGTCGCTGCGCCTGGTCCGCCAGCAGGACTTCCAGTCGACGCCGCCGGCGTGGTGGCCGACCAGCGCCTTCGCGCGCCAGCTCTGGAGCGTTGCCCAGGCCATCCGCTTCGACCTCGGGCTGCGCTACGCGACCGTGGACCTCGGCGGCTGGGATACCCACGACGGCCAGGGCACCGCGGGCAGCGGCTACCACTACTACCAGAACAGGATCGCCGAACTGTCGCAGGCGCTGTCGGCGTTCCACGCCGAGCTGCACGACGGCGGCGAGGCGTCACGCGTCACCGTCGTCGTGCAATCCGAGTTCGGCCGGCGCGTGCGCCAGAACGGCAGCGGCGGCACCGACCACGGCTACGGCAACCCGATGCTGGTGCTCGGCGGGCCGGTCAACGGCCGCAGGTTCTACGGCCAGTTCGCCGGCCTGCACCCGGAGATCCTGTCCCCGCACTTCGGGGACATCCCCGTCACCACCGATTTCCGCGCCGTGCTCTGGGACATCCTTCGCCAGCGCATGGGCCACACCGATCCGCAGGCGGTGTTCCCGGGCTACCAGGGCCACGTGCCACTGGGCATCGTCCAGGCGGCCGGCGCGGCCGCGGTGGCCACGCTCCCACGGCACCGGCAGCCGGCCTACGGATCCTCGATTCCCGCCGCGGAGCCAGCGGCGGCGAAGGGCGCCGACGCCAACGCCCGGCCGCGGGCGCGGCCGCTGCCGCTGCGCCTGGTGCAGTGGCACATGCGCCTGGTCCGCCACCTGCTCGCCCGCATTGCCGCCTGAACCGCATCCGGCGCGCGGGCCGGGCAAAGAAAAAGGCGGGCAATGCCCGCCTTTTCCATGCGCAGCGCAGCCGGCTTACTCCGGCGTGCCCTCGCCTTCCTCCACGGCCTTCATCGACAGGCGGATACGGCCCTGCTTGTCGACCTCCAGCACCTTGACCTTGACCACGTCGCCTTCCTTGAGCTTGTCGGACACCTTCTCCACGCGCTCGTTGGAGATCTGCGAGACGTGCACCAGCCCGTCCTTGCCCGGGGAGATCGTCACGAAGGCGCCGAAGTCCATCAGCTTGACGACCTTGCCCTCGTAGATGCGGCCCGGCTCGACGTCGGAGGTGATCTGCTCGATGCGGTCCTTGGCGGCCTTCCCGGCGGCGGCGTCGACCGAGGCGATGGTGATCGTGCCATCGTCCTGGATGTCGATCTGGGTGCCGGT
>LSQX01358866.1_pt2 | contig 33092 bp, 27 predicted proteins | sample 654561 | NCBI WGS metagenome assembly LSQX01 (sample SAMN04489861, study PRJNA283612) | anaerobic digester metagenome | isolation source: 4 biogas reactors fed with cattle manure at either 37C or 55C with and... | place: Denmark: Kongens Lyngby | collected 2014 | reverse complement strand
TGACTGCTTTTCTTTGCGGTGACGACGAGACTCGAACTCGCGACCTCCGGCGTGACAGGCCGGCATTCTAACCAACTGAACTACGCCACCATATTTTACTCTTTTTTGAACTTCATTTCCGGCTTTTTCAATCCTGAAATGTGCTGCAAATATATACTTTCTTTTATTTACCGCAATGCAAATAAAAATAATTTTTCACAAATCATTTATATTGCTTATTATTAAGGGATTAAATATTTAATTTACTTAAACCTGAACGATATTTTCCTTGTTGAGAACCTTCTCTCCGTTCCATCTGTAGGCTAACAGTGTCTTGTTTGCGGTAATGCAGCTGTCCAGGCAGCAAATATTGGGTTTTTGAATGGAGTCGCCTTTCTTTCTGCAATAGTGCCCAAAAAATACAATGGGCGCGCCATCAGGGTAGGGTAGCGTTTTGGGAAGAATCTCGGAAGGAATGGAATATTCCGGTAATCTGAACTTACTTTCAAAAGAGATCTGTTCAAAAGTTTTTCCCTTCGGCTCTTCCCACCACCGGATTCTGAATGAGCGCGGAGACACTCCTTTATTATTGATAATTTTCAGATCGTGGGGCATTTTAAACTGAAGTCCTTTTGTGAGCAGCCAGATATTTTGCGCCAGCTCAGATTCGGGATGTTTATGAATTTCCCTGAAAACCTGTTTTCCGATTTTTCCAGATGTCAGATTTTGATGAATATATTGAACTGCTTCATCTGACCAGCAGGCATGAACCACCCGAAAACCGTCAAGTTCCAGAAAGAGTGGCAGGGTGCGAAGCCATTTCAGATGCCTTTGCCACTCTTCGGAATAGTTGACAAACTCATTGATGGTTTTTAGAATGGCAATGAAGTTTTTAAATGGTGGCTTAATCAGCGGATTTCCTTTCTTGTCCTTGATGTGCGCAATAATCGCATTGATTTCGTGATTTCCCAAAATGGCAAGCGCTTTCTCGTTTTCCACCATTTTACGAACAATTCCGATGGTTTTGCGGATTTGTGGTCCGCGATTGATAAAATCGCCCACAAAAACAGCTTTTCTTCCCGGATGGGCATAAACACCGGCTTTTTTTTCATAGCCCAACTTCTGAAAAAGTTTTTTCAGAAGTTCAGCGTGTCCGTGCACATCACCAATTATATCATACATAAAAGAGTAATGAAGATTTTTGCAAAAGTAATGGAAAGAGGCTGAAATTCCTTCATGTAAAAAGATAAGTTGAAATAACTCAGCAATTGAAAAACCAGTTTACTGTTTTGGATTTGGGGAATTAGGTTTCATTTGACAGGAGTTTGAGAACAAACTGAAAGATGTCAATTTGATATATTTATGTAAGTGTCTGTCTGTCAGTGTGTGTTTTGAGTCAGAGTCTATTGCTTTGTTATTTGGCAGTGAAAGGCGTATTTTCGTCAGACTTTGGAATTGGAAGTTTAATTTAACTTTGTGAAAAAATTATGAGATGAAAAATTTAAAACGATATTACAAACTGTCCGCTTCGCCTGAAGATGTTTACAATGCACTGACCAATAAGGCTATGCTTGAAATATGGACAGGTGAAGATGCAGAAATGGAGCTTGAGCCGGGCGGTGCATTTTCACTGTGGGAAGGCAGCATAACAGGAGTAAATCTTGAGCTGGAAGCAAACCGAAAAATTGTGCAGCAGTGGTTTTTTGGGGAACAGGAAGATCCATCCATAGTAACAATTCTGCTGCATCCCGATAAAAAGGGAACCAGTGTAGAGTTACGCCATACCAACATTCCCGATGAAGCTTTTGAAAATATTTCCACCGGCTGGGATGAAGATTACTTCGCATCGCTCAGAGAGCTTTTTATCTGATTATCAGAAAAATGCTATTTGCTGATTTGAGTAAGTCCGGTTGTTTCACGGATAAACAGCAGTGCATCATAGCGGTAAGCCGGCAGTGTCGGGACATAGCTTCCATCTTCCGCCGGATTGAATACAACGCCGATAGCACGGTGGTTCAGCGGCTCTTTCAGCAGGTGGTGATCCCTCTCTTTCCGGTTGAAAAGAATTAAAAACTGCGGATGGGAGACTTCATTCAGCAGGTAGTCCAAACTTCCCTTTTGCGCTTTTGGAATTTTCATAACTTTCATGCGCGCATCCCATTCACTTCCGGCGTTTACTTTGCCACGGAATGTTCCAAAACCGGCTATAAAAACATTCTCTTCGCTTAGATTTTCCCTGCTGAGCTGTCCGATATTGTACTGTTCAAAAAATCTCATTGAGGTTGCTCTCGAATCTCCAACGTGTGAATTGTGTGCCCATACAATTCCTTTAGAGTCTTCTCCATAAAAGTTAAGCAGCTTATTTACGGTTGTCCACATGTGGTCAACACGGGCATTCCATGAGTCTAAGCTGTTTTGCACAGCAAGCCGGTAAAAATTTTCAGCATTTTGAATTACCAATGCATTTTGTTTGGCTCTGAAATGTGCTTTTTCCATTGCCGAATCAATTTTCTCTTTGTGGCTGCTGAGAATTTCTGTAACCTGCGACAATTCCGTTTCGCAGGAAGGTTTGCCGTCGGCAACAGCCCGGGCATATTGCCATTCATCTTTTCTGCGCCCTGCAAAACAGTTGAGCAGGTTTTCAATCTCAGGATGCATTTCGGCAAGATTTTCTCTTGAATAGGCTAATAAATCATCCATTGCGTCCCAATGACCATAAACATCCATACCGTAAAATCCTACTTTTTTCTCGAAAGGCAGCGCATCGTTGTGTTGTTTTAGCCATTCCGCCAACTCCAGAATGTTGGTGTTTGCCCACATCCACAGGGGCCACCGGTGAAATGACTGTAGCACTTCCAATGCGGATGACATGGAATTTTCTAATCCTTTCACATATTTGTTCAACCGGTAAATGGCAGCCCAATCGCCTTCCACAGCAATAAAATTGAAGTCTTTTTCGGCGATGAGCCGTTTGGTAATTTCTGCCCGCCAGTGATAGAATTCCCGGGTGCCGTGGGTGGCTTCTCCCAAAAGAACGAGCCGTCTGTTTCCGGATTCATCAATCATTGCGTTCAGATCAGCAGAAGTGCTTAACGGTATGGCTTTGGAATTGAAATAGGAGACCAACTCCGCATATCTTTTGTCCGGCGGCGAAGCCGTTGCCCAACCTGAAAAACAAGCAAACAGAAACGGAACTATTTTTTTAAACATCTTTAAATTCTTATTTAATGAGTCGATTTATAAAACAACCATCAATTTTAAAAGTAAGCCGACTGCATTTTCACTACTTTGTCAAAAAGCAAATAAAGCAAAATTATCGTCATTTCAAAATACCTCAAAGTCAGTCACTAAAGTAATTGACAGTGTTCCATTGCGTTACAAAATATTTTCCATTGAAAAGGAATGTTGATTAATGAAAGTTTGTATATTGGAGGCGAAAACAAAATTTGGTTTAATTTTACTCAAACATGGCATTAAGCTGGAACGAAATAAAGGGCAGGGCGCTCAAATTCTCTATAGAATGGGCAGATGCTTCAAGAGAGGAAGCGGATGCAAAACCGTTTTTAGTTGAGTTTTTTAATGTGTTTGGCATCAGCAGAAAGAGAGTCGGTACTTTTGAACAAAGAGTAAAAAAGTTAGATGAAAAAGACGGATATATTGATTTGCTCTGGAAAGGAACCATTTTAATTGAGATGAAAAGCCGGGGCAAAATCTTGACAGAGCATTTGAACAAGCCATTGATTACACATACGGATTAAAACAGCATGAATTGCCAAAATATATTCTCTTATCCGATTTCGGGAACTTTCGGCTTTATGATCTTGAAACTGGACAAGGCTGTGGATTTAGCCTATCGTCCGCAAATATTCACAACAGAAGCCAACAGAATGGAATATCTTTTTGAACTTTACGATAAATACACCACTGACCTGTTTACAAGAGAGAAAGCAAAAAAGACTAAAAAGTATAAGTAGAATGACATTGTGCTTTTTTATCCAAATACTGTTAATAGTGAAACAAACGAACCTTTTGTGATAAGAATACAGGATATGCTTGCCGGTGAATCAGAAATTAAAATTAAAGTCTGTCAGATTCCCATCCTAAATTCTGAAATAATAAATCACACTTTTACTCCAAAAGCGGCACTAAATGAAATGTTCAGCGAAACAAAAGTCTTTTTAAAAGAGAGAATCACTGATATTTTAGAGATAAACGAAGAAGAAAAGCGGACACCGCCTCATCAAACGGTATCAGCAAGCCGGGCGCATAAATTTTTGTGAATGAGGCGGGAATACTGGTGTAGATAGCGTCTGTTGTCAATACCGAGAATCCATTGAAAACCATTACTTTCCGAAACACAAAAAACTTCATCCATCTCAAAAATGTCCTCCGTTTTAACCGTTTCCGATTCTAAAACAAGCAGCTCATATTGTTTTGCCGTTTCAAGGATGCGACTCCGCAAAACATCTTCATAGCAGCCTGTAGAAAGGGCCGGGGTGATCAGTTCATTGTTTTTAACCATATAAATATTGGCATTTGCACATTCGCAAATGAAATTCTTTTCATTCAGAAAAATAACCTGCTGATGCGGAGACCTGTCTGTTTGGGCAAGTGCAGCCTGCCAGAAAATTTTGTTGTAGAAAGGGTAGCGATTGAAGCTGTTCTGAGAATCCTTTTTGTGCTGACCAAATTGTGCCAAAATTCCATTTTCGGTAAAAGGAAATTCAAATGTGCTAAAAGTGTTTGCGGTAATCAGCGAGCTGACATTCATCTCATTCCAAAACAACCGGATATTTAGATGTCCCGAGCGGTAATAGTTGTTTTTATTCAACATACGCTTTGTCAGCCGGTGCAACTCATTTCGGTTTTCAAACCCTTTGGGGAAAGGGAGTTTAAGTGCATTCACCTGTTTTTGAATCTGCTCCATGTTTTCAGAAAAAAGGGGAATCCCTCCGTAGCCATACCATACTTTTTGTGAGAAGCTAAACGATGTTTTTGCTAAGAAAATATGGGAAGCAAGTTCATCTTCTCCAATGATTTTTCCATTTGAAATTAAAAATGCCATTTGAAGCAAATATAGTTGTTACAGAAAAGATATAATGTTAGATAACAGTATATCAATCCTTTTCCCATTTCAATCTCAGGCTGTTAGTAACCACACTAACGCTGCTCATTGCCATTGCGGCACCTGCAATCATGGGATTCAGCAAAAATCCGGCGAACGGATAAAGAATACCGGCTGCGATGGGAATTCCTATTACGTTGTAGATAAACGCCCAGAACAGGTTTTGACGTATAGTTGCAACGGTTTGCTTGGAGAGTTTGATTGCCTGGGGTATTTTGTTCAGATCGGAAGAAATGATGGTCATTTCGGCAACATCCATGGCAATGTCGCTGCCTTTTCCCATGGCAATACCCACATCTGCCTGTGCTAATGCTGCGCTGTCATTTATGCCGTCGCCTGCCATGGCAACAACTTTACCTTCGGTTTGAAGATTTTTAATGAATTCTGCTTTTTCCCCGGGCAGTGTTTCCGCTTTAAAATGGTTGATTCCGGCTTGCGAAGCAATGGCTTTTGCAGTATTTTCATTGTCGCCGGTGAGCATATAGACTTCAACTCCGGAGTTTTGTAAACGATGGATTGCTTCTGCCGAATTTTCCTTGATTTTGTCGGCTATCGCTATTGCTGAAACAGCATTTTCACTGTCGGCAAACCAGATAACCGTTTTTGCTTCATCGCTCCATTTTTTAGCCGCTTCATTCAGTGAGGAATCAATATGGATATTATTCTCCTTGAGCAGCCTTTTGTTACCGGCAAACCATGTTTTGCCTGCTGCATCAGCCCGTACACCCTTCCCCGTGATACTTTCGAAATCGGTGGTGGGCGTAATCCCAATCTCTCCAAAGTGGCTGGTAATTGCTTCTGCCAAAGGGTGCTCAGATTGTTTTTCCAAACTGTAGAGAATTGATTTTGCAGACTCATTTTCGTTGAGCCAGTGAATATCCGTCACTTCCGGTTTCCCTTCTGTGATGGTTCCGGTTTTGTCCAAAACAACGGCGTTAACTTTTTTTGCCAGCTCAATGCTTTCGGCATTTTTAATCAATATTCCGTTTTCGGCGCCTTTGCCGATTCCAACCATGATTGCAGTTGGCGTGGCAAGTCCCAGAGCACACGGACATGCAATAACCAGAACGGTTATCATGGCAAGCAGTCCGTGAGTGAAACCATTTGCACCACCGGCAAGGTTCCAGATGAGGAAAGCTATTAAAGCGATGGACATCACCACCGGAACGAATACGGATGCAATTTTATCAGCCAGTTTTTGCACGGGCGCCTTGCTGCCCTGTGCATCTTTAACCATCTGAATAATTTGCGCTAACATGGTTTCTGCACCAACTTTTTCTGCCCGAAACTGAAAACTTCCTTTCTGATTTATGGTGCCTGCATAAACAGTATCATCCTGTTGTTTGAGCACCGGAACAGGTTCACCGCTCAGCATGCTTTCATCCACATAGGAATTACCGTTTATCACTTTTCCGTCAACTGCAATTTTTTCACCGGGTTTCACCAAAATGGCATTGCCAATTTTCACTTCTTCAATCGGAATCTGTTTCTGCTCTCCTTCACCGGTAATCAGGGTAACGGTTTTAGGCTGTAACCCAATCAGCTTTTTCAGTGCGGCAGAAGTGTTCCCTTTTGCCTTTTCTTCAAGAACACGCCCCAGCAGAATGAAAGTGATGATAACGGCAGCCGCTTCAAAATAGACATGCGCTTCAAGTCCCCGCTGATGCCAGACCTGCGGAAAAAGTGTGTTGAACATGCTGAAAAGGTATGCTACTCCCGTGCTGAGTGCAACTAATGTGTCCATGCTCACCGTGCGGTGTTTAGCCTGTTTCCATGAATTTACGAAAAAACCTTGCCCGAACCACACCAGTACCGGCGTGGAGAGTATCCACATGATTTCGTTGGCATAGGGAATATTCATAAAAAACATTCCGATAATGACTATGGGGAGTGAGAGCAAAGCTGCTCCCCAGGTGCGCTTTTTCAGGCGGCTGAATTTTTTCTGATGAATATCTTCCAGAGTCTCAATTTCATCTTTCTGACTTTCAATCACCATATCGTATCCGCCATCCTGTACTGCCTTTTTCAGTCCGGCAGGTTGCACAAGCGTGGGCAAAAACTCAACGGTAACAGAAGCAGCTGCAAAGTTTATGGCAGCATCAACCACGCCTTCCTGATGCTTCAAAATACGTTCGATATTTGCTGCACAGGATGCGCAACTCATCTGTAATACAGGGTAAGTATGTTTTTCAGAAGAAATGCCTTTATTTATCTCGTTTTGAATTTTTATGGAATTGCTCTTTTCGGAAGCAATTTGCAATGATCCGAAATCAACTTTTGGATGAGCCATCCCCATATTTGTAAAGCTGCCTTTGTTTATGTTGTTATTGTGATTTTTCATGGGATTCTAATTAATTTTTAAATATCACTCTTAAGCTTCTATAAATATTAACTATTTTATCGGTATGGCTTTGGGAGGTCTTTGTTTTGTAGCTTTTCCTGCAAATTTAAGCAAACATGTAAAAATAGTCATTTTTTAACTCAAATCATTAAATAAATCCGAACACTTTTTTTCGTCATATTTTTAAAGTTCGCTAATAATGAATAGTTTTACATACAAAATAAGAAACATTATAAAAATTAATAAGTTTCACCATGAGTCAAAAAATTAAAACTACATTTTCACGCCGTAATTTTATAGGAACTACGGCAGCCGCCGCAGCCGGTATCAGTATTATTCCAAGTCGTGCCGTTGCAGGGTTAGGACATGTTGCACCCAGCGACAAACTGAATATTGCCGGAATTGGTGTTGGCGGAAAAGGGTTCACAAATATCAGGAATATGCCCAATCAGAATATTGTGGCTTTGTGCGATGTGGACTGGAATTATGCCAACAGAGTGTTTGAAGCCTATCCGAAAGCTGAAAAGTGGAAAGATTATCGCCAGATGCTTGAAAAACAGAAGGATATTGATGCGGTGGTCATTGCAACGCCCGACCACACCCATGCGTTGCCTGCTGCTGCTGCAATGGAGTTAGGCAAACACGTCTATCTTCAGAAACCGCTGACACATTCGGTCTGGGAATCGAGATATTTAACCGAATTAGCTGAAAGAACCGGTGTAGTAACGCAAATGGGGAATGAAGGACACTCCAGCGATAGCGTGTATGAGGTTGCCGAAGTTGTGCAAAGCGGTTGTTTGGGTGTTGTTGCGGAGGCTCATGTATGGACAAACCGCCCGATTTGGCGGCAGGGAATGCCCAAGCCTTTGAAGGAGGTGGAAATTCCCCCAACTTTAGACTGGGATTTATTTATCGGTCCCGCAAAAATGCGCCCCTACAATCCCGAATACCATCCGTGGATTTGGAGAGGCTGGTGGGATTACGGAACAGGAGCTTTGGGCGATATGGGCTGTCACTTGTTAGATGTTCCCAACTATGCACTGAAACTGGGAGCGCCCAAGGCTTTTCAGGCAAGTTCTTCTCTGGTGAACACGGAAAGCGCTCCGGTTTCCGCACAGGTTACCTACCTGTTTCCGGCGCGTAAAAATTTACCCTACTGTGCGCTTCCTGAACTTGAACTGACCTGGTACGATGGCGGTCTGATGCCCCCGCGTCCGTTCGATCTGCCCTATAACGCACCGATGGATCCGGGCGGCGGATTTATGCTTGTCGGTACCGAAGCAACACTGATAGCTCAGGCTTATGGCGCAAACTGGAAGGTTTATAAAAACGGGGAAGAGTATGTTCCTGAAACGAAAGTAAAACTGGAGCGCATCCCCGATGATCCAAACGGTGGCGGTCGCCATGAAATGCACTTTGTAAACTGTTGTAAAAACGGAGGTAAACCATCTTCATCTTTTGAATATTCCGGACCTTTCAATGAAATGGTTGTTATGGGAAATCTTGCCGTGCGGATGCAGTCACTCAAGAAGACACTGTTGTGGGACAGCGAAAACATGAAAGTTACTAATATTTCGCCCGAAGAAACATTGACAACAACCAAACTGTTGCCGTTCAACTCAGATATCGTTACCCGAAAAGTGGAAACCGATGCACAACAAACGGTAAAATGGAATGCACAGGAGATGTGCGAAGAGTGGATAAAGCACACTTACCGGGACGGCTGGGAGTTATAATCAGATTTTTTGCGCAGCGAAAAAAGATTTCATTGACTCTCTTTCTGCCACATCTCCTCCTTTTAGGGTTGGGGCAAGAGATGTGGCAGGACTGCGAAGTTCTCACCCCCCCTGCCAAATGCAGGCAAGCTTGAGGAATCCAGAGGGGCTTTACCTTTTCTCAACATGCAAATCCCGGGCGCCGGATATTTCGGTTGAAGCTTCGCCCTTCCATCCGTTATAGTGGTTAATTCCGGTGTAAACGCGCACAAAGTCAATGCCTTGCAGTTTGGCCGGATTGCCTTCTGCATCCACAGCCCAGTCAATTTTGAAGCCGTTGTCCATATTGTCGGGCATGTTATCGGCATACCCCCAGGGATAGAAATGCTCAATAATGAGTGAACCATTCTGCTCTTCACTCATATCTATTGCGTTACTTTTTAGTCTGGTGCCGCCAAAAGTGAGAGTGGGGGAGCCATTCAGCCAGAGCGGCCAGTAGCTTTGCTGATGAAAGCTGTTTTTATGCACAAACCCTTCGTCCCCTTGATTATCTTCCCAGGGAATGTAGGTGATGTCGGTAATAAATGACTGGCTTCCGGTTCCTGCAACCGGCGATTTATCGGAATCGGGTTTATGATATGTGATTTCATAATTTTTGATGGTTTCGGGTTTGTGGTATTCACTCCCGGCAAGTTCGTACCATTCATCGTCGGGGATGCCGTTGTTGTTGGTATCAAAGGAAACCATAACGATTCCCGGTTCGCTGCTTCCACCCGGCTTGACAGAGCCGTCAGGATTGAGTTCTGCAAAGGCATTTCCACTAATTTTGAAATCGTATTTGCCTGGCACATTGATGACCGTGTGGTCAAATCCGAAGGTGATATAACCGCCAAAACTGCCAAGAGAAACAATTCTCTGATTATTCTCTGCGATAGCTTCCTCAGCTTTGCGTACCATATCCTTTTCAGTATTTCCCGATTCGTAAACCGGTGCTTTATTCACAAACTGTCCGGGTGCGGGATGGTATTCAAACACTTTGGAAATGAAAGGACTGTATGCAATAAGTTCTTCTGTTACCAGAATTTTCAGCGTATGTTTCAGTGGATTGGCATCATCAATGATTTCGCAGGTTACGCTGTAATTTCCGGGTTTTTCCGCCAGGAAAATCAGGTTTCGTTCTTCTGACAGCAGCGAATCTTCGCCGACGCCGTTTTCTATTGTCCAGCGGTAGGCATCCCCGCTCAGCTCCGGTTTCAGGTGCAGCGCTTTCATGCGCTCAATGCGGTAGAAATCATCTAAACCAATGTTGACTAACGGTTCTTCGCGGGTGCAGGAGAGCAATCCTGCAAAAACCAAAAGCATTGAAATTTTAACTCTGTTTTTCATCTTCTGTTGTGAGTTTTTTTGTTTACAAAGGCAATGTGTGCGGGAATATCTCCGGTACGGACACTCCACTTCCGTTTTCCGGTTTTGCCGTAACAATGCAGCTGTCCGCTGGAGACATAATTTTTGGCATCGGTAATATAAATTTCACCGGTTTCTGGATGAACTGCAATACCGTAAGGCATCTCTATCACTTCTGCGGTTCCGTCTGAAATGAAATTTTCAGAAACAAGCGCTTTGGTTTTTACATTTACAATTCCATAAACTGCACTATTTTTTCCGGTCAGAAAATCAGATTTTGCACTGAAATAAAAGAGCGAATCACCATGAATGGCAAAGTTAGAGCAGGAAATCCCCAAAGAGTCGGTAATAATCCAATTTTCGGATGCGCCCTGTTTTTCTAACACAAACAGTGCGGGAGAAACATCGCTGCGGTTGCCCTGAGAACTGACCCAAAGTTTACCGTATTTATCTGCCCGGATGCGGTGCAGATTGATGCCCACAGGAATCTGTTTTATCTGTTTAAATCCGTCAAGGTTGATAACCGAAACGGTATTGTCATAGTTTGGTGCCCTGTAACCGCCTGAATTGGCTGCAAAAAGATATTTATCCACAATTTCCATCTCTTCCGGCTGGTAACCAACGGCAACTTCTGCTTCTATCCTGAAAGTTACGGTATCAATTTTATACACTGCGCCAAGGGGGGCATTATCGTCCATCGCCACCGGTCCTACATAGGAAGAAACATACGCTTTTCCCTCGTGGAAACGGATAAAACGGCAGTTGGGAATATCAATCTGGGCAATTTTTTTCGCCGTAAACAGATCCAGTACATCCACTTTGTGAGAAGCGTTGAGCACAACATAGAGCTTATTGCCATATATCTGAAGGTCGTTGCCCACATCGCCCATCTCTTTCACAACATTGGGATTTCTTTCCGGGAAAATGTTTCTCGAATAAATTCCTGTATGAAAATCCAAAAAGTCTATCGTCGATTTATTGCTGCCCATGTTGCCTTCATTGAGCAGGTAAATACCTGAAATTTCAGATTCGGGATTCCTGTCAACAGGCACTGTTTCCTGTTCCGCCGGAAAAAGCAATTCATCTTCGCGGCAGGAGTGAATGACCGTAATTAGGATTACGCAAATTACTGAGACTAATATGTTTAATGTCTTTTTCTTCATATTTCTACACTTAGTGAAATTCGGAAATTTCTTTTGGGCATGGGGTAGTTCAGAATCACATCGTAATCCTGGCTCAGCAGATTGTTGATTTCAGCACTGATTTTGGCAGAATAACCGATGATTTTCAGCTGTTTCATAACGGACAAGTCGTTGGTGTACCATGGCTGCATATGGTTGTATCGGATATTTTCCTGCTGGTTATAACGTTCGCCAACATAGATAAAACTGTAGTTGATTCCCCATGTCCTGAACCGGCTGTTTGCCGTGAATGAGCCGCTGTGATGCGGAATGTAGGGAATCTGGTGGGAATAATAGTTGTCAGCCGGATTGGTAAAATCCTGTGCATGTTGAAAAGTATATTGGAGCCTTCCGGTGACGGAAAAATCCCTTGCAGGTTCAAAGGCAGTTTGCATGGAAATATCAATACCCCTGATCTCCACATAGCCCAAGTTGAGCATCGTCCAGCGAAACTGCTGCCCTTTGGGATAGGCAATAATCTTATCTTTTATTTCATTGTAATATCCGTCAGTATTGAAGCGAAAATGGGAAAGAACCCTGTTCTTCCGGTTTTTTTCATACCACAGCCCGATGTTGTATTGCGTTACATACTCCGGGCGCAGGTTTGCATTGCCCATATCGGTGTAATAGAGATCGTTGAATGTGGGCATTCGGAATGATTGCTTAAAAAAAGCGTTGAAATTCAGGTTTTGATATGAAAACGGTTTGTAGGAGAGAAAAATAGCCGGTGAAAAAGCAGTTTCTTGAGCAGATTGCTCTTCATTGCTTATTCTGTTTTGCACAAAAATCCCCAGAATACTTGCCTGCCCTTTCAGCTTTCCCTGCTCAAAAGCAGTGGCAAGTGCCATCAGGTGCAGGTTCCTTATAGGAACGGGAAAATTCGCCGTTTCAGCCTCATTCAACTCATTTTTTCGGTTCAGCTTATTCCATTGATAATCATAGGAGAGCGAAACATCCCATCCTTTCAGCAGTGAATGAAGTCCGGCGGCTGACAGGTAAATTTCCTTCTGGCGATAGGTGTTGTCAACCTGCAAAAGATGGTTGTCCTTATTGATATAATGGGTAAAATCATTGGCATATTTTGCATTTGCCATTGCCCTGAAATGGGGTGAAACATCCTTTTTCAGCGTTCCCTGCAAAAAGGAGTTGTTGTCCCAAAGCCGCTCGCCGCGCCGCCACACATTGTTGACGATGGCGCCGGGAATTCCCCTTTCGGAATTGTAGTTGTATGCCCGCATGTTCCATGCGCCGTCAGGAATGGCGCCATGCACCCCGAATTCCATTCGCGTGGCATTGATATCGCCGTTTTTTCTCATAGCCGTGGTGTCATAAACCACATCGCCTTCCGGATTTTTCCTTTTGTAGCGAAATTCATATTCGCCGTCAGCGTTAATCCACTCACCATTGAAGGTAATGCTGATGCTGTCCGACAGCCTGTGTTCAAAAAGAACGGAAGGATTGAACAATCCAAAGGAACCGGTTTTGACTACAGCTTTCAGATTGATGTTTTTGCCGTTTTCAAACCGCGGCTTTTTTGAAGTCAGGTAGATGCTTCCTGCCGTTCCAAAATCTTTTGCCGGCTGAAAAATCTGACTTTTCTGACCGTTAAAAAGCGATATTTCTTCAATATTATCCAACGAAAATTTCCCCAGATCAATCTGTCCATTTTGTGCATTTCCCAACTGGATGCCATCGTAGAAAACGCCCATCTGGTTGGTTCCCATGCTTCGGATATCAACCGTTTTCAGTCCGCCGATTCCGCCGTAATCCTTAATCTGCACTCCCGAAAAATAGCGGATGGCATCGGCAACCGACAAGCTGCCCAATGATCTCAAATCTTCTCCTGCAAGTTTCTGAGCCGGAATAATTTCCCGCTGAAAAGGTGCAACCACCATAATCTCATCAAGGTGTTGCAGACTGTCCATTTTCGACTGACCAAACAACGGATTGAAGGCTGCAAGCAGGCAGACTACAACACAAAAACCATATTTTCTGAATAAAATCATTTTCCAAGTCCAAAATTTTCGGACACAGGATAAAACGCCAAAAGCAATTAAGCGGGTTTATGCAAGAAATAATTGGAGAAAACTTCTGTTTATCTGTTCTTTTCAAGCCCTGTTTCCCGAAAGCCATTATATGTTTTCCTTCATTTTGGCAGGTCTTCTGACTTACTCATCCTTTGTGCGTCCTTCCCATTCCGCTTTTCGGAACAGTGGTTATGAGTGTTGCACAAGGATATGAATGAGCTTACAGCAGCGGGTCTGTTCAGGATTTTCACCTGATTCCCTTTTCATTGTCCATTCTGAAAGAGATGAACAACACCAAAATTTTGCTTGCAAAAATAGTAAAGTTAATCGGTAACCCGGCACTTTTCTGAAAATGCCGGATAATTGTTAATGATTCACCCTTCCCGGTTCGCGCCGGTTTTTTCCCGGTGCTCCGGTCAGGTCGTCGCCCAGATCTTCACGGGCTTCTTCTGCAATTTTCTCTAATTGCTTCACGATTTCCGGGTAGTATTCAATAAGATTGTACCGCTCTCCGGGGTCGCGGCGCAAATCATAGAGACCTCCTTCGTGCATGAAATTTTCATTCACCTGTCCCGGATTTCCGTCACTGCCCGGTTCAAATCCCGCATAAGTGCGCCCCGGATGCGAAAACACCAGTTTCCAGTTCCCGTCCTGAACAGCTTCCAGACTGTTTCGCCGGTAGTAATACCAGAAAGATTTTCGCGGCGGTTCACTGTTTTCGCCTTTGATGAGCGAAAGAATACTGACGCCGTCAATTTTCTTTTTCGGAAGCGGCGCTTCTGCAATTTCAGCCAAAGTCGGCAAAATATCAATGCCCGAGATGAGATTATTATTTACTGTTCCGGGAGCAATTTTCCCTTTCCAGTACATGATGCAGGGAACACGCTGTCCGCCTTCATAGGAGCTTCCTTTTCCTTCGCGCAGTCCACCGGTGCTGCCGGCATGATTTCCGTAGTTGAGCCACGGTCCGTTATCGGAAGTGAAAATAAACAGCGTATTTTCTTCCAATCCGGTCTCTTTCAGCGTTTGAAGAATCTGCCCGACGCTCCAGTCAATTTCCATCATCACATCGCCATAAAGCCCCTGTTCGGATTTCCCTTCAAATTTTTCTGAAACATACAGCGGCACGTGAGGCATGGGGTGGGCGAGATAAACAAAAAATGGATTTTTTTGATTTGAACGTATAAAATCAACAGCCCGTTCCGTAAACCCGGTGGTAAATCTTTTCTGGTCGTCAGCGCTCACCGCCGGATTGACAACCGTCTCATTTTCAAATAGTGGCAGATCGGGAAAAGCGCCCGGTCCTCTTGGGTGAAGAGGCCACATATCGTTGGAATAGGGAATGCCGTAAAATTGGTCGAAACCGTGGCGCGTGGGCAGAAACTGCTCCTGAAAGCCAAGATGCCACTTGCCGAAAATTGCCGATTTATACCCTTTTTGCGCTAAGATTTCGGGAATGGTTTCCTCTTCAGCAGAAATACCATATTTCGATGAATGGCTCAGCGCGCCGGCAAAACCGATGCGGTTGGGGTAGCACCCGGTGAGCAGTCCGGCACGGGAAGCGCTGCAAACAGCCTGCGGCGAATAGTATCGCGAAAAGTAGATGCCTCCGGCTGCCATCTGGTCGAGATGCGGTGTTTCATAGCCGATGGCGCCGGTGAGTGAAATGTCACCAAACCCCATGTCATCCAGATAGATGATAACAAAGTTTACCGGTTTTCCGTCTTTTTTGGAACAGGAGAAAAACAGCGGAATGGCGAGGAGAATTAAAGCCAGAATACTAATTTTATGCTTCATAATTTGTGATTTTTCAGTTCAAACAAATTTAGCGTACAAATCCGGGAAAAGCAAGAAAAAATCTTTGTTGCGTGATTTTGCAAACTGTGCCTTGCTTTGCAAAAGCAAAAAACTGTGCTGAAATAAAAACTATTTTTTTTGTAATTTCATGGCAATGAATGAAAGACAAGGAGTAACAAATTTTTGCTCTGCGAACAATCGTTGAATCCATTTCCCATATTTTCTGTACTTTCCTAAAAAACCTTATTTTGTTATCAGCCCTGATAACCAATCGAATACCACTCTAAATCAACACCTCGTATGTTTGCATTTAGTTTTTAATTTATAGAAAAAACAAGAACTTTGCATAAATAAAAGAAAGTAAGTATGGGAATAGTAAAAAAACCTTGATAACAAATTTGTATATCGCTACTAAGAAATTACTTACCTTGTGTGTTTTTAGAATATTTTTTGTGACAATTAAAAATTATCATATACATTTATCATAAAAACTCATCAGCACAACTTCTTCTGATTTATGACCGCAGACTAAAAAATAGGAAGTAGTAATGATTTGCCTGATTAACAAATCGTTAACAAAATATTGTTTCTGATTAACAACCTTTATCGGATTCCATTTGTAATTTTGCATCAGCAAAATGGATATATAATCCACCATTTTAAAACATACAAGAATGAAAAAGTTAATTCAATTATTTTTTTTAGCCAGCTTTATGCTGTTTGCTACAGGTTTGAAAGCCCAGAAGCCACAAATAGTTTTTGAAAAGCTTGAACAGGACATGGGCACATTTAAAGAGTCCGATGGACCGCAAACCACAACGTTCAAATTTACCAACAAGGGAACTGTTCCGCTTGTGCTCAGCAGTGTACGCGCTTCCTGTGGATGTACAACACCGAAATGGACCAGAGAGCCGGTGGCTCCTCAGGGAACGGGAGAGATTCAGGTGAGCTACGATCCAAAAAACAGACCCGGTTCTTTTAACAAAACGGTAATGGTAAGCTCAAATGCTGAAAACGGAACTACGGTACTGCGGATTACCGGTCGTGTTGCCGAACGGGAAAAAACCCTTACAGAACTCTATCCGCGCGAAATTGGCGTACTCAGGGCAAAGCTGAACCATCTTTCTTTTGCGGAAATCACTCAAAATGAGGTGAAATCACAAGACCTTGAGTTAGTTAACGACACCGACAAACCGGTTAAGGTCGGTTTCCGTACGGTGCCGAAACACATTACTGCTGTTGCGGAACCCGAGACGATTCCCGCACACGGAACAGGGAACCTGAAAGTTACCTATAATGCAAAAGAAGCCGATACCTTCGGTTTTGCATCCCACAGGATTTATCTTTCACTGAATGGCAGCAATGATTACAGCGCATCCATCGGGGTGAGTGCAACAATTCAGGAAGATTTCTCAAGTCTTTCCGCACAGGAGCTGCAAAATGCACCGGTGGCTAAATTTTCCGAAATGTCGCACGATTTTGGCGACATGAAACACGGCGACAAAAAAGATCACATTTTCACGCTAACCAACGATGGTAAGTCGGAATTGGTTATTCGTAATGTCCGCTCATCATGCGGCTGCACCGCGGTTGCACCATCCAAAAAAGTGATTGCCCCGGGCGAATCAGCCCCCATCAAGGTAACTTTTGATTCGCGCGGAAAACGCGGGCGCCAGAGTAAAACGGTTACGGTTATCACAAATGACCCGAAAACCCCGACAAACATGTTGCGTATCTCCTGCAACATCATTTCTGAAACCTAAAATTTTCATAATTTACAATAATTCAGACGCCGCAGGAGAATTCTGCGGCGTTTGTTTTTGATGGATATCCGCTATTTAAAAAATATATCTCCTTTCAAAATCAGCCTACCGGATTAAAATGGTATTTTTGTCAGGTTATTCAGGAAAAATTCTTTAAATGTCGAAAAAAGAGAAACATTTTGAAAACAGCCCCGAGTTCAGGGGATTGAAAGTAAATGACGGTGTGAAACATCCGGGGGCATACAGCGATGATTCCATTCAGCGGTTTTTGAGCAAAAGCCGAGGCTTGTTGTCTGTTGATGAATATCTTGACGGAATTTTATCCGGGAATATAACATTGCTGAGTCAGGCTGTTACGCTTGTGGAAAGCTCCCGCCCCAAACATCAGGAGATTGCACAGGAGATAATCTCCCGCTGCCTTCCTTACAGCGGAAATTCTATCCGGATAGGTATTACAGGCGTTCCCGGAGCTGGGAAAAGTACGTTTATTGAAGCTTTGGGAAGCTACATCACCGAGCGCGGCGGCAAGCTTGCCGTTTTAGCCATTGACCCCAGCAGCGAACGCTCAAAAGGCAGTATTCTTGGCGACAAAACCCGAATGCAGAAACTTTCCGGCGATAAAAATGCTTATATCCGCCCAAGTCCTTCCGGCGGTTCGTTGGGGGGAGTTGCACGTAAAACCCGTGAAACTATTGTGTTGTGCGAAGCCGCAGGTTTCAACCACATTTTTATTGAAACCGTTGGGGTGGGGCAGAGTGAAACTGCTGTTCACTCTATGTCCGATTTTTTTCTGCTGCTTATGCTTGCAGGTGCCGGTGATGAACTTCAGGGAATCAAGCGTGGGATCATGGAAATGGCAGACCTGATTGCCATCAACAAAGCCGATGGTAACAATTTAGACAAAGCCAGAATTGCGCAGGTGCAATACAGCAGCGCACTTCACCTGTTTCCGCAAAAGGAATCGGGATGGACGCCCAAGGCGCTGACCTGCTCGGCGTTAGAAAATACCGGAATCACGGAAATTTGGGATGAGATTGAAGCATTCCGCAAAAAGACCGGAGAAAACAGGTTTTTTCATCAGAAACGAAACGCACAGGCTGCATTCTGGATGCACGAGACCATTCAGGAACAAATCAAACAAATGTTTTATACACATCCTGAAATGAAAACCAAAATTGAGCAAATGGAGAAACAGGTGCTTGGCAATGAAATCAGCTCTTTTGTAGCCGCCGGCAGGCTGCTTGAGGTGTACAAGGCGTTGAAATAAAAAGTTTTATTAATTTTGACATTCACTACGAAACAGTAGAGACAAAAAGTTGAAGCACGAAAAAACAGAACTTTTCAGAAAGAGTCCTGTTTTATAAGTTTAATATTAAAATCAGAAAAAATGGATTATGATGTATTGGTAATAGGAAGCGGTCCCGGTGGTTACGTCGCCGCAATAAGAGCATCTCAGCTGGGCATGAAAACAGCTGTTGTAGAAAAGGAAAACGTTGGCGGAATTTGTCTGAACTGGGGGTGTATCCCAACAAAATCGCTGATGAAAAGCGCTCAGGTTTTTGAATATGCCAAGCAGGCAGTTGATTACGGTGTTGTGATTAAGGGCGAAGTGAAACCCGATTTTCAGGCAATGGTCAAACGCAGCCGCAATGTTGCCGATGGCATGAGCAAAGGAGTGAACTTTCTGCTTAACAAAAATAAGGTTGAATCCATTACCGGATTTGGAAAACTTGCAGGAAAAAACAAGGTGGAAGTAACCGACGATTCAGGAAAAAAGAAAAATTATACGGCGAAACACGTTATTGTTGCGACTGGTGCGCGCTCACGCGAACTGCCCAATCTGCCCATCGACGGGAAAAAGATAATCGGCTATCGTCAGGCATTAAATTTAGAGAAACAGCCTGAAAGCATGGTAGTTGTAGGCTCAGGAGCCATAGGCAGTGAGTTTGCCTATTTCTACCAGTCAATCGGTACAAAAGTTACTCTAATTGAATTTATGCCGACTTTGGTACCCAATGAAGATGAAGAGGTTGCAAAGCAACTTGAACGCTCATTCAAAAAGATGAAAATGACGGTGATGACTGCTTCAACTGTTGAAAAAGTGGATACTTCGGGTGGTAAATGTAAAGTTACCATTAAAACCAAAAAGGGAGAAGAAACGGTTGACGCTGATATCGTGCTTTCTGCAGTGGGCATCACTTCCAATATCGAAAATATCGGTTTGGAAGAAATGGGAGTTAAGACTGAAAAGGGAAAGATTATCGTTGACGATTTCTATCGCACCAATGTTGAGGGAGTTTATGCCATCGGAGACATTGTTCACGGACCCGCACTGGCGCATGTTGCTTCTGCAGAAGGTATTGCCTGCGTTGAAAAAATAGCCGGTGAAAATCCTGAGCCGATTGATTATGAGAATATTCCAGGTTGCACCTACACCGGACCCGAAATTGCATCGGTTGGACTGACCGAAGCCAAAGCCAAAGAAGCCGGATACGAACTCAAAGTGGGCAAATTTCCCTATTCTGCCAGCGGAAAAGCAAATTCTGCCGGACAAAGAGACGGTTTTGTCAAGCTGATTTTTGATGCAAAATATGGAGAATTGTTAGGCGCACATCTGATTGGGGACAACGTAACAGAGATGATTGCAGAGCTTGTGGTTGCCCGCAAACTCGAAATCACCGGTAATGAGCTGATTAAATCGATCCATCCGCACCCAACCATGAGCGAGGCTGTTATGGAAGCAGCCGCAGCAGCCTACGGCGAAGTGATTCATATTTAATTGAACTTATGTATATATTGTTTGAAAGTTCTGCAAGTCATTGAAAATCAGAAACAATATTTTGTTTTTCAAAATAATGACATACATTTGCATCAATTATGAATTAACATTAAACCGTAGGTTTCTTGAAACAGTTTTAAAAAATTAAAAATTCAATTTAAAATTTACCTGATGAGAAGAATAACTCTTTTAGCAGCGCTTATCATATTGTCAAATATGGTTTTCGCAGGTGGTTTATTAACAAATACCAACCAGAGCGCACAGTTTATCCGCATGATGTCGCGGAATGCATCAACGGAAATAGACGCCGTCTATTTTAATCCAGCCGGTTTGATTAAGCTGGAAAACGGATGGCACTTTGCAGTTTCCAGTCAAACGATTTTTCAGACTAAACCGGTTGAAACGGAATTTCCGCTATTGAATAACGGAAATTACGAAGGGGTGGTTAATGTGCCTGTATTTCCCACAGGGTTTGGTGTTTACAAAATGGACAACTGGGCGTTTTCGCTCGGTTTCGGCCCAAATGCCGGCGGTGGCGCTGCCAAATATGACCGCGGATTGCCTTCTTTTGAAATCCCGATCACCAAAGTAGTTCCCGGACTTGCCGGATTAGCCATGATTGATCCGTCCTGGAAGGTTGATGGCTACAATGCTGACATCTCATTCGACGGGAGTTCAGTCTTTTGGGGAATTCAACTGGGTGCAACCTACCAAATCAGCGATATTTTCTCGGTTTACGGCGGTGTGCGCTACCTTCCTGCAAAAAATACTTATCAGGGAGTTATTGAAAACATACAGCTGAAAGTTAATAGCGACTATGTTTCTGCAGCGCCATGGATGACAGAAAAATCCGGACAAACTGCCGTGCTTGCTGGGCTTGCAAATGCAGCGGCAGATATGCCGCAAACTTTACAGCCGCTTATTGACGGAGGCGCTGCCGATTTTACGCTGGCACAGCTTGAACTGGCAGGGCGTATATCAGCCGCACAGCGTCTTGGAATTGAAACCGGTTTGCAAATGATGGAGCTTTCCCCGGAGCAGATCAATGCTATGAGTTTGGGCATGATTCAGGGCGCTTTTGAGGAAGCCAGTCCCACATTTCGTGCAACCGCTGCCCAGCTGTCCGGAGCTTCGGGCAGTCTTGCGGAAACAGCCGGAAAGCTTGGGGACAAAAATGTGAATACGGTTCAGACCGGCAACGGATTTACGCCTATGGTGGGGCTTAATATTTCACCGGTTGAAAACCTGAATATTGCCCTTAAATATGAGATGAAAACCGGGCTGACACTAAAAAATGAACCTCAGGAGGGGGATAACTACAGCAATGAACTGTTTGGCAGTCAGGTAGCCAGTGATATTCCCGCAATTCTCGCTGCCGGGGTGGGGTACAAAACCGGAATAGTTGAAGCACAGCTCTCCTATAACATGTATTTCAACAAAGGGGTGAACTGGGGCGTAAATATCCGCGATTATGCCGCTGGACATGACCCGGTCAGACAGCGCGAAATTGCTCAGAACGGGATTGAATTGGGATTAGGGCTGCAGTTTGACGTGCACGAAAAATTCGCACTGAGCGTAGGCGGACTTTATGGCGACATGGGCGTGGCAGACAACTACCAGAGCGATTTCAGCTATACCAATCCGTCAGTTACCGGCGGAATCGGATTTGCCTGGAAAATTACCGACGCGCTCACTTTGGATGCCGGTTTTTCAAACACTTTTTATCAGGATGTAACGGTTTCGTTCACCGATCCTGATGTTGGAAATTACAAGGAACATCTGAAAAAAACTACCCAAAGCTTTGCAATCGGACTCTCATACAGCTTATTTTAAATGAGGAGCTGAAGAAGCGGATAGCTTCTGGGGAAAGGCGCCAGGCAGTTTTCAGGTTGCAATAAAAGATAAAACCAAAATTATTGTGATTGAATTGTCTGGCGCTTTTTTAATGGTAAAAGTTCTTTTGTCCGGTAAACTTTTATGGAAGGAAAAATTGGAATTTTCACTTCATCCGGGTTAAAACAGAAAGTAAGGAGACAAATCTTTTTGTTTAACCGGATAAAATTGATTTGTAAGTTACATTGTTAAATGTCTAATTCTCTCAAAATGAATAAAGTATTGATTTTAGGTTTGATAATTTTCAGCCTTGTACTGGTAAATTGCAGCAAAGAGGAGGAAACGAAAAATGAGCTTGAAACGATTCTGACCACTCCTGTTTGGAGAGCCGACTCATTACTTGCCAACGGTGTGGATGCAAGTGGTTTCGGGGAATTGTTAGAAAAATTCAAGGGCGATGTCAAATTCAACAAGGATTACACCGGTACTTTTGGCAAATACAGTGGAACATGGTGGCTTTCAGGTGATAATTCCAGTATCACAATAAAAAGCGACTCCTTGCTGATTCCGCTGACTTGCAGGATTGTAGAGCTTGTGCCCGCATCTTTTAAAATAACAACGGCTATTCCTGATCCTACAAATCTTTCAACCCAGATAAAGATCAGAATGACCTTTAAACCGAAATAATGCGTTGCTTTTTCTCCATAATTTATCTTTCCATTTCCCTGTCAACTTTTGCCGCCCCCGACGGAGTAGTCAAAGGCAGGGTTTATGACGCCTCCACCGGAACCGGATTGGAAGAAGTGGATATTTTATATGGAGAAAACCGGGGAACCTTAACCGGCAGGGATGGATATTATACAATTGCTGCTCCGCCCGGAAGAATGGCGCTTTCATTTCGTTTTATCGGTTATAAAACTGTAACCCGGGATGTTTATTTAACTGAGCGTGATACAGTCTTTCTGAATATCGGTCTGGAACCGGAAATAACAAATATTGAACAGGTTGTGGTCAGTGCCGGACGCGTTGAACAGCGCATTTCCGAGCTTTCCGTCTCCATGAATGTGATAAGACCCGGTTTCCTGTCGGAAAATCATATTTCCGATACCAGGGAGCTGATTACCAAGACTTCCGGTATAGAAGTGCTGGATGGTCAGGCATCTGTGCGTGGGGGAAGCGGATTCAGCTATGGAGCTGGAAGCCGTGTGCTTGCGCTCATTGACGGTTTACCGGTGATTTCTGCCGATGCCGGAAATATTCGCTGGCAGTTTCTGCCCATGGAAAACATTTCCCAGATTGAAATTATCAAGGGAGCTTCTTCTGTGATTTACGGTTCGTCAGCGCTCAACGGGGTCATTAATTTCAGGACGGCTGATGCAACGGAAACGCCGGTTACCCGTTTTTATGCAGAAACCGGAATTTTCGGACCGCCCGCAAACAGAGCCTGGAAGTGGTGGTCAGCACCGCGGACTTTTATGAGTTCTTCGTTTTCGCACTTGCGAAAACTGGGAAATACCGACCTGGCAATCGGAGCTTATCTGCTGAATGATAACGGATACCGGAAACTGAACAGTGACAGGCTGCTGCGCATGAATTTTAAGCTGAAACACCGGAACAGTAACGTGGACGGCTTATCCTATGGCTTGTCATTCAACGGCGGCACTAATGAAAAAACAGATTTTGTGTTGTGGGAAAATGCAACTGACGGGGCGCTGAAACAGCAGGAGGCGACAGCTATTGAGCTGCACGGGAATTTTTTTGCATTAGATCCGTTTGTTTCCTTTAAAAAAGGGAAAAAGAGCAGACACGATTTCAGGGGACGGTTGCAGTTTTCCGATAATAAATATCCATATTCTGAACAAAACGACAGTGAAACATTCAGCTTCTTTTCAGAATATCAGTTTTTTCATCAATTCAACAGAAAATTCAGCCTGAATTCCGGTTTTTCACAAAACATTTCCCGTGTTCATTCAAANNCCATAGTCTCGTTGGCTCGGAGATGTGTATAAGAGACAGCGTCAGAATGGAGCAAAACCGATTGGATGGCGACTTCGACAAGTTAGTGCCTTTGCTCAGAGCGGGCTTGAATTTCAGGGCGATGGACTACACTTTTTTGAGAGCTTCCTTTGGACAAGGTTACCGCTTCCCGTCAATTGCCGAAAAATTTGCAGCAACCACACTCGGCTCCGTTAAAATTTTTCCCAATCCATATATCAAACCTGAAAAGGGATGGAACACGGAAGTCGGTATAAAACAGGGAATTGCAACGGAATATTTCAATGGATTTCTCGATGCTGCACTTTTTTATCTGCAAAGCACAGAGATGATTGAATATATTTTCGGGATTTATCCCGATTCCGGCACGGAAACGTTTAGCTTCGGTTTCAGAGCTGAAAACCAGGAAGCTTCAAGAGTTTACGGAAGCGAAATACAGCTTGCACTGACCGCTTCAACCGGCAGATTTATGCACAGTTTCAACGGAGGATATACGTTTATGTATCCTGTTGAATTTAATCGTGTTACAGGTAAAAACAGCGATGTGATGCTGAAATACCGGCGAAAACATTCAACTGTTTTTAATTTTTCAACAGCTTACCGGAAAACTGAATTGGGAATTGGGATTTATGCAAAATCGAAATTGCTGAATATTGATGATGTTTTTGTAAACGAACTCACACGGGAGAACATATTGCCCGGTTTCTACGATTACTGGATTCATAAAAACAGAGGTTACTGGCTCTCCGATATAAGCTTAAGGTATTCAATAACACCCCGATACGACATATCATTTGTCGTGAAAAACGCCACCAACACGGAATATATGGGGCGTCCGGGAGATATTCAGTCTCCCCGAAATTTCAGCCTGCGGTTCAGTGGAAAATTTTAATGGAATTAATTTTTATCCGGATTTTTCACGGTTCCCATAAACAGAATTGCACCTGTGCTTTTTTCTGTGATGGCATACATGAAGGGTCTGTCCACGGTAAAATAAACAATTTCCGGTTCGTCTATGGCTGAGGTCTCTCTTATGCCAACAACGGTTACAGCGGCGGCTTCGGTTCCTTCTTCATTCACTTCGATAAAGGTTTTATGCTTGACAAAATCAATGCACAAACCACCGTTTATGTTTATTTTTCGAAAATCGGCGCTTGAAGAAAAAGCAATGCCCATGCCCATTTCAGTCAAAATATCATTCAGTGTGATTTCATATTCATATTTAAAACGCGGAAGTTTAATATCTACCTTTTGCGTTTCACCAAAACCAGCTAACCAGCTGCCCCAGTTCTCTTTATTCAGCTTGCCAGCGATGTCTGCAATAGTTTTATCCTTTTGAGGAAGGAAAACATACATGTTGTAATTTCCTTTGCCATAGGGGAGCTGAACGGCGCTGAACAGTTCGTTGGAAGCGTAGGGCATGAAATCCGTTCGTTGCATGGTTTCAACTTCAATACTTTTGTCGTTTTCAATATAAAACGGAAGTTTTTTTGTGTTTTTTTTGTTAAATTCGGTTTGCCAGACTCCTTTAAAATAGATAGCATTCAGCAGGAACATTACATGAGCCGGAGATATTTCGTCAAGGATGGATTCGATTTTATCTTTCGTCTTTTTTGCAACCCACCCGTTTATGACGGAGAGCGCTTTTTTTTGATTTTGAAAATCCAACGCTGAAACTTCAGCTGAATAATATTTTTTGTTGGTGGTTACAAATTCGTTTTCCACCTGAAAATCTTCACGATAAAAAATGGCATTGGCAATTTCCAGAATAACTTTTTTGTCTAAGGATTTTAAAGCGTTCACCAGCTCATAGTAAGACAAATTGATTTCTTCAGGTGTCAGCCCGTAAACTTTCAGCGCTTTCTCCATTGCAGTTTTGGTTTCGCCGTCGGCGCCATTATAGGTCATTGCCAGCGCCAGGCTCACGCTCAGCGGTGAAACCATGATATTCTCGTAATCATTATCCGAAGTAAAAATATTTTGATAGAGTTCAAAACCGAAATTATTTTCGGCATCAATCAGCCGGGCAGTCTTTTCTGTAACAATTATTTCATTATCATCAGCGCTGTCAGGCAGATTGCAGCTTCCCGGAAACAGGAACAACATTGCCAGAATAAGAAGTGATATAGGTTTCATAATTCTTTTTTTATTAATTGGAGACAATAACTTTATGATGCTTTTCGGCGCAAAATGGTTGCGTGGGATAAAAAAAATATTTTTTAACGCAACCCTTTTGCAGGTTAATGTATCTATTCATTGTTTTTGGCAAATTTATAAATAAGGATTCAGAAATTTGATATTAATGAAAATGAGAAAATATTTATTAGTAATTTTTGCATCTCTTTTTACCTCAGTCGCTTATGCGGGAATTCTGGATTCCCTTTCTGTTGGATTGGGAGGTGGATATAATAATTACAATACTTTTCAGGGAGAATTGTACTTGAAATCCGATTTCAGAACATTTAACCGACACAGCGAAATAAAAGTGGGATTAAACAACCGCTCCTATCAGTTTACTTTTGATAAGTTGTCTGAACTGGAAGCTTCTTCTGTTGGATTATTTGGAGATTTTGTGATTTATCCTTTTGATAAAGGGCTTTTTGCCGGGGTTCGCTGGGAAATGCTGAATTTCAACTGGTTGTCTGATGCATCGAAAGATAGAGTACGGAGTGAAAGAGATTATGAACCTACATCCTTATATACAGGTACTTGTTTGTTTTTTTAGATTGGTTATCAATTTAGAATTTCAGACAGCTTTGGCGTAAAAATATATGGACAACCCGGAATTCAGCAATATAAAATATCAAATGGCTCCTTTTCTTCCGGCAATTACGCTCTGGCAGGCTCAGATAATCTGATAGCGGAAGATCACTATAATTTTGTTTACAACATTAACCTGAGTTTAGAGTTTAAAATAAAATAAACTGAAATTGTTCAAAGTCAATAAACTATAAAAAGAGAGGAAGTTTATGCGAAAAACATCGCAGAATTAATCCTTAAATTTGCAAAGAAATTTTGCAGACTTGATTTGGAAGATCTGAAACAAATTATAAACGAATGTGCTTCAGGTAATGCACGTGCACAGGAGAAGCTTTACCGGATGTTTGCACCGAAAATGTTCGGAGTTTGCCTGCGCTATGCAACAAACCGGAGTGAGGCGGAAGATAACCTGCAGGATGGATTTATCAATGTTTTTTTAAAAATTAAAAGCTTCAGGCACGAAGGCTCTTTTGAAGGATGGATGAGAAGAATTATGGTGAATGTGTCGTTGGGAAGACTCAGAGAAAAACAGACTTTATATCTGGTTGAAGATATTGGAGAGCATGAAAGCTTGTCGGAAACAGATGATGTTCTGGAGCAGTTAGAGGCAAAGGAGTTGCTGAAACTGGTTCAGGAACTTCCTCCGGGCTATCGCGCGGTTTTTAATCTTTATGCAATTGAAGATATGAATCACAGGGAGATAAGTGAAACTTTGGGGGTGTCGCTGGGGACATCCAAATCGAACCTTGCACGGGCAAGGAGTATTTTAAAACGTAAAGTCAATGAGCTTTATGGTAAAGTGGAGTCAAAAGCAAATTGAAGAACAGTATGATGGATGAGTTAAACATAGACAAAATTTTCAAGGAAAAGTTAGAGGGGTTTTCGGAAGACCCGCCGGCTTTTCTGTGGGAGAATGTCAGCGCCGGACTTGCCGAAAATCGCCGCAGGAAAAGGACGATGCTATATGCCCGGGTGGCGGCAGCATCGTTACTTGCCATGGCTTTGGTTGCCGGATGGCTTTTTTACGATGTACAAAAAGCTGAATTGCCACAGATAGCTGAATCAGAAAAGATTAATACGGAGATTGAGCAAAAAACGGAAAGTGCGAAAAAAACTGAAATTTCTTCTGAAGAACAACATATTGATGAGGGGACTCAGGTTTCCGGTCAGTTTTTGGCAGAAGCAACTCCGGACGAATTTATTTCATATAAATCAAAAGAAGAAGAAAAACCGGCTATCGTCACCAGAGAAGTGATTTTGCCCGGGTACGTTGCCCTGACCGGAGAGCACGAGATGAATATGATTGCATCAATAGAACCGAAAATTGGTGGTGAAAAGCATGTTGCTGAAACTTTACGGTTTGCAGAAGAAAAGACAGAAGTTCTTCCCGAAAAATGGGAGAGCGATCTGATTGCCGAAAATGTGCGCACCCAATCTGCTTCTGCTAAGAGGGATCACAGCGGCTGGAAGTTAGGCGTAAATGTATCTCCCGGCTATTCTTCCTACACGGCAAAGCATGATGCAGACTATGCCGGCAGCATGACCTATCAGGAGAATGAAGGAAATGCCAATTTGAGCGGAGGATTTTCGGTGCAGTATAAAACCGGGAAAAAAATACGGCTCGAAAGCGGAGTTTACTATGCGCAAAACGGCAAGCATTCCGGAATTTCTTCAATGTTGGCTGAAATGCAGCCGCAGAGTGAAATGTTCTTTGCTTCCGGAGATTTGTACTTTAATGTGCCGCTCAACCTTGATGATAACCAGCTGATGATGAACAGCACTGCCGGGGTTGTTGAGTTTGAAAATCTCCCTGAAGGGGCTGAAGTTGCTGGTGAAATGGAAGTTATGATGAAATCTGCCACACCTTTGCTGTCTCAGGGAGAATTGTCTCAGGTGTTTGATTTTGTGGAAATTCCGCTCTATGTGCGCTATCTGCTTCTTGACCGGAAGATTGGCATCGAGCTGATGGGTGGCGTGAATGCCGGAGTGGTTGTCGGCAATAAGGCTTACCTTGATAATGAGTACGGAATGCAGAATGTTGGCAAAACCCGTGATGTTTCTGCTGTGAACGTGCTGAGCACCGTTGGGGTGGGGGTGAACTATGCACTGAGTAAGAATATCTCCATTGCCGTTGAGCCGCGCCTGAATTATTACCTGAACTCCATCAACCAAAACCGTGATGTTGATTTCAGACCATACCGGATTGGGATTTACACCGGTTTGTATTACGAATTTTAGCTTCAATATTTTGAAATAGATAGATACCCGAAGAGAGGCACAAGATATAGAGTGTCAGGTATCAAGACTGTGGAATTAACAGGTTTTTTGCAAATAGTCTCCCGCAGATTTCGCTGATTGTTGCAGAATTTTTCGTTGATTCTTAATCCGTAAATATCCGTGTTGAGCCTGCTCATCCGTGGCATCAGCGTTCTGTTTTTATTAATTTGCCACTAAATCTTGCAAAATTTTTTCAATGGTTTTTATGGCATTTCTTGTGTGATTTATTTCTCGCAGATTTACGCAGATTCTTAATTTGAAAACCAATCCCCCTTAATCCCCCCTGCCGGCAGGCAGGGGGGATTAAGGGGGACGAGTGCTGATGTTGCCTCTTTGCAGATTCCTGATAATAATCACTCTGTATTTTTTTACTGCAAATGCTCCTTAATCTCCATTTCATCCCCACTTAATCACCACCTATTCTCCTCTTTCTTTCCTCCTCTCTTACCCAGCGCTTCATACAGAATTTCCACCGGATGTTTGGCATTTTTTCCGGCTCCATCTTTTATCTGGTGGCGGCAGGAGGTTCCGGGGGCTGCAATGATGCAGTTTGTAGAAGCTTTTCGGATAGCGGGAAACAGCACCATTTCACCGATTTTCATGGAAAGCTCGTAGTGCTCCTTTTCATAGCCGAATGAACCTGCCATGCCGCAGCAACCGGACGGAATTTCTTTTACGGAGTAGTTTTTCGGTAATGAAAGCATCTTTATGGTGGGTGCAGTGCTTGCCACCGCCTTTTGCTGACAATGACCCTGAAGCAGAATTTCTGTTTTTTGATCAGTGAACTGTTCCGGCAAAATGTTTCCTTTTTCAATTTCAGCCGAGAAAAACTCCTCAAAAAGTAGCGCATTCCGGGCTAAATTCCTTGCAGCGGGTTGCAACGCTTCATTGACCAACTCGGGATATTCATCACGGAAGGTGAGAATAGTTGACGGCTCAATGCCTAACAGCGGCGTTTCATCCGTAACAATATCCTTCAGCAGGTTTACATTTTCTGTTGCAATTTTTTGGGCAGTGCGCACCAATCCTTTGGAGAGAAAAGTCCTTCCGCTCTCCCTGTGCTTTGGAATTTTCACTTCGTAGCCTAACTTAGTCAGCAGAAAAATGGCTTTGATTCCGATATCGCTTTCGTTGAAATTGGTGAATTCGTCATTATAGAGATAAACCCTTTTTTTCAGCTCCGTTTCCGGCAGGAAATTATTTTTGCGCGCCAGATTTGACAATGTTTTTTTGGACAGCGAGGGCAGATTTCGCGGTGTGGCGATGCCGAAAGCCTTTTTGAACAGAGAGGTGTGCATCATAAAGTTTGCAATGGGACGAATCCACACCGCCAGCCGGTTGAGTTGCGGCAGATAGGCAATCAGCCGTGAGCGCAGCGGAATACCGTGAATATCATAGTATTGCTGCATAAATTCTGCTTTCAGTTTGGTCATGTCCACGTTTGAAGGACACTCGGCTTTACAGGCTTTGCAGGAGATGCAGAGGTCAAGGATATTGTAAATCTCCTTCTGATCAAAAGGTTTATCCTTTTTGGGAGAATAGAGAAATTCACGAAGAATATTTGCCCGTCCGCGCGTACTTTTATCTTCGTCGCGGGTAGCCATGTAGGTTGGGCACATGGTGCCGCCTATGATTTCGCTTTTGCGGCAATCGCCTGAACCATTGCACTTTTCAATACTCCGGAAATAACCTTTATATCTGGAAAAATCAAAAACCGTTTCATATTCGGGAGTTGGCTTTCCGGGAATGACCCGTAAACTTTCTGTGATGGATGGCGTATCGGTAATTTTTCCCGGGTTGAGAATATTACCCGGGTCCCACACTTTTTTGAGTTTTTTCAGCAATTTATAATTGTGCTCGCCCAACATATAGGGAATAAATTTCCCGCGCACCCTGCCGTCGCCGTGCTCTCCGCTCATGGAGCCGCGGTATTTTTTCACCAATGCCGCCACTTCATTCATCAGCATATCAAACAGTTTGACATCATTCGGGTCTTTGAAATTAATAAGCGGTCTGAAATGAATTTCCCCTGTGGCGATGTGCGCATAATAAACACTGGTGAGACCAAGTTTTTTCAGTACTTTTTTGAAATCGGCAATGTAGTCGGGCAGATTTTGGGGAACGACTGCTGTATCTTCAATTCCGGGAACGCCTTTGCGGTCGCCCGGAATGTTTGACAGCAGGCCCAATCCAGCAGTGCGCAGCGACCACACCCGTTTGATGTTTTCATCGCCGGTGATCAGCGGGAAGTGATAACCCAATCCGACTTCCCGCAGCTCCTTTTCAAGAGCGGCTGCCTTCATGCTGAGTTCCTCTTCCGTTTCGCAGGCAAACTCAATCATCAGCATGGCGCCGGGGTCGCCTTTCACAAAAAAGCGGTTTTTGTTTTGTTCGATGTTCTCTTTGGTACATTGCAGAATAATGTCATCCATCAGTTCGATGGCTCCCGGATTGTGCTTCAGCGCAATCAAATTGCCCTGCAGCGACTCTTCCAGCGTTTCGAAATGAGCGCAAAGCAGCCCGATATGTTTGGGAGGCAACGGAATGAGATTTAGCTTTATGCGGTGAGAAAAAGCAAGCGTTCCCTCTGAACCTGCAAGCAGTTTGCAGAAATTAAACGGTTCGCCGCCTTCTCTGAAAATTTCCGAATCTAACAATATATCAATGGCGTAACCCATATTCCGGCGCGTAATCCGCGGATCGGGAAAGTTTTCCCGAATCTCCTGTCGGTTCTCCGGATCGGACAGCATTTCATAAATATTCTGATACACAGAGCGTTCCAGTGTATTGGGATTTCCGTTAAGTTTTTGATGAAACTCCGCTTTAGTGAGCGATTTGAACGTTGTTTCGGAACCATCCGAAAGGATGGCGTCCACCTCCAGAACATGTTCGCGCACGCTGCCGTATATGAGCGAATGCAAGCCGCAGGAGTTATTTCCCAACATGCCGCCGATAACACAACGGTTGGCGGTTGATGTTTCAGGTCCGAATTGCAGTCCGTGGGGAGCTAACATCAGGTTCAGCTCAGCCAGCACAACGCCCGGTTCCACAATGGCATAGCGCTCTTCTGCGTTTATTTCTAAAACTTTATTCATGTATTTCGATATGTCCACAACAATTCCGGGACCCACAACCTGTCCGGCAAGTGAAGTTCCGCCACCGCGCGGAATAACAGAAGTGCTGTTTTGACGGGCAAAAGCGATGATTTTTCTGATGTCGCCCTTGTTTTTGGGGCGGGTAACAGCCAATGGAATTTCCCGGTATTGCGAAGCATCGGTGGAGTAGAGAACGCGCTGCACGTTGTCGGTGAACAAATCTCCGTCTAATTGCGCTTTAAGCTGATTGAAAGCAGGTTGCATAAGAGTTCATTTATTATGGTACCCCAAAATTAAGATTTTGTAAGAATATATCCATTTTCTGTCTCATCATATTTCAAATCCAGCCCCTCAGTTTGTAGTAGCCCAATGCCAATATTTCCCGCATAAAACTGACTTCATATTTCAGATGATTCCATATCTGATACCGCATCTGCATGTTTTTGCCCACTCCGGGAATGACAATTTCACGACCGCCTAACTCGCGATCGCTGAACTTTAAATCTGCTTCGGAAACGTTTTCAAATGCCGGCAGCGCATTAACTTGCTCAAATCCCGCTTTTTGAAAACTGAGCACAGACCGGCGGGTATGTTCCGGGGAGGTAACCAACAAAACGGAGAGCGAAGTATCCGTAATTTCTGCACAATTCAGCGCCTGTGCCCGCGTGTTTTTTCCCCTGTTTTCAAACTGAATTTTCTTCGGATTGACTCCCCGCATAGTCAGCTCATTTTCAATTTGATGCGGAGTGCTCAGGCTATCGGACAAGCTGCCCGGCATGGCAATAATAACCTGCGCATCGGGGAAGCTGCCTGCCGCTTTGGCGGTAAACCAGCTCCGCATCAGGTTGCTTTCGCTGGGCATGCCCCCGCCGCCAAGCAGGATGATGACTGATGGTTTTTGGTCAAATACGGTTTTGCTGGTGCCAAGCCAGTGAATTCCCCAAAAAGGGAGTGTCGTGAAAGCAAGAATCAGCGCCGCAATAAAAATTATGCCTGACAATTGGGCGAAAATTCGGAGTAT
>LSQX01377170.1_pt1 | contig 33097 bp, 21 predicted proteins | sample 654561 | NCBI WGS metagenome assembly LSQX01 (sample SAMN04489861, study PRJNA283612) | anaerobic digester metagenome | isolation source: 4 biogas reactors fed with cattle manure at either 37C or 55C with and... | place: Denmark: Kongens Lyngby | collected 2014 | reverse complement strand
AGTGGTAGTGTATCTGACTCTTATTCAGAAGGAAGTATCACTGGAACAGGAGATTATATTGGAGGCTTGGTTGGTTTGGGGTATTCAGTAACCTCTTCATATCATGTCGGAGATGTAGGTGGTAGCAATTTGGTTGGTGGCCTTATTGGATATGCCAGTGGTACTGTAAAAACCTCTCATTCAGAGGGAAGCGTAATAGGCATTTATCAGGTGGGTGGCCTTGTTGGTAGAGCTGGAATAGTGGATAGCTCATATTCTACAGCAAATGTCAAGGGAGATGACAATGTGGGTGGACTTATTGGAAGTGCGGATAGTACTGTTTCTAGTTCTTATGCTACAGGGAGTGTGGTAGGGGATACAAACAACTCTTCTGCTGGTAATGATAACTTAGGAGGCTTGGTTGGATATCAATATTCTGGCTCTGTTATAAAGTCGATGGCCTTAGGAAATGTTTCTGGAACCACTAAATTAGGTGGACTTGTAGGACGATTTGATGGAACTTCAATAAAGCAATCCTATGCGAATGGCAATGTCACTGGAAATTATGCTGGTGATCCAGCTAATGAAGTTGGAAATTATTACATTGGTGGTCTTGTTGGGTATGCTAGTGGATCATTCACAGAAACTTATTCCAGTGGAGTTGTCAAAGGTATAGCCGGTGGCTGTATAGTGGGTTATGTCAACGGTTCTTTGACTATATCAAAGTCCTATTTTGATAAAACAAAATGTAATTTGGGTGTTGATGGCGGCGAAGATGCTGTTTCTATTATAGGAGATCCAGCTAAGACAAGTTTTGAAATGCAAACCCAAGAGACATTTGAAAATTGGGATTTTATTGAAACCTGGATGATTTTTGAAAATACATATCCTTTCCTACAAATTTATACTAATCCACTGGTTAATGCTGAAGTGACTACGGAATCATTAGAAGGGTATGTGTATGATGGCTCTGTAAAAACGCCTCTGGTGACTTCAGTTAAACTCTTTGGAGAAATTTTGTCTTATGAAACAGAATATACAATTTCTTATAAAAACAATTTAAATGCAGGAATAGCTTTTATTTATGTATGTGGAGTCCAGCCATATTATGGATGTAAAGAAATTAATTATGAAATTACAAGGAAACCAATTGAATTGACTGTAGCTTCTATTGAAAACAAAGAGTATTCAGGTACTGCATTGAGGCCAAAGCTCTTGGTTTACAATGGAGATGTTTTGTTAGCTGATTCTGTGTATTCTGTGGAGTATAAAGATAATATTAATGCTGGAATTGCCTCCGTGACTGTGTCTATGAAAGGCAATTACAGCGGTTTATACACCACTACATTTAAGATTGATAAGAAAACTCCGATCATTATAACTCCCCCTAAAGCAAGCGATATTGTGTTGGGTAACACCCTCAAATCATCTGTCTTGAGTGGTGCTATTATGGATATAGAAGGTGAGTTTTTATGGAAAAATCCTGAGATAATTCCTGACTTGAATAATGATGGGTATGCCGCAGTTTTTGTGCCGACAGACTCGATGAATTACACTCACTCACTAGAAGTTATTGTCCCTCTAAAAGTTCTTGATATGGTGGATGTTCTAGTGCATTCGGAAACAGCTACATTGGATAGTATTGTAATCTTAAAAGGTTCAAATTATACTCTGCCAGATATTCCAGATAGCACAGGGTATAATTTCATAGGTTTTTTTATCAATGAAACGAATGTAGGGCATCCAGGAGATCAAATTTTGATCAATAAAAGTACAGTTATAAAAGCAAAATATGAAATAAAAACTTTTGTAATTTCTTTTATGAATAATGATTTGAGACTCCAGATTAGCACACTTGACTATGGATCAACTCCAATTTACTCTGCTGGTACACCTACTAGAGTTCCAACAGATTCATCGACTTTTAGTTTTATAGGATGGAACCAGGAATTTACGCCAGTTTCAAGTGATGTAGTTTATCATGCTCAATTTAATGAGACTTTAAAAAAATTCTATGTTTATTTTATGACTAAAAATAATTTATTACAGCTTCAACAACTTGATTACGGTGTAACACCCATATACACAGGAAATGCACCAACAAAGAAATCTTCGGCAACTCATAATTATGAATTTGTAGGATGGTCTCCAGAAATAGGCCCTACTACAAAAGATATAAATTATATTGCTGTATTTGATAGCTCTACTTTGCTAGGGATAAAAGACAATCCATTTGCTAGTTTTGGAGTCTCAGTAAAAGAGCATTCTAGATACATTCAAATTAATAATGCAAAAGTCGGCTCTTTGTACACCATCCTTGATGTACAAGGCTGTGTTGTCAAAAAAGGTCTAGTAGGCTCTTCGAGTTTCAATATTACGATACCCCAATCGGGACATTATTTAATTAAAATTGGAAGTCAGACTCGTAGGGTAAATATCAAATAAAGAGCACAGCGTCTCTCGTTTCACTTACAATGACGGGGGATGCGTGTTTGAAAATCGGGGAGATGCGTGTCAGAAAATTGGGAGGATGCGTGCCTAAAAATCGGGGGGATGCGTGCCAGAAAATTGGGAGGATGTGGTGCAAAAAGTTCTACATTGAGCCTGTCGAAGTGCGTGCCAGAAAATGTAGTCCATCTCTAAATACTAAAACCTTCCATCTTTGAATTAAAAAAGCCAGGCGTGTGTGAGACTTTATTATAAAAGAGCTTTCTTTTGTGTTTTAGAAGGTGTTTTTGTGAAAGAATATAATGAAGTGATTTAGTATTATTTTGTTTGTTTTTTTAATGCGTTTGAGTTTTATTGCTAGATTTAGTTCATGCCCTTTTTGTTGTTGTTTTTGTGTTTTTTTACGCTTTCTTTTGCTGTGGAAGAGTCTTCGTTGGTGCATTTTAAAGGGGTTTTAAAAGATTCTTTGTTTGTGGATGATTTGTGTACTGTGGAATTGCTGGAGACGGGAGAAATTCAAGAGGTGCGTTGGGGAGATCCTTTTGAAATGATTTTGCCAAAGGATACTTTGTGGAATTTATGCGTTTATGCTTCTAAAAAAGAGAAGTGTTTTGAGCTTTTGTATTTGGGAGAGGAGAGCGTTTTTGCGGCCGAGATTACCGATAATTTGATGGTGACACACTACGATGATGATTCTGTAGAAAAAATTCCTGAGCCTATTTTTGAGCTTCAAGAAAATACAGATTTAGATATTGAAGATTTTTTGGAGTCCAAGTTAGAAAGCCATACAGAGTTAAAGAAAGTTTTGGTTCAAATTCGTCGAAAGCCTAAGCGAACGCTGGGGTCTTCTGTGGTGTCTGCAAAGTCTATTAAAAGAATGCCAGGCCTTGCAGAAGCAGATGTGATTCGAAGTATTCAAGCTTTGCCCGGAGTGGTGGCTAGTTCAGATTTTAGTACCAAAATATATGTTCGAGGTGGTGCTGCAGATCAAAATTTGTTTTTATTAGACAATGCGGTGGTGTATTCCCCGACTCATTTTTTTGGTTTGTTTAGTACTTTTTTGGTGGAAGCTATTGATGATGTGAAGTTTTATAAGAGTGGGTTTCCTGCACCCTATGGGAACCGTTTGAGTTCTGTTTTGGATATGCAGAGTCGAAAGGCTTCTTCAGAGAAAGAAGAGTATTTTGCTAAATCTAGTGTGAAAGTCAGTACTTTTGCTGCACAAGTGCACACTGAGGGGCACCGAGGGAAAGCTTTTTGGGTGTTGGCAGGTAGGAGTACTTATATTGGGCCTATGATCAGTTTGTTTAATAAGATAGGTTTAATGGATCTGGATTTAGATTATAAGTTTACAGATTTGCAGTCTTCTTTTGTGTACCAATTTAGTGACGATATGGAGTTTAAATGGAGTACATATTGGGGAGGAGATCATCTTGTTTTTGATCCGCTAGATGTGGCTTGGGGAAATCGAGTGATCCCTTTGAACTTTCGTTGGCGTTTTTCTGAAAACTTAGAGTATAATAATACCGTCTTTTTTTCACATTTTTACCAGACCATGGATTTGTTGGATTTATTATCACTTGGAAATGATATTAAAAGTTTTGCTGTGAAACAATGGCTCCATAATTATAAGCATGCAGGTCATGTTTTTACTTATGGTTTAGAAGTAGAGTACAATGAGGTTGATTTTTGGACTCATATGTTTGATACTAAAATCAAAGACACTCAAAAGTGGTTTCATTGGGTGGCTTATCTGACAGATGCTTATCAAGTGAATCCGAAATTCTCTATGCAATATGGTGTTCGTTCTAACTACCAATCTCTTTCTAAACATTGGGGCTTTGAGCCAAGACTCTCATTGGCTTATGAACTCAGTCCAAAGCAAAAAATAGAGTTTTATGCAGGTCGTTATTTTCAATATTTAAATTCTGTGATGTTTTCTGATCAAGAGAGTTTAAATGAGTTTTATTATCCTTCGGTGACTACTTCGCGTGGAAAACAATTAAAGCCAGCTTCTTCTTTTTTGTTTGCTGTAGGATTTCATCAAAAAAAGATTGGAGAATACTGGGAGGCTTCTGTGGAGGGATATTATAAAACGCAAAAGCATTTGAATACTTTTAACACAGAAACTGATAAAGAAAATGAAGAAGAGAAAGACTTTATATTGGCGGATTATTTTGGAAATGCAGAAGCTTATTCTATGGGGTATGAGCTGTCTTTGCAAAAGAATCAAGGGGTCTTTTTGATGGGTTTGAGCTTTTCACAAGCTTTGAGTGTTTTAAGGAATAATGATGATTCTACGGTGTATTTTCCAAATTGGCACCAGCCCTATGCACTTAAATTAGATTTAGGATTGAATTGGAAGGGAGATGAAGAATCGATTTGGAAACATAAAAAAGCGGGTCGATATTTAAGGTCTTCTTTGGTGTTAAAATATGCCTCGGGAATGCCCCTCACCCAAAAAATAGGCTATTACGAAGTGGATAATTTAGGCGTTTCTAGAAATGCAAATGATATTGTGGTGGTTTCAGGGAAAAGGAATGGAGGCAAGCAAAGTGATTATTTTAGATTGGATCTGAAAGTGATTGATATGGGGCGAGAAAACAAATGGAATTTTAGTTGGACTATTATTAATTTAACAGGACACGAAAACATGTTTTATGCTTATTATGATACCAGTCAAAACCCTCCGATTTATAATACGATTCCACAATTTCCTTTCTTACCTATAATGTTGAATTATGAATATTATTTCTAAAAAAAATGCAAATGGTATTGTTGCCGTTTTTAAGGAAAAAATCCTTGTGTTTTTCTTGTTTTTTTCTTTTCTTATGACGGCTTGCTTGCAAGGCCCTTGGGAATATTACCCAGAAAAAGAAGAGCCGTATAGGGGAGTTTACACAGTGGGGCACATAGTGGTGGGAGAAGCTCCGGTGCTTTGTTTTGCACCTCTTTTAGATTTAAAAGAAAGCAACGCATATCCCTTTGCTTTTTATGAAAGGGCTTCTGTTAAGGTCATGGGAGAATACGAAGATAAAGGTTTGTTGGATCTAGAATTAAAGGCAGAAGAGGACAATCCTAATTGTTTTTCTGCTCCAGAAGAGTACAGAGTCCTCTCGGCTACTCCTTATGAGTTAGAGGCTGTTTTTGAGTGGGATAGTGCCCAGGTGAAAACAAAATCGAAGTATTCTGCGGTGGCAAAGACACCCAATTTTTTTCAAATTAAAAACTTTTATGCTCCTATTGCTTTTAAGCAGCACATAGATGTTGCTGATTCTTTGAAACAAGGAGTGCCTGAGCTTCAGGGTTTTGAATACCCTTTGGATTTGGAGATTTACAAAATAGTGACAGATTATGACAAATCAGTGGGAGGGGTTTTAATGATACTTCAGTATAGTCCAAGTCTTGGAGGAGAATCAGTGAATAGTTCTATGAATCATTATTTGACTCAAATGTTAAGCTTAAAACCGGATTCCTTGGCTTTTCCGTTGTATTCTCCTTTTGATTCTTTAAGCCAAAGGTCTTATGTAGAAAATATTTCGATTGGAGCTTATAGTGCATTGGACACCCTCACCATCACTGCTGGAGAGCTCCCTTTTGGACCTGTCACACTTTATTTTTATGCGACTGATGAAGCTTATGCAGATTACAAAAGAACACTGGTGAATGGTGCAGATGACCCACGAATAAAACCCAAAACAAATATAAAAAATGGGATGGGTGTGTTTTCTGGAATGTTAAAGCTAAAATATGATATGTTTTTAAAAGGAGAACACCAAAGTTATTTTAAAATTGGTGTGGAGCAATGCGTGAATGCCGAGAAAAAAACAGCCTCTTGCCGTTTGCACATAGACTCCCTTTGTGCTGACACGCTCTATAGTGTAGCTGCTTGTGCAAGCTCTGCTATAAAAAAGACATTTTTAGAGGAACACTCGAATTGGGAGGAATATTTACCAAAATCTTTAAGTGAAAAAGAGAAAAACATAGCCTACCAAGAAGCTTTACAAACTTATTGCATTTCGAGTCACTATAAAAATACTAATTTAGTGAATTGCGATAGTTTAAAAGACGAGGCTTTGGATAAAAAAGAATGGAATGATGCCAAAGAACAACTTTGGATTTGGTGTTCAGATCGTTATTTTAATTTTAAGGAATTTCCACAATGTGGCAGTGCGATGGTAAGTCGATACCGTTTACAAAATCAATATTCTAGTGTCTTAAAAAAAGAAGTGCAACGATGGTGCTCAGAAAATCAAGAGGATTTACAATGTATTTATTTGAAAGAAAATTCCATTTAAAAATAGGCTATCCCATGAAAAAAATAAAGCAAAAACTGTTCTTTTTCTTTTTGGCTGTTATAACGAGTGTGTCTGCCTCTGAAATTCGAGATTTAGAAAATCAAAAGCTGAGTTTAGAATATGAAATCAATAAATTAAACGAAAAAATAGAACAGGCTAATCGCTGGAAATCAGAAGATCAAAAACGATACCAAGATTTAGAAAAGCGTTACCAAAAAAACTTAAATAAAAGAAGCATAGAACTGGATTCATTGCAAGTGAAAATTCAAAAAATGGCAGAAAATTTAAAAGAAGAAGTGTCAAAACAAAACTCTTTTAAATTAAAAACAGCTAAAATTCAGAGTGAAAGGAATGCTGTGGCTAAAGTTTTAGAAAAGTTCACTCAAAAACTGATTTCACAAATAGAACAGAGTCTTCCATGGGAACGAGAAACTCGAATAGAAAGGGCTAGAGCCTTATTGAGAGACATTCAAAGTGAAAATGCAAGAGAAGAAGAAGCTTTTATTAGGTTAAAATCTCTAATCGAAGAAGAAATCCGATTTGGAGATGAAATCGTGATTATCCATACGCCTTTACAGAGAAATTCTGGAGATGTGATCAACGCCAGACTCCTAAGGATTGGGAATCAATGGATGGTTTATTCAGATGAAAACAACACGGTTTATGGTGCTTTAAAACGATCTCAAAAAAATGCGAAGATAAACTATGAATGGGTGGAAGATTTGAACTTGTCGGAACGAGAAGCTATAAAGTTGGCTATAGATGTAAAACAAGCAAGAAAAGCCCCTCAAATGGTGGTGCTTCCTCTTTCTTTGTCGATCCAGGAGGAACCATGAGCATCCATTTGAATAAAATGACAAGGGCTTTTTTATTCGCTTTAGTCTTTATAAGTGTGTCTTTTGCAAATAAAGTGGACCGAAATGCATTTTTACAAGATTCATTGAATCAAGTGAAAACTCAAAAACTTAAAAATGAAGTCGATGCTCTGATTCGAATACGCTTAGAAAAGGCAAACCAATTAGAAAAGCTAGAAGCGACCCATTGGAGAGCTAAATACCAAGAAAACTTACTCACCGAAGAATACCAATCTCAACTTAGAAATTTAGAGTCTCGTTATTCTAAGCTGTCCACTGATTTAGGGCGGCTTTCAGAGGAGTGGATTCAATCCAAAACAGCCACCGGAGTCTTTGAAGAAAGGGCGAGTGAAGCGGAATCGAGTTTAGAGGCCTTTCAAAAACAAATCTCTATTTTCATTCAAAAAAGTCTAGAAGAATTACCAGGTTCTTTTCCACTAAACTTAGAAAATCGTATGCTGCAATTGACTGCTTCAAAAAACGCTTTAGAGCAAAAAAGACCCAACTTTATTTTAGGGATAAGTGGCTTTTATGAAGAGCTTTTGCAAAGACACGCTTGGACTTACACTCAAAATTTAGAGCAACGCTATTCTATGATAGGCTTAAATCCAGATGTAAAAGTGAATCACTTGAGGCTAGGGACCGTTTTTTTGGCAGAGGTGGCCCTCGAAAATGAAGGAGTGCAAACCTTGATTAGAACGGGGGCATTGCAAGGGAAAATTTTTGAATGGAATCATCAATTGAGCGATCATTTAGAAAAAAACATTCGTCAAGCGCTTTCAAAAAGTCAAAGTGATAGTCTGGTTTGGATACCGATAGATGTTTTGCAAAACAAAAGTATCAAAGAACTTAGCGTAAAAGTAGAAGAAAAAAATCTAAAAACCGCTTTTATAGACTGGTTCAATAAAGGTGGGATTGTGATGTACCCATTGGCTTTGACAGCGTTATTAGCATTAGTGTTTTCTTTGGAACGATTTTTGGTTTTAACAAAAAAGGGGCGTTTGAGCAGGCGTTTTGACAAACGCTTAAAAACGATGTTGAAAGAGAAAAAAATAAATGAAGCTATGGATTTATGCCTTCGATATAACACCAGTCTTTCTATGGTTTTGTGGAGTGTGCTTCAACATGCTTTCGCCACACGAGAAACAGCAGAAAAAGCATTGCAAGAGGCTTTGCTTAGGGAGCAACCAAAATTAGAAAAGCGAATGGGCTTTATAGCCGCTCTTGGGACTATCGCTCCTTTGTTAGGATTGTTAGGGACAGTGACTGGGATTATCACATTGTTTACAGTGATTACAGAAGTAGGGACCAACGATGCTCGTGTGCTTGCAGGCGGGATTTCTGAAGCTCTGATCACTACGGAGACGGGACTTTTGATTGCCATTCCAGTGATGCTTTTGCATGGTTTTTTGAGTGAAAAAGTGGAGCAAGTCACGAGTGAACTTTATGTGCAGAGCATGTCTCTTTTGAATCAATTGTTTAAGGACTCTTAAAATGAGCAACACCGCGTATTTATTTATAGAATCTCTCCAAGGCACCTATGAAGCAGGGGGTGTTTTGATGCTTCCTATATTGATAACAGGAGCATTTGGCTTTTATTTTTTGTATGCAAGCTGGTGGAGGATTGGGGGTGATTATTTTAAAACAGATGTGGTGAAAAATGTAGAGGATTTAAGGATTTCCATAGAAAAAGAAGGTTTTACACAAGCAAAAAAGATACTCTCTAGTAAATCTGGGATAGTCGCGAGAGAGCTGTGTTATGCTTTGGATTTAGTGGGACTTTCGGCTGTAGAATTTCAGCAAAGCATTTTCTTAAGGCAAATGCAAAGCAGTCGATACCTTGAAAAAGGAACTCATGTGATTTCTATGATGGCGAGGGCTGCACCTTTGTTGGGGCTTTTAGGCACAGTGACAGGGATGGTCGCTACTTTTAATGTGATCACATTGTACGGGAATCAAAATCCAGTCTTAATGGCAGATGGCATATCAGAAGCATTGATCACCACACAAAGCGGTCTTTTAATTGCTTTTCCTTTAACTTTATTAAAACAACGCTTAGAAGAGAGAATTTTATTGATTCAAGAACAAATAGAATTAGGCGTCACTATCATTGCAAATTCAATGGCAGAGGAGTCTTGAATGGATTTTAATCTACCGCGTCGAAAAAGAAAAGAAATGGGCTTGGATATGGGGCCCCTAATGGACATTGTCTTTATTTTATTGATCTTTTTTGTGGTGACATCTTCTTTTATTCGAGAAACTGGGGTGGATGTGAGCAAACCAGAAGCACAAAGTGCAAGTCAATTAGAAAAAGAAAATATTTTAATCGCTATTACCAGAGAAGGTTCGATCCATATACACGAAAGACAAGTCGATATCAACTCCTTAAAAGATGTTTTAAAACAAATTTTATCCAAAACACCAGATCGAGAAGCAGTGATCATTGCAGACAAGGGGGCTGTCACCGGAGTTTTGGTAGAAGTGATCGATATTTGTAATTTAACAGGTGTAAAAAAGGTCTCTATTGCCGCTCAAACACAATAAATGCCTATGAAGTTTCTTAAACGACTACTAAAATCTTTATTATTGCTGTTTTTCGCCACTTTATCTAGTTTGATATTGGTGTTTTCGGTTAGTTTGGCTCATTTTTTTATAAAAGGTGAATTTTCTCATTTAAAAAAATACACAAAAACAGAGGTAAAAGTACAAAAACCAGAAGAAATACAAAAAGAAATAAAACCTCAAAAACCCCAACAAAAACCCAAGCGGCAGCCCTCCAAAAATCGAAGTCCCAAAAGTGGTCCTCGTTTTTCCATGGATTTAAGTACTATAGGAGCAACAGGAGGAGCAAGTATTAACGAAGAATTGATTACAGATATACGAACTGGAAATATGGGTAAAACAGAAGATGGTGTCGATGAAAAACCTTCTAGTCGCAGGCTCCCTTCATTTAATGCTCCGGCAGCTATTAGAGATGCAGAGCAAGACGCTATATTGAGGATTTCTTTTTGTGTAGACACACAAGGAAGTGCGTACGAAATAAAAATACTAGAGGAAAGTCCAACAGGAAAAGGCCTCGCAGAATCGGGAAAGCAAGCTTTAATGCAAATGCAATTCAATCCCGCTCAAAAAAATGGAAAAGCAGTTTCTTTTTGTGGTATGGAGCAAGCTTTTGAAGTCAAGTTTAGAGACTAAAATAATGGAGAGAGGTGTTTTTGTGCGATGGAATCACTGGATATTTATTTTGATTTTTTCAAGTCCACTTGTTTTTGCAAATCAAGGACCAGGTGTTTTATTAGATAGAGCCAATGCATTGTATCAACAATCTCGTTTCACTCAGGCCATTATTCTATACCAAAAAGCCTTGCTTAGGGGAGCCGACCCTGTCGCTGTTAGCTTCAATATTGGAAACAGTTATTATCAACTAGAAAAATACCCTGAATCTCTGGCTGCATTTAGAAAGTCTGTGGATTTTTCCAAAGGCTCTTTTGTGCCAGCGATTTTTAATTTAGCCTCAGTATATTTTAGACTAAAATTGTACCCAGAAAGCATTGCTGCATATCAACGAGGCTTAGACATAGAACCCAATCATTTTTCAGCATGGCTTTTTTTGGGAGAAGCTTATCATAAAATAGGCGACCCTGTTGGTGCACTGAGGGCATTCAATAAAGCATACGAACTAGATCCTTTGGATATAAGCGTCATCTATCAAGTTTCCGAAGCTCATATCGCCTTAGAAGAATTTGAAAAAGCAACGGACTTGGTCCGAAAAGCCTTTCATCAAATTCCAGAAGAAGTGGATTTTTTGATTTATCTCGGGGACATAGAACGCCTACAAAAAAATATGGATGCAGCCGCTAGTGCATACAGAGAAGCGCTCCATCTAAATCCAAATCAAGTCGATTTATTATACAAATTAGCCGATGTATTGGCCGAAAACAAGCAGGAATATATGGCTATGGAAATCTTAAACGAAGCCTTGCAAATCGATAGCACCTATTCGGACGCCGCCATATTTTTAGGGAACTTAGCCTACGAACTTCGTTGGTGGGAGCGAGCCGAAGAAGCATACGAACAAGCCGCCAAATTAAAAAATCCAGAAGCCTTGTATGGACTTAAAAACCTAGCATACGAAGCCCAGCACTCCAAAAACACAAAAGAAGCACTTCGCCTCTTAAAAAAAACACTATTCTATTACCCACAAGACGCCTCTATCCAAGCCGAAATTTTAAATTGGAATGACTGATGTACGCTTTTCATTCTATTTCCACAAAACTCATGGGCACATTCAAAAGCAAAAACTTCAAACCAAAAAACATCTGAAATTCCAACATCATACACCTAAAAAGATTGAAGTCTCAGACACGCCTGGCTTTTTTAAAGCTGAAAGCTGACAGTGTTTACAGATAAACTACTTTTTTTGGACACGCATCGCACCATTATTGTGGCAATCCATACGAGATGAGCGGGTGATTTAGAAAGTTTAAAACTCGAAGTTGCAAGAGGGAAGTTTCTTAAGAAGTATATCTTTTTCTGGCACGCACTTCGACAGGCTCAGTGTAGCACACTTCGACAGGCTCAAGGTAACACTTTTTGCCCCATTTCAAGCCCACTTTTCACATCATTTTCATCTCCATTTTCAAACACGCTTTTTACTATATTTTGAACATGAAAAAACCACTCATTGTGATAGACGATGAAATTCCATTTGTTTTTGGAGTCTTAGAAGCTTTTTTTGAAGTCCATTATTTACCAGGTGCAAAAATCACAAATTCAGATTTAAAAAATGCACTTGCTTTACTTGTACGCACCAGAACCAGGTGCGATAAAACTTTATTAAAAAACACTCCAGTTCAGTTTATAGCCACAGCCACAGTGGGCGAAGATCATTTAGACACCGAATATTTAATTCAGAAGAACATAAAATGGACAAATGCAGCCGGAGCAAATTCACAAAGTGTGGTTACTTATACTTGGTGTGCCATATTAGAGATTCTAAAATTTAAAAAGCAAAAGTTCAGAGACATTCAATTGGGAATCATTGGGCATGGAAAAATTGGTTCTACACTTTACCAATGGGCAAGGGCTCTTGAAATTCCTTGCCTAGTCTATGACCCCTTTATCTCAGATCCATCGAAGCAGGTTCCTTTGACTTCTTTTGAAAATCTTTTAAAACAATCCGATATTGTCAGCTTGCATGTCCCTTTAACCTCTACTGGTCCATACCCCACAAAAGCCTTGTTTGCACAAACCACATTAGAAAAAATGAAAAAAAATGCTTTTTTAATCAACACATCTCGAGGAGAGGTGGTGGACAACCAAGCTCTTTTCAATCACTTGCAGAGCCATCCAGATTTTGGAGCTGTTTTAGATGTATGGGAAAAAGAACCACATATTCATTTAGAATTATTAGAAAAAGTCTTTATAGGCACGCCCCACATTGCAGGCTATAGTCTAGATGGTAAAGCCAATGCCAGCAAACAAGCGATTCATGTTTTGGGAGATTTTTTTGGTTTTCATGAACTTAAAAAATTTAAACCTGTGATTCAAAGCGAAACGAATGAGCTTTCATTCGAAGCAAACGGTGAATTTTCATTTTATCACAACTTATTTACTCAAATTTACCCCATTTTAAAGGATAACGAAGCCCTAAAAAAAAGCCCCTCTTCTTTTGAAAGCTTAAGAAAACATTATCCTAAACGCCGAGACCCAAGTGCATATTCTTTAAAATCATACGAAATTCAGCAAAAAAATCAAAGTGTATTAAAGAAAATGGGCTTTGTATTGTGATTGACAGACAAATGGATTTGCCAAAAACATTAAAAAAAGTAATATTGTAAAAATAAACATTAAAACATAGTCTTTAGGTTTTAAAATCAAAACTAAATAAGTTCAATCCATTAATTTGTCAGATTGATTGTATTATATGGTGCGACTAGTTTTAATTTGAGACTGATAAGGTTCAAGGAAAATAAAATGAAAAAACTGTTATTAGTATTAGGATTTGCCTCTCTTGTATTTGCAGATGGCATGTTTGAAGGGGCTTTACCAGAAAACTGGGATGCCGATGTGCTCGCTTCTCTTCGATACAATCGCAATTATTTCTCTAACTGGGTGGACGATGGAGTGAACTCTAGCTCTTGGAAGATTCAATACGATGCCGACTTAAAAGGAAACTGGAAATACGCAAGCTGGCGTAATCTTGTGAATTTGGCTTGGGGTCAAACTTATTCTGAAGGCGTTGGTACTCGTAAATCTTTAGACAAAATTTTCTTAGAAACATCGGGTGAGCTCAATACCTTTGGAGTGTTCAAACCTTACGCTGGTATTCGCTTTGAATCTCAATTCACCACTGGATACACTTATCCAGATGAAGATGAAAACTTTAAAAAATTCCCATCATCTTCTTTTATGGACCCAGCTTATATCACAGAATTTGTGGGTGTGGCTTATATCCCCAACTCTAATTTCTCTCAAAGGCTTGCTTTTGCCAATCGTATGACTATTTCTGATGGTTATGGCTATGCAGATGATCCAGACACAAAAAAGATAGAAGTTTTCAAAAATGAACCAGGACTAGAAAGCGTCACAGAGTTCAAGTACAATTTTTCTGATTTCTTTTCTTACAAAACCCGTCTATGGGCATTTACTAACTTTAAAGGAGTAAAAAAGATAGATGGTCGCTTTGAAAATGCACTCCATATCACCTTGACTCCATTCATTGAGTTTTCTTTAGGCATAGATGTAGCGTATGATTACGATATTAGTGAAAACAGCCAATATCGTGAAATCATGAATTTAGGTCTAGTTTGGCGTTGGTTCTAATTCAAGATTAGTCCATTTCAAAGCTCTCTAACCAAGCTTTTTTTCGATCTTTTAACTCTTCGATTACAGCTTCAGATAGAGGGCTATTGTCTCTAAAATCTTTTAATTTTAAATATTCACTGAGCAGAAGTTTAGCCTTTGGATAGACATCAATGAGAGCTTCTAAAGAGCTCTCTATTTTTTTGTCGGAATAAAGCCTTAAGACCCCTTCTAATGACCAGTGAATAAAAGACTCTAGATCTCCTTTATTTTTGGCTTTGTTTGCCAATTCAAATTCAAGTGGGGTGATGGAGTCCACCCACTCGCTTTGCTTGGTATAAAGGATTTGATCCAGTGCTATGGCGTTTTTACTTTTAGAAATTTGAATTTGCTCCAAAATCAATGGCCTATAAGAATCTATATCCACACACAAGCCTTGATGGGTGCCATATTCTTTTAAGTTCATTAGATTTTGTTCAGATGGTTTCTCTAACAATTTTTCTTTGAGCACTGCCAATTGAAGTCGTGGCTCTAGCTCTTGAAAGCTGGAGTGATCCAATTGATTCACTTTCCACCTAAGCCAAGTAGAGCGAAGTATCACAAAAGCTATGATTAGCGTGAATAGTGCGGTAAGGCTCATATTTACATGTGGGCGATAATATTTTCACCAAAAGCCATACAGCCAATTTCTGTAGCACCATCCATCAATCTTGCAAAATCATAAGTTACTTTTTTCGAAGTGATTGCTCCAGACAAACCTTTATTGATAAGGTCTGCGGCTTTGTTCCATCCTAGGTGTCGAAGCATCATCTCTCCAGAAAGAATCACAGAACCGGGGTTGACTTTATCTAAGTTGGCATACTTAGGGGCTGTGCCGTGTGTAGCCTCAAAAATAGCGTGACCACTACTATAATTGATGTTTCCACCAGGAGCAATGCCTATACCACCCACTTGAGCGGCCAAAGCGTCAGAAAGGTAGTCTCCATTGAGGTTTAAAGTGGCAATCACATCAAAATCTTCGGCTCTAGTGAGCACTTGTTGCAAGGCAATGTCTGCAATGGCGTCTTTGATCACAATGCCAGCCCCTGGCTTTCCTTCTGGAATTTGACACCAAGGTCCATTACCAATTATTTTGGCTCCAAATTCTTTTTGAGCCACTTCGTAACCCCAATCTCTAAAAGCACCTTCTGTAAACTTCATAATATTGCCTTTATGGACAATGGTGACGCTTTTACGCTTATTTTGAATGGCGTACTCTATGGCACTGCGGACAAGTCTCTGGGTTCCAGTTTTTGAAACTGTTTTGATGCCCACCCCTACTTCTTCTGCTGCAGGGTAGTCCAAATTAGAGAGAGAGTTCCATGCTTTCACAGCCTCTTCAGTTCCAAAACGAACTTTTTTGGCCAAACTAGGAAACTCACTTTTTAAAAAGTCCAAATTCTTCTTAGCTTCTGCACTCCCTGCTTCCCACTCTATTCCAGCGTAAATATCTTCTGTGTTTTCTCTAAAAATCACCATATCGACTTTTTCAGGATGTTTTACAGGTGAGGGTGTGCCTTCATAATATTTTACAGGCCTTAGACACACATATAAATCTAAATCTTGCCTCAAAGCCACATTGAGACTTCGAATACCTCCTCCCACAGGAGTGGTCAAAGGGCCTTTGATCCCCACTAGATATTCTTCAAAAGCCCTTACTGTTTCACTAGGGAGCCAGGTGTTTTCGCCATAAATTTCGTTGGCCTTTTCTCCAGCAAAAACTTCCATCCAAGCGATTTTATTTTCACCATTATAGGCTTTTTCAACGGCAGCGTCTATTACTTTTACAGCAGACTTCCAAATGTCGGGGCCTGTACCATCTCCTTCGATAAAGGGTATAATAGGGTGTTTTGGAACATTTAAAACACCATCTTTTAAAGTGATTTTGCTAGCATTTTGGGGGATTTTAATCCATTGGAAGTCCATAGAGCCTCTTCAAAAATAAGGTAAATAAAGTAATTGAATCTTTAATATAGAAAAAATGAAAAAGGAAAAAGAAAGACGAGTAATAGAAGAATTTCTTTTGAATCACTCTTTAAAAACGCCTTTTAGGTGTTTTAGATTGTTTTATGTCACTCAAAAACACAAATTTGGCTTTAGAATGTAAAAAAGAGAATACAAAAGTACTCTTAAGATAGAAATGATTTATATTTGTAAATGTGAACAACTCTTTTTAAGGAGATTGGTTGTGAAATTGTCTATGAAAAATCTAAAACAGGTTTTGGTATTATTTTTATTTGCTGTAGTGGCTTTATCTGCTCAAGTCGATCCGACCATGGCAGAATTGGATATTGTGATTCGAGATTTTCAGGTCACTCACCCCGATTTTGAAAATTTTAGCGAAGAACGCCCTCTAATGGCTCCTTATCCGGGGGTTACTGGTTATTTTGATAATCCTGATTGGCTTGCTAAAGCAGGCACAGCGTTAAGTGCGTGTGCCAATGAAAAGAATCCTACCGTAGGTATCCCTATGGGCATCAATGGTTACCCATTGCCAGATGCACCCAATCCTTATCTTCCTCCTTACTTACAATCCAATCCTGCTGCTGGTGTCCCCGTGCAATATGGTGAGTTCTCGCAGTGTGGTGTACACCCTACTCTAAACCCCAATGGTTTAAAAATAGTTCGTGGTTATTTACATGAATTTTGCCCTGGAGCAGCAAAAGATGGAAGCAAATGTAACGCTGGAAGTATTTGTGAAAAACGAAACTGGGCTCAAACAGTTTATGTCACTCATGGCATGGTAGATCAGAATTTATATATACCTGTAGTTGGTGGGGAGTTTGATTATTATAATGCCAGACCGATATCCACGAGACTGGTGTGTGACAATCAGTATTTTGATCAATGGTTTCAGGACTATGAAGGGATAAATAAGGTCACTAAAACGACTTTGGCCTTGTCCAATATCGGTCCTGATTTATATGAAATTGATAGGAACTGGAATAATGGTGGATATTTCCCGTTAGATATTGTGGACCCTAGCACAGGAAATTGGTTGGCTTCCATAGAAGGTCCAGGAGTAGATCAATGGGGCCCTCAAAGCCTTTCTATTTTTTGTCCTCCTTATAAATATGAGTATGCAAGTACTCAGCAAGACATGAATGAGCTTGAAACTAACAAACTATGCCAGGCTTGGCTTTCTGTCGGGGGGCCACGAGCTCCAACTGCAGCACTAGTTGCATCTACTAATGTTGGAATAGGTAATAATCTGAAGCCAGGAACAACCAAACTCAGAAACTATAATTTCACCATGATGGGTTACGCCAAATTTAGATACAAGCCAGAAAACAATGAAAAATTTGAGTTTGTGGGTGACGATGATATGTGGATTTTTGTAGATGGAGTGCTTGCTGTGGATTTGGGTGGGACTCATATGGCGGCTCCCGGTACAGTAGATGTGAATCACTTGGCCATCAATCAACATGGCTGTCATTCTGGACCTCTTGTTGCAGAAGCACAGGCTAAAGGTTGTTGGGAGCCCAATTCATGGCATCACTTGCATTTTTTCTATGCAGACCGCCAAACCGATGGGTCTAACTTGCGTATCAAATCTTCTCTATCAGAAACCGCACCTACCATGTACGGGCAACCTGTGATTTTGACTTCAGATATTGTTCGTAAAGATGAAGGTCTAGTCACCAATATTGTTTTGAACACAGAGTTAGATGAAAATACACTCAACTTAATTATGAATGGATTCAATAATCCCGGTTATTTCCCTATCTTGGTCACTAGAAGGACAGAAAATGGTTTAGACACTTTGGGTTTCAACATAGAAAGCATTAGTGCCGAAGGTTATATGAACGACGCGGGTGGTTATGTTTATAAACTCGTTGGGAATCTTTGTTCTACTGTAGATTGTATTGGAGAATTTGGGCCAAATACCGAAGAAATTCTTCCTCAAGGTGGTGATTCTCTTAGCTTTAACTACCCGATTACCAGCACAACTTCTGAAGACTTAAATAGGTTTAGCTATAATAATACTGGCTTTGTTATCCGTTCTACTACGGGTCGAGAAGTAGGTGCCTATTATTGGTCTGCCGCTAAGTTTATTTATTCTATGGTCACAGAAATTATCCCAGGGGATACCACCATCGATAGACCCAAATTCGACAACAATAGATTGTTACAAGAGACGCCTTTAATAGACGGTGAACTCCCAAAAAATGCCACCGGTGAAATTCATGTATATGCTCTTCCCAAAGAGTTTGGAGAGAATGGATACACTATTGACAAATGGTTAGAGCAACATCCAGAATATAGATCTTCTCCTACTGGATCACCAGATCATCCTGCTGGACTGATTCACAATGGTGCAGACGGTTCGGGGCGTTTTTCTTTCATTCAATCTAATAATTCAAAGATAGGTGAAAGTGTTGGAGCTTCTGAGACTCGTTGTTATGCAGATGCAAATGGTGTTGAAAGTTGTGCGAGCATTGTTTTTCTAGCATCCCAGCCTTTCCGCATCAATGTGAGAGTCTTTGACCATTTAGGGCATTTTATTAGCCAATACGAAGAATCCCTTTCTAAAGAGCAATTAGAGAAAGTGATGAGCACTCCTCCTAAGGGAGCTAACTACCCTCATGAATGTTTATCGCCTACTAATGAAAGAATTGAAACTGTGGCAACAGGCCAAGCTATTGTGAACATAAAAGTTTATCCCGTTTCTCAAAACGGCCGTAAACTGGGCACAGGACCATACATCTATCAAATTGCCTTGATCGAAGAAGCTCACGAATACTGTTTGCAATTCAATGGGCAAATCAGCCCCACTGCAGGAGATTATAGGCGAACTCACTACACCATGCGCCGCGGGCACCGAAGGGTGAGCGAAGGTATGATAGTCCCATAGTGAGAGCAGTCTAAAGAAAATTGAAAAGGTCCATCTTCATGGGCCTTTTTTTGTTTTAAAAAGGTCAAAACGGGTGTTTGAATCTCAAATAAAATGCATTTCAATCTTTTGTTTTTTGAAGTCTCACACACGCCTGGTTTTTTTAATGCAATAGCTTTAACGACTTGGCCTTTACTTTATAAACTTAAACTGGATTTATATTCCAAAAGAAACTGGTGGAATATAAAAAGTGTTTGTAGACTTCAGTTGAGGTGTGACAAAGCCAGGCCTTGTGGCGTCGATTTATAGGGAGATTTTATGGTGCCATTTGCCAGAGCGGTACCGCATGAATAAAATAACAGGGAAGCAAAGGAAAGCAAATACCACCGATAGCCACCCGATATAGGGGCCAAGTTTTAAGTAATAAGTGCTGAACCAAAGAAAAATCGTGGCCATCCAATTGAGGCTTATCATAGCGATCATGACCCAAAAGGTGTCACCCGCCCCGCGTAGAGCCCCCGCAAAAACGAGCATAAAAGACTCTGTAATCACATATATTGCCGCTAGTTTTAACATAAAAATAGCCAAAGGAGTGGATTCTCTAAACACAGAAATGTTTAGCTCTGGTTTAAATACATTCACTAGATATTCTGGAATCGATACAAAAATAGCAGCCAAAATGAGGGTATAAGAAAAGCCAAGGAGTAATGCGGATTGAGTGGCACGGTGTGCTGCTTTTATGTCTTTTGCTCCCACATAACGGCCCACCAGACTCATAGTGGCGACTTCTAATCCTAGTAAAGGCACAAAAGAAACCATATCCCAGTTGAACATGATGGTGCTTGCTGTGGCTACAGTGGGCCCTAGACCATGGAACAATAAAATAAGACTTTGAAAGGCAAGCATATTCAAAAACATTTCGGTGCCAGTAGAGCTCCCTTTGCGGACTAGTTCCAAGAAGAGCTTTTTATGGAATACAAAAGAGTGCCTGGTGTTGAATAAAGAGTTTTGTTTTTTTGAGAAGTAAGCAAAGGCGAGTATAGACATAGAAGTGGCGTTACTGACTATAGTGGCCAAAGCGGCACCTTGGATGCCCATAGGGGGGATAAAAAAGTGTCCAAAAATAAACACATAATTTAAAATAATATTGATGCCCATCCCTATAAAAGCGGCTTGCATCACTATTTTAGTCTTGCCAATCCCAGAAAAAAAGCAAGAAAAAGAGTGCCTGAGCAAACTAAAAATACTCCCGTAAATTAAGAAATTAAAATAGGATTTTTGAGCTTCTAACTGTATAGGGTTTATTTCTCCAAAAGAAAGCATAAAAAAGCCCAAAGGTTTGAGCAATAATAAAAGAGGAGCACTTATAAAAGAGAGGAGCAGAGCTTGCGTGAGTACTTTTGCCACATTTTGATGCAAATTTGCACCAAAGTTTTGGGCCACTAGAGCGGTGGTGTAGCTAATCAAGCCTGTAAAAAAGGTGAGGACCATGATTTGGGTGAGCCCTCCGCTTAGGGCTGCATTCATGTATTCTGGGCTCAGTCTAGATAAAAATAAGCGACTCACAAATGTCATTAGAGTATCAAATGACATAGAAAGCAGCATGGGGAGTGCGACAATGAGTATCTCTTGAAAGCCTCCTTTTTTTAAGTTTCTTTTCATTGGTGCTAAATTAGAAATTTATAGAGCATTTGAAAGGTGCTTTAATATTTAGGCGAGGCGCTTCTAACTATCATAAAAACAAAAACTTTTTACTATATTACACTATTATGTTTTCTCAACTGACTGACTCCTTAGAATCTACCCTCAAAAAATTGCGTGGACAGGGTACCCTTAGCGAAGATAATATCGCTGAATCTTTACGCGAAGTGCGTCGTGCATTTTTAGAAGCCGATGTGAGCTTTAATGTGACTCGCGATTTTGTAAATGCGGTAAAAGAAAAAGCCCTTGGTGAAGAGGTGTTGCTTTCTGTTTCTCCAGGGCAACAAATTGTTAAAATAATTAACGATGAGCTCACTGAAATTATGGGAGGGACTGTAAAAGAAATAGAGCTTGGAGGAGCTTCGCCATTCGGGATCATGATGGTGGGCTTGCAAGGTGCAGGTAAGACTACTTTTGCCGGAAAGATTGCTCTGTATATGCGGAGCAAAAAAAAGAAAAAGCCTTTACTTGTGGCGGCAGATGTTTACCGCCCTGCCGCGATCAAACAACTTCAAGTGCTTGGAAAGTCGCTTGGAATCCCTGTTTACGAAGAAGGCCAAGGCAATCCTGTAGAAATTATTAAAAATGCAAAGCAATATGCTATCGATAATGGTCACGATCTGGTGATTTACGATACTGCTGGGCGTTTGCAAATAGATGATACTCTGATGCTCGAGCTGGAGCAAGCTAGAGATGCAGTGAAGCCTCATGAGATTTTCTTTGTAGCCGATGCGATGATCGGTCAAGAAGCTGTGAGTGTGGCAGAGACATTCTATCAAAAACTCCAGTTCACCGGTGTTTGTCTTTCTAAAATGGATGGAGATACCAGAGGCGGAGCGGCTCTTTCTATCAAAAAAATAACCGGAGTCCCTGTTGTTTTTGTTGGACTCGGAGAAAAACCTTCAGAGATTGATCTTTTCCATCCAGATCGTATGGCCAGCCGTATTTTGGGAATGGGCGATGTGGTGAGCTTGGTCGAAAAAGCCCAGTCGGTTATAGAAGAAAAAGATGCCAAAGATTTAAAAAAGAAAATCTTAAACAATACTTTTGACTTGAATGATTTTTTGAAACAGCTCAGGACCATTAAAAAAATGGGGCGAATCAAAGACTTGTTAAAACTCATTCCGGGCCTGAATAAGTTGCCTTTAGATCAATTCGACGAAAAAGAACTGGTCTATGTAGAAGCTGTGTTGAGCTCGATGACCCCCAAAGAAAGAAAACACCCGAAAATTATCGAAGGTAGTCGTAAAAAAAGAATAGCCGCAGGCTCTGGTACCACAGTGCAAAGGGTGAATCAAGTGCTCACTCAATTTACTTCTATGAAAGCCATGTTCAAAGGCATTGGCGGCATGGCCAAGAAAAATAGCGGTAGCACTGTGGGCTCTAATTACACTCCACCAAAACAAAAAAGAAAAAAAAGAAGATAAAACTCTAGGCCTTGATGCACGGGAATTTTCAAAGAACTCCTCTCTCACTCGTTTAGCACCTATCTACTTCGATTTTGTCAATCTAAAAAGTTACCTTCAAAAATCTTGTCTTTTGTATAAATCAATCAAGGAGGCGTGTCTTCATTGATTAAGAATTTTTATAATGAAACTAAGCCATAAAACGAATTCTGACCATCAAAAACTTTCATAATATAAACACCTTGATTTAGAAATCGAAGTGAAATGGTGTTTTTATTCTGTTGAAAAAAGAGTCGTTTTCCATCCAATGAGAATAATTCTACGGAGATAGATTGGATATTATCAGAGTTTATATAAAGTACTTTTGATTTCGAATCATAGGAGTAAAAACTAGGCTTGTTTTTTAAGTTTGTTACAGCAATCGTTTTGGGTTCAATTGTAAGAACATCAATATTGGGGCCATCATTTTCATTTACCGTCTGTATGGAAATGGTACTGAATCCTTGTGGCAATGATAAAGAGATGGTTTTATTTTCCCAAGTACTCCAACTTGCGGTTGGTTCAAAATCAAGTGTTGCTAAAACTATAGAATTATTGAGAAGTACGCTAAGAGTTCGAGTGGCAGTAGAACCGTTTGCATAAACTAAGTGGATGTCTGCATCTGTATTATTATCACTATAGATTGGGATATCCACAGAAGATCCGCTCTCTGTAGAAAAATTCACATACCCATCTCCAGAATATCCCGTGTTTTTATTTTCAAAAATTGCACCCTTTTCATATATACCGGTTTCGGCCTCATATTTGTTTTTATCAATAGGCATGAAAAAAGCCTCTAAAGAAATATCTTGAGTGAGTGAATTATGAGTCCAAGAGTTTTCTGTGCCAGAATGAACACCTGCCCAGTGGTCAAATTGCCAACCAAGAAGGGGAACAGCGGTAAATGTCACGGAAGTCCCTTCTGGTAAAGAGGTTCCCTCAGGATTTTGAGAAATAGAACCACCAGGAAGTGATTGAAGATTTATCTTAAAGTAGGGTCGAGGATCTATTGTGATAGGAAGAGAGGCGGCTCCAAGACCACCCATCGAATTGGCTGCTCTTACAGTGATTTTATCTCCTGAAGTAAAAGAGGTTGTTTCTACAAAAGGGGAGCTTACATTTGTATAATACTTACCATTTTTTAAGACTACCCAGCAAAGCGCGCTATCGTTATCTTCCCAAGTAATACGATTGCCTTCGAAAGTGAGTTTAGGAGCACTCACTTGCTTCGTGAGTAAATTAGGCTTCCATTGGTCTGTTCCACTCAACACATTTTCAACGGTGTATTGAGCGGCTTGAGAAGCTGTTAAAACGGGATTTAGGTTTACTGTAACGCCATTTTTTTCGTAAGTGGTGCGTCGTTTGCTTAAATCGATCGACCCACCTGAACTATTTTTGCTTCCGTATTCGGCAAAAACTTGAGGAACGGAATTCATGGGATCACCCCATCCTTTTTCGTCAGGGAGTATATTCATCGTCGTGTTGATAAAAACGGCTTTGGCATTATTCCAAGAACGCCCTAAAGTGTATCCAGTGACATTCCCATCAATGGTACAGGAGTGAAAAACATAACCCCAATCAGAAGTCGTGGATGGTGCTGTCATTGCACTTTTTTTTAGATTATACAATCGACATTGATTAAAAAAGACATCTCCGCCTCCGCATATATAATCCGTGGTACCATGAATTTCACCTGTTTCCCAGTAGGTACGAGTCCCTTTGGTGTAATAAGTATCTTGAGTACTTAAAAGCTTTACATTTTTATAAATAAATTTATTCCCTTGCTCTTGAACAGCGACATGGCGGCCTGTTTCAGAATAAGAACTAGTATGTCCGTAATTGGCTTTATTGTTAACAGTCAAATCTTATAAATACATATTGTCTGTTTTATAAAAATAAAGCGTTGCAGTAATACTGATGCCTTCTTCTGAAGATTTATTGTAAATCACTGTGCTATCTGTATTTTGCCCAATAAAAGAAACATTAGATGTGGTGAAGGTGGTTTTCTGATTCGCATCTCCAGTGAGAGAACCAATATTATATTCTCCATTGGGGAAGAAGATATAGAATCGTTTTTGCTGAGTCGGGTTTGCGTTTTTAGCGGCATCCATTGCTTGCTTAAAATCGCCATCAACCCCTACCACAAAGTCAAATTTGGCTTTAGTGATGGCAAAGGCATTCGCTGAAAATAGAACTAAGAAAAGAACTAAAAATAAAGGTTTCATAAAAGTTCCTTTTTACTTGATTAAGGGCAATAAAAATGAGTCCACCTGATTTTTATTTTGAAATCCATAAACACTCCGGTTTAATTTTCTTTTGAAATAAAAATAGATTTTTAATAGAGATTATAAATGAAAAGACTTATAAAGGGTTGTTTTCAGACAACGATATTATGGACAAAATAGAAACAACACTCTGTTGTTCCACATGATAGTTTTGTCGGGATTAAATATGATTGTAGAGGCTTTTGTCGCACCGAATGCCTACATCGAAAAAATGAGATAAAAAACTGAATTTATGCAAAAAAGGAAAACAATCATTATTTAGTTTTTTTGACAACACATTTTACAATCCATGAGCAAGCGTGGACAAACTGGATAAGGCATCTGGCTACGAACCAGAAGATTCCAGGTTCGAGTCCTGGCATCTGCACTAAGAGGCTTAATTAATTAAGCCTCTTTTTTTGTTTTAAAACGGAAAGTTTGTAGTATTTGAAGTCTCTCAATAATCATTCATCATCCAATTTGGCGGATATTATCATTGTTATTTGAATAAATTCAATTGTTTTTTAAAACAAGCATACCTCAAAACTTTATGTTGTAATCTTTTTTTTAGAACCGAGTTCAAAAAAATATTTCATTATTCCAAGATTCTCTTTTCTACAAACTCCTATCTTTGACTTCGCTATAACTTTACCATCTTCATTTATCATAAAGACGGCATTCATTAGATTTAAAGCTGTAGGCGCAAGAAGAACCGAGTCAATTCCCTTTTTAAACCAATCTGGAGAGGAATCATAATTTGGAGCAATTTTTGAGATTGGCTTCATAGGATGACTTACTCCTTGATTTTCTCCATATCCAAGAGAAATTAACATCACTAATTTTTCATTAGAATTGATGATTATTTCTTTTGTTTTTTTATAGGTTTTTCCCACAATACAAGTATTCAAACCTAGAGTTTGAGAATATAGAACTAGTTCTGCGTCTGCTCGTTCAGAGCGTTCTTCCATGTTTTTTTCTTTTTTAGCAACAATAGCAATGTAATTTTTAACCCCATGGAATTTACCATAGCTAGCCATAAAACAATTAAATGCTTCTTCTTCATTTATGATAAGCTGTATGTGTAAATGGTGTTGTTGATTCAAATCATTTATTTTTTTTGCAATGCTTTTTCTTGATCAGTTGTGAGTGGCTTTGGTAAATATCGACGAACAGAATGACGTAACTTAATTGCTTCTTCAATAGTCATAAATCCTCCTTTCTTAAACTTAAATATATATATGACGAGTATTCTATGATTTCTTTGATATTGTTTTATCAGGTGTTATACTTTTTTATCATAACCCATTCTGCTAAAATCGTTTGTTTGGCCTTTGCAAGCAATGGCCTCATGGCTTTTGTGTCCAATAGCAAGGATTAATCACCATCGTAGTATCATCTATAGAGTTAGTTTTCTGTTGTTTTTTTTCGAATTTACAGCGTAAAATTTTATATACAACAATAGTCTGGAAACGCTGCTTTTTACAACATTTAACAACAAAGATGACTTATACGGCCTGATTTTGGCACCAGCAGATCGTGAATTTACGCTTGCAAAAAACGTATGGACATTTTGTCCACAGTATAGGAGTACTCTTGCGAAATAAGTAGCCCGTTTGGATATAAATTTTCGAATTGAGGGTAACTTAATAAAAGGAAAAAAACATGAAGAAAATGGGTGTATTGAAGCTAGGTCTAGCCGTGGCGCTATCCGCTGTGGTTTCTAATGCCTTTATTGTCACGGGAACAGTCTCGAACGAAAATGGAGAAAAAATCAAGGGTGCCGATGTGACCCTTATAAACAATAATATTTCTACAAAGACAGACGAGACGGGCTCCTTCACTCTGGAGTACGATCCAATATCCATCCAGGCTACATCCAACCCTGGATTCGTAGGAGTAAAGAACGGGGTGCTTTCTTACGCACAGTCTTCTTCTGGACCAGTGCAGGTGCAAATTTTTGATGCGCTAGGCTTTCGCGTGATGGACCAGAAACTTTTCGGTTCGGGCTCCGTGGATCTTCGTGGGTTTGTCAAAAGCGAAGGTACCTACTTTGCTCGCATCCATATGGGTTCTGCACAGCAAAATCTAAAGTTTACAGCAAAAGGTTCTTACGAGGCTTCTGTGAGCAATAATGCCTCCAAGATCCTAAAGAAAGATGCTGCTGGCGATGACCTCCGAGTGATTGCAGAAGGTTACGACACCCTAGTAGTGACACTCACCAACTTAGATACAAACGTGACGCTAACCCTGAAGAAAACTGAACCAGTCTATTCCTTCGGTTATGCTCTCAAGAACACCCCTACACCTAGTAAGGGTTGCGGCATGAATTCCACGTTGACAGCAACCAAAAATGTCGAAAATGGTCAACGTTTCGAGATGAAAGTAAACGGCCTAACTCGCGAATTCTTCATCACCTTGCCTAAGAACTACGACAACACAAAGCCTTACAAGATTCTCTTCGCGATGCACTGCATGGGTAGTAACGCTGAAGATTTCGTCCACCACGCTCCAGACTATGATCATCCATCTCCATACTATGGCCAGCAGAACCTAGATACAGAAGGCAACTACATCTTTATTTCACCTCGTGGCGATACCGATGGCATGCCTTGGAGTGTGTCAAGTGATAAAGATCACGTTTTTTTTGATCAGTTGCTGACACTTCTTGAAAACAACTACTGCATTGACACGAGCCGCGTATTCGTCACAGGATTTAGCTTCGGTGCCATGGTCACGAACTCTCTTGCACAGGACTTCCAGCATAGAATTCGTGCAGTGGCAGTCTATGCCACTGCTGACTATAATATCTACCTTCCGACAAACAAAGGAAAGCCGATTTCTTGGATGGCTGTTCATGGAAAGAATGACGGTATATGTAATTACGACCGAGCCAAGAACAGTGCTCTTGTGAGAATTCTCAAGAACAACGGTAAACCCGATGCCAATGGCAACTTCACCGATGCAAGTGCTGAAAAACCAGAAGAAGTCCAAGGCAACACAGGGCACGTCTGCCACGATTTCAAGAGCGTTGATCCGCGTTTCCCTGTGAAATTCTGCAGCTGGCCTGGTGGTCACCAGTGGACCGCTCACGATAATGGCAGCATGAACGTTGGTGCTGGCTGGGAACAAACTTGGGTTCCGCAAGAAGTCCATGCATTCTTTGAACAGTTCTAATTGAAAACTGTTCAAGCAAGCTTTTATATTTTTAAGTAAAAAATCCCGTGATTCATTTCGCGGGATTTTTTTATACAGATATTTCTGTAATAACGCCTATCTTACCCAAAAAAAATAGTTTGATCAGCAGGCTCTCGGCAACGATAGCGGAAAACGGACAGAAATCAAGGCAAGGATCAAGACTTTGGATTTTTTCGCGGAATAGCCGCACATCTGTAGTCTAAGGACAACTCCTTTTTTCGTAAAACATTCCATATCCCTTTTCTGCACTTAAATTATATGCAGGTCAATAGGTGACCTGAAAAATGGAGTGTATATGGTTTTTAACTTCAATCACACTGCAGTTCTCTTTGCGGTGGGACTGTTCTTTTCGACAGGTGTCTTTGCTGCAGTGGATTATCCCAAGCAGGAATTTCGTTTTGGTATAGCCGATACCGATCGAAATATCACGATTTTAAAGGCCGAAGAAGGCTCAACCCTTACAAGTTCGAAGATTCAGGGCACTCTAGACGAAAAGTGGACCCTCAATTACATTAGCGCAGGCGTTTATGAGATAGTCAATAGCAAAACGGGACTTCTCGTTACTAGCGAAAATGGGGTAGCCAAGCTCTTGAAAGATACCGATGCTGCAAACCAGCGCTGGAAAATCGAGTCGGTACAGAAAGATTTTGACGGTTACTCCCTTTATTATAAGGTGGTGAGCAATGCCGATTCTAAAGTGGGCCTCACTTTTGACGTGAACAGTAATTCGTTAAAAGTGGCGACTTATTCAGGAGATAATTACCAGAAATTCAAGCTGAACCTAGATGGCCTTGAAGGCTATGCCGCTAACGCGAATACACCTAATGGCGAAAAGGCAGGAACCATTGGCGGGTTGCTTGGCGATGTGGTGGTTGTGACGACAGATACCGATCTTGTGGAAGAACTGAAGAAAACGGAGCCCAAGACGGTCGTGGTCTGCGCCGATATCGACATGCAGAAACATTCCCATACTCGCTTACGGGATAACAAGACTTTGGTGGGCTGCTATGGTAGCCATACGCTGTACGATCCTTTTTTCCGAACCAATAATGAATACGGTACTGAGGGCGATGAACCTTCGGATAATATCATTTTCCGCAATCTGAAAATGGTGGTCAAGAACCAGCCAAATCGTATCTTGATTAACGTGTGGTCTTCTCGCCAGATCTGGATTGACCATATCTATTTTGAATCTCAGCTGACATATGACCGCAAGGGTAACGGTCAAGATGAAGTGGGCAAGTTCATTTGGATCAATACACCCTACATGACTTACATGGACAAGAAAGATAATGGCCGCAGCCCTGACTACGTGACTATTTCCTATAGCCGCTTTAAAAATCGCTATTGGACTGTAGCGTATGGCACGCAAAATACGGAATTAACACGAGACCGCACCACACTACTTTACAATTGGTGGGACAAAAACGTACGTCGTTGTCCACAGCTCGGGAACGGTTCCGCCCATATTTACAACAATTATTTTTCAGCCTATGGCAAGAGCGATAACGGCGGCGCTACCACAGGCATTATCGGCGGCGAAGGCTCTGACATGGTTTCAATAGCAAAGCGTTTTAACGGTTACACCAAGGGCCAAGCGCTTACTATGGGCGCTGGCGTCGACGAACCAGCTCGCGATGAATATTCGTACTTGTCAGAAGCTCTAGATGCTACACCTGCACCCATCAGTTTTACTCCCAAAACAACTTCCAGCTGGAAACCAGAACAGACCAATTATGGTTACTCGCTGATGGATGCTTACAACACCAAAGGTAGCGACGTGAAAGATTTCTGCACCAAGTACGCAGGCGACCAAACAAATGCCACAGGCATGAAATACATTACCGATAGCGATTTAAAAAACTGGGTTACCGTGGTTCATCCAGCGCCGTTCCTCAAGAGTATTCAGGTGGGGAGTGAACCTGTGGAAGAAATCAAGCCCAAGGTAGCTACCGTCATAGATACTTCAAAATTCTTTTCACTCAAGAACATGAATAGCGGATTTTTCCTTGCAACGGCCGCTACCGCTGAACTCAAGAGCGGCACAGACGTTGTTCAATCCGAAAATGAAATGGGCTGGAAATGGAACGCTGAAAGGGACGGCTACTACACACTTTCCCTAGTTGATGAATATGGGGATGCCACGGGCTTAGCCTTGGATTTGGAAGGTGGATCTCCAGGAAACGGAACCAATGTCGTTGTAAAGGAACTCGCCAAGGATAGTGCTGCAAAAACCGCTCAGCTCTTCAAATTCGTTAAAAATCAGGATGATTCCTACACTATGGTAATGCAAGTTTCCGTGGACCAGAGTTGCGTGGGCATTGGCGCTGCATCTAAGGAATCGGGAGCCTCGTCTATTGAATGGGCGTGCGACGGCACTAGCAACCAGAACTGGGCTTTGCTGGAATGGACTCCCAAGGAAAAACCAGAGGATTCGATCACGGCAATCGCGCGGCATCATCTCGAATTTTCTGCAACAAGTTTTATGAGCGTCACGGTATTTGACCTGAACGGAAACCGTTTGGCCCATTTCAATAACTTGAAAACCTTTGAAAACATTCAGGATCGCGTTAGGAATTTGCTACCGCAAGGAGCGTACATCTTAAAAATCCAGAACGAAACGTTCAATAAGACGCAGTTCTTAAAAATTCGATAAAAACAATAATTTATTAGAAATATAACATTTGTTCGTAAAAAGGCTTGTATGGATGACTACGTCTACGGCTCGCTATGACGAAGAAAATTAATTCTTGACCATGAAGGTGCGGTCTTTGCCTTTTAGCATATAGACGCCCTTGCGCAGGCTTATGCCCTTTTGCGAATCAAGCTTCGGAGAATCGCTTACGCCTAAGAAATTACCGTTGAGGTCAAAGATTTTGTAGGTCTCTTGCTGAGCTGATCCAAGATGCAAATGATTGCGAATGGCAGTATTATCATCACAGCTACTGCCGCAAGCTACAAAGTCCAGCCAGTCAATATTTACATAGGAGCCATCGATGACAAGCTTTAGCACATGTTCGCCTGCATTCATTATCTCAGTATTAAACTTGATTTCCTTGTAATCGCCCCAGCCTCCAATGCTATCGACCACAACGGTATCCGAAACCAGTTTATCGTCAAGTTCCAAGTGGAAGGAACTTCCCTTTGCAGCACTTGCCACACGAGCGGTCACATTATAATTAGAGGATTCGTTCACCTTCACTGTATACTTCAGCCATTCCCCCTTTTCGGTGTAGCCAATCACATAGGAACCTGGCTCATCTTTCAATTCTTCGATATCCACGCCATCTTTGCGATAGGCGCCAGACTTGTTTTCGGAATCGTTATCCATGTAAGATTTTCCGATGGAGCCAACGCCAGGCTCATCGTAATTTTCAGCTTCGAGCTTACCTGGAATTTCTGCCACAACGTTCTTATACGCCGTGTGTGGAGAAGGAGGCAGAGAAACGCGGTTCATGTGCTCGAGCATCACCTTTGCGTAGCGTTTACCAAATTCAATGTAGCCGTCTCGATTAAAGTGGTAATCGTCGTTAGCACTGCCAAGACCTGTAGAAGAAACGGGCCAAGCGTTTTCCATCACTTGTGTAATGCGCTGCACCTGATTTGTGCTAAAACTCTTGCAGCAGCCATCTTCGCGCATTTCGCCTGCAAGGAGCGGCACAGTATCGGCACTCAAGCCAAGGTCTGCAAACATATCGTCACGAATCTTTTTCAAATCTTCGGCCCACTTGTTGTTGTTCCAGTCCGATTCGCCCTGATGTACAATGACACCCTTAATCACGCCATCCTGCTGGGCGATCTTTGCAAGGTCGATGATTCGTTTGTACACATTGCTGTCGTAGGCCTTTGCCCAGTTGATAATCCAGTTTTCTTTTTCACGCGCAGGGTCTTCCAAATAGGCTTGCCAATTGTCCTTGTCGAAAAGCTTAAGGGCAGTGCCGCCCACTGCAACAGAAATAATGCCTACAGTCACATCGGGCAGGGAATCCACCAGAGTACGGCCAAAGTAATCGGCTACAGAAATGCTTGGCGGATTGTCGCAGTTTGCAAGCTGGGATGTGGCATCGGTCCACACGCCCAAAGTTCGTCCCTTTGCAGGGCAATTCATAGAAGGGAGCAACTTGAATCGCGAATATGGCTTAGTTTCTGGCTCTGCGGCAGGTGATGCGCCCGCCATATTGGATTGTCCAAAAGCGATGTAGATGTGAAAATTTGGATCGGGAGCAGCGCCCACCAAACTATAGAAAGCAAAAACTCCTACACACAAACCCTTTGTCAGAGCCCAAAAACATTTAGCCATATATACTCCTAAAAGAATTTAGAGTTCCCAAAAAATAATCTACCCCTTTTTCGCATTTTAACGTGATATTTTCCAAACATCCTATGGATTAATTATCCATAAATAGGTGCCTATGCAAAAATTACTCCCACATAAGAGTGGTCATGTTTTGTTTTATTGCTAACTGGTGGATTTAGTACAGCTTCCCTTAATACAGTCCGATTTTTGACTTTTTTGAACTAAAGTGATTCTGGAAAAATTGACGGAATTATGCGAATAACGCCGATTCAATGACATACAAATAAATTTTGGTGTTTTAATTAAACAGAGCATTAGATAACTGCATAAAACACTCTTAAATACGAGAAAAATAACGGCTCTGTCAGGCCATTTTGTACAATCGGTCGGTCTTAGCAAAAAAAGTCGGTTTCGTAAGCCCCTCCAAAACTGTTTTTTGGCTACGGAATTGCAGAATTTTCGCTGAAAAGGGCGATCTGACCGCCGCAGCGTTTCTGTAGCTATACGGACTGGCCTAACAGAGCCAAACGGTCATTTTCGCAGCGTTTTGGCAGTCTTTGTAAAAAAGTACGAATTAGCCTGACAGAGCCGTTTGTTTGATTGAACATTTGTTCACTATAATATAGTTTCGAAAATGCCGATTGTCAATAGGGTCGTGTTTTTTTTGAGAGAAATTTTTTTTAGGGGGAAGTATCCCCCTGGTTCGCACTTCGTTGCTCTCCACCCTCTCTAGCGGGTGCTCAGGCGCCGCACCCGCAATGCCCGGGCTTACCCCGCCTAATTTTCAACTTGGAATAATCCGGCTTTTCTTACAATAGTGCGTTTTCTGGTCATTGGGGGCGAAAAAACGGCTTGAATTGTAAACTTTTTGAACGGAATGCTTGGTTTTAAGTTATTTTTAAGGAGTAAAAGAGTTTTGCTCTTGTTCTCTAGATGAAA
>LSQX01273608.1_pt1 | contig 33104 bp, 22 predicted proteins | sample 654561 | NCBI WGS metagenome assembly LSQX01 (sample SAMN04489861, study PRJNA283612) | anaerobic digester metagenome | isolation source: 4 biogas reactors fed with cattle manure at either 37C or 55C with and... | place: Denmark: Kongens Lyngby | collected 2014 | reverse complement strand
TTGAGAGCCGTCCTCGCTTACGCGTCGGGTTGAGAATCGGCTCAAGAATGATCGGGGGGCGATAGCGGCGATCGACCGCTGCACGCGTACGCCCGTAAGTCTGTTGAACCAGCGAGTCAAGCGTCCCTGCCAGGTTGATTCTGAACGCTGACACCGATAGCATCTGCGTCCTCTCCCGGGGGGGGTGACTGGAGGTGGATTGCTGCTCCGCAAGCTGCCGCACCGGGCAAGGACCATCAACGTTGACCGACCGCCTTCTGCATTGCCCATCAAGCGCACAGCCTTGACGCGGCCCATGAGCTTGTTCCAGAAGCATGATTGTTCTCTGCTTACACCGAAGGCCCTGCTCCAAACATCCGTCCCGACGCTACAGCCAGCGGTGTCCCCTGGCCAAGAACGTCGGAACAAAACCAGGAAATGCAACTGATTGCTGATCGTTGGACTTTTTACCACCCCAGCGCTGCCTGGCCCTATCGAAGGGGACTCCCCTCCCTCTCGTCCGGGCCAATCGAACTCGCGGACGATAGGCAGAGTCTCTGTCGATCGTTCCGCGTGAGCGGGTGTCATGGCGATGGCGCTTTGCGGAGTAAGCCTGCTCACCCTGTTTTGGAAAGACAAAAAAGAAAGCGGCGCTGAATCGCCGCATTCCGAAAGGAGGGAGATGGCAATCCTGATTTGCATGCCCCAAGCACGCGAAATGGCGTCCCGGCTATCCGCCAGGACGCCATTGCTTTTTCTCGGGCTTATCCAGATCAACAGATCAGGGGCGCCGCCTGCGGCAAAGAGCTACTGCGGCCAAGCCAAGACCCCACACTGCCAGCGACGCTGGTTCGGGTGTATGATGCAACGTGTCTCCCTCCTCGGGTGAATCAGGATCCTTAAGGTTGATGAAGCTCTCGCTTCCTTCGTTCGCAAATCCTTGCACGTGGATGCCGATTCTCAAGTCACGCCCGCCATCAAGCGCGTCGACAACATCGGCCAGCGTCTTGCCCGGCAGCAAATCGAAGGTAATGTCTAGGTATTCCCCAGGATTCACACCGTTCGGCTGCACTGGGGGGTCTGAATCAGCCAAAAAACCGGCTGTGACCTCGAAATCTATACTCTTGCCACCCGGCAAAACTGGGGGACTAGCTTCCTGGGCAAAGGAGACTCCAGAACCCCCTGAAATACTAGCGATCCCCAATAACGTGCCATCGTCAAAGTACACATCCGTGATCGATGACTCGGCCGATCCCAGGTTGTAGAAGTGGAACTGGACTTGGTCCGTTACCCCAATCTCAATCTCAATGACATCGACAAAGAGTTGAGCTTCACCAATTGCCATACTTTCGCCGGAATTGGCAGTGATGGCGTCAAATCCATACGTAGCAAGGACAGCACCTTCAGCCGCGATTGGCACGCTCAGTAGTGCCACGGACAAAAACGCCCCAGTATGCAACCTGCTCATTTTGCCCATTGCCCCTATCCTTCGTCAAATTGTGTCGATGAATCTGTACTCGACTGTACTATATTTACCGCTCGTCTCCAATTTCTTACAAATGGTTGCAGGAATTTGGGCAAGTTTCCTGGGTTATCCCAAGTTAATCTGGCAGCCAGCCTCTCTATTGCAGCGTGCAATCGACCTGGCAGCAGAGCGACCCCGTCTAAAGTGCTGCATTATTCCTTCCGTTTGTTGTATATCCGTCTGGCCCCCAGCAATTGCGCCTCCAATATCCGCAGCCAAGAATTGGCGGAATTTGCAGAATCCACAAGAGGTTGCCCTGCCGTCACATCCTAGAGTTCTGATCCACATTCTCGGCTGCCTGCACTTCTGAAGGCACCTCCTCCGAAAGCGTCGCAGCTAGAAATCGTTCTCGTGACACCAGGCCGATTCCGCCCATTCTATCGGTTGTGCAAATATAACCCACCGTGTGGGTGGGATGTCGCGCAAAAGTAGGGGTAACTCTTCCTGTGCCCCCCAAGGCCCCACAATCCTCCTATTGCCAGTTCCCCCCCTTGCCTGCTATTTTTGTCACCCAAGGGCAATTGGAGACCTTCCAGCGAAAGTCGCCACGCTGCGGTCTCTGATCGGGGTTGCGGTCGAATCCGCTTCGCTACCAAGCGGTTGGGAGGGTAGGACTGCTTTGGCCGCTGCACCCGCCAAGTCTACTGGAAATCAAGTTGCCTCGTCTCATCTACTCTTTCGCCTTGCGGTTCCGTTCCCATTGATGCGCAGATTTCGTGCGCCTGGAGAGCACCATGTCCCGTCTCAATCAGCGTCAGTCAGCCCCTTCTAGCCGTTCCCATCGCACAAGCCGGCGCGAGCGGACACTCGCCATCGAACCTCTGGAATCGCGCCAACTGCTCTCCGTCGTGGGGGCTCAACCCGAATTGCGAACCGCTCCGGCGATCACCGCGCAGCCCCCCGACGCGCTGCAAACCGCGGCGGAGGTTGTCGGCGCTGGCGTTCTCAGCCAGTCCTCGCTGGCCGTGCCCCCCCTCTCCAGCAACCCGGACGCGACGGCGAAGATCTACCTCGACTTCGACGGCCATTTCGAGTCCACCTGGGGGACGTACAGCGGTATCAGCACGCCCGTCTTTAGCCTCGACTCCGACCTGACCAGCTTCAGCACCAGCGAGATTGCGGCGATCAACCAGATTTGGGCCCGCGTCTCGGAGGACTACGCGCCGTTCGATATCGACGTGACGACCATTGAGCCGGCCAGCTTCGCTGACAAGATGGGCCTGCGCGTATCCATCGGCGGCAACGGCAGTTGGTACGGCTCGGCCGGCGGGGTTGCCTACGTTGGCTCATTCACCAACTACATCGTCAACACCGTATACATTTTCCCCCAGCAATTGGCCAACAGCGCAAAATATATCGCGGAAGCCTCGTCGCACGAGTCGGGGCACGCTTTCGGACTCCGGCACCAGAGCCGCTACGACGCAAACGGCACGAAGACGGAGGAATACCACACCGGCGACGGCGACTGGGCGCCGATCATGGGCACCAGCTACTACAAGACGCGAACCACCTGGCACAACGGCACCAGCACCATCGCCGCGACGATCTATCAAGACGACATGGCCGTGATCTCCAACACGACCAACGGCTTCGGCTACCGCGCGGACGATCACGGCAGCGCAAGCAAACCCACCCCCCTGGTCTTCTCCGGCAATACCGCCACCGCCAGCGGAATCATCGAGAAGATGGACGACCAGGACGCCTTTTCCTTCTCGACCACCGGCGGCAGCGTGACCATCACCCAGAACGTCGCGGCGATCGGCGCCAATCTCGATTCAACGCTCGAGCTGCGGACCGCCACCGGCACGATCATTGCCTCGGCCAATCCCTCGACCAGCTACGGGGCAACGATCACGGCGAGCCTGGCCGCGGGCGACTACACGATCGTCACCGCCAGCGCGGGCCAGTACGGCTCGGTCGGCCAGTACACCGTCACGGTCAACGCCAGCACCGCGCCCGCCAACCAGGTCCCCCAGGCGGCCGACGCCACCTTCTCAATCGCCGAAAACGCCGCGGTCGGCACGCCGGTCGGCACGGTCACCGCCACCGATGCGGACAGCCCGGCGCAGACGCTCGCCTACACGATCACCGCCGGCAACAACGCCGGCGTGTTTGCGATCAACAGCGCCTCGGGCGAGATCACCGTGGCCAACAACTCGGCGCTGGACTACGAGGCAACGAGCAAGTATACGCTCACCGTCGAAGTCACCGACAACGGCACGCCGAACCTCTCCGACACGGCAACGATCACGGTCAACGTGACCGACGTGAACGAGACGCCGCTTCTGGCTGATGCAACCTTCTCGGTGGCCGAGAATGCCGCCGTCGGCACACCGGTCGGCACGCTCACCGCCGCCGATCCGGACCGCCCGGCCCAGACGCTCAGCTACGCAATCACCGCCGGCAACCCGTCCGGCGTGTTCGCCATCGACAGCGCCTCGGGCGAGATCACCGTGGCGGACAACGCGACGCTGGACTACAAGGCAACCAGCCAGTACGTCCTGACGGTGCAGGTCACCGACAACGGCACGCCAAACCTGTCGGATACCGGCACCGTGACGATCAACGTGACCAACATCAATCAGGCGCCCGTGCTGGCCGACGCCACGTTCTCGCTGCCTGAAGACGCCGCAATTGGCACACCGGTCGGCACGCTCGCCGCCACCGATCCGGACCGCCCGGCGCAGACGCTCACCTACGCGATCACCGCCGGGAACGGCGCGGGCGTGTTCGCGATCAACAGCGCTTCGGGCCAGATCACCGTGGCCAGCAATTCGACACTGGACTACGAGACGATCAGCCAGTACGTGCTGACGGTGCAGGTCGCCGACGACGGCACGCCGAGCCTTTCCGACACGGCAACGGTCACGATCAACCTGGCCGATGTAAACGAGGCCCCGGTGCTGGCTGACGCGACGTTCTCGCTGCCTGAGAATGCCGCGGTCGGCACACCGGTCGGCACGCTCACCGCCACCGATCCGGACCGCCCGGCCCAGACGCTCNNATCACCGCCGGCAACCCGTCCGGCGTGTTCGCGATCAACAGCGCCTCGGGCGAGATCACCGTGGCCGACAACTCGACGCTGGACTACAAGGCAACCGGCCAGTACGTCCTGACGGTGCAGGTTTCAGACAACGGCGCGCCGAGCCTTTCGGACACGGCGGCGGTCACGGTCGACGTGGCTCCGATGAACCGGCCGCCCCAGATCGTCACGGTAGGTGAGCACTGGGCCGTCAAGGGCGAGCAGCTTTCGTTCGTCGTCTCGGCCTTCGACCCCGACGTTCCCCAGCAGACCCTGCGGTATTCCCTGGAGCCGGGCGCTCCGGCCGGCGCTGCGATCGACCCGGTCACCGGCCTCTTCTCCTGGACGCCGGACAGCTCGGCCGAAGCCCGAAGCTACACGGTCGACATTTGCGTGACCGACAACGGAACGCCTCCACTGGCCGACGTGGTCAAGATGGCGATCAACGTGGCCGAGCCGCTCGGCGCCGCCGACTCGCGGAGCCTGCTGGACGTGCCGGCCGCGGAGTCGCACTGGTATGCGCTGTCGACCGTTCGCGAAGGGTTTTTGACGGCCGAGGCCGCGTATGCTGGGACCGGCTCGGTCTCGATGGCGATCTACGACGACCAGGGGCAACCGTTGGCCTCCTCGACCGGCAGCGCGGGGCTTGCGCGGATCGACATTCCGGCTGCCGCCGGCGAGGCGTTTTATGTCAAGGTCGCCACCACGGCAAGCGCGGTCGATCTCAGCCTGGCCAACCTGGTCTCGCAGGCCGGCGGCACGCTGGCGGTGTTCGGGACCGGCGCGGACGACGCGTTTACGTTCGACGCCTCTGGTCGGCGGATTTCCATCAACGGCCTCGTCTACCAATTCACCGCCGCGGAGGCAACGAACGTGACGTTCGACGGCGGCCCGGGCAACAATGCGGCCACGCTCAAGGGGACGGCGGACAGTGAAACGGCCAAGCTCTACCCGGGCCGAGCCGACTTGCAGGGAGCGGGCTACGAGGTCCACGTGGTCAACACCGCGTCGATTACCTTCGACGGCAACGGCGGGGCCGACCAGGCCTATCTGAACGACTCCGATGGAGACGACACATTCGTCGCCAGGCTGGGCGACTGCATGCTCTCGGGCGTCTCCTCGGCGGGAATCGGCTACTCCAGCCGCGCGCTGAACGTCGCCCGCGTGAACGCTCTTGGCAAAGCCGGCGGACGCGACGTGGCCGAGTTCCACGAGTTCGCCGGGAGCACGTTTGTCCGCCGGGGATCGTTCGCCAATCTCTCCGGCAACGGCGTTTTCTACGAGGGGAAGTTCTTCGAGGAGACTCTGCTGGTGACGTTGGCTGCGCCGGATGATCCTGGGGGGTCGGGCGGCAAGACGAAGACCCCGCCGGGCAAATCGCAAACGTTGACCGCGGCGGAGATCGCACTGATTGACCAGGCGATCGTCGAGGGCGCGCCCGGAGCGGCCAAGGCGCTCGACCGCGACGGCGAGGCCGCCTGTCCCCCAGGGTTGCTGCGAATGGCCACGGCGCGCGTTTTCGCCGAGCTTGGGCGATCAGCGTAAGCCATATACCCAGGGCGGCGCGAGCGCGGCTACGCCGCGACGGCTGATCGCTGACGGCTGACGGCTGACGACTATCCCGGTCGTCACGGATCAATAATCCGCCTGGTCGAGAATCTCCTTGCCGCAGCTGGTCACGAGCGACGCGTAAACGGAGATCGCGATCGACTCGGCGAGCAGCCGCGCGCTGCCGTCGCCGAAGACCACGTTCATGCCGCCGGGATGGAAGGCGAAGGCCTCGCTGTTGTTGGTGCAGTTAAGTGCGCAGGGGCCTCCGGCAGCCAGGCCATCGTAAGTAAACCCGTGCAGCGGAACCTGGTTCTGGTCGTCGGCCCAGCCGGCGCCGAGCACGCGCCCGCCGGTCACGGGAGGGTTCCCTCCGCCGGGCGCACTCTGGCTCGGGCCGAGCCCGAAGCGGGTGTAGAAGTGGGGCCGCCCGGCGGCTTCAACCAGCGCCAACGTATTGCTCAGGCCGTCTTCTACGTTCACGTCGCGGATCGGCTTGCCGGTGGAGATCATTCCCCGGGGATCCTTCGGCGGCGCCGCGTAGCCTGAGTCGATCACGATCCGCGCTACGCGCGCGGGCGGCGCGTAGTCGCAGACCGCCGTGGTTCTCTGCGAATCGATCCGGTCGACGCGGCCGCCGTCGGGGCACGAGGGGCAGAGCAGCACCGCGAGCCGCTGGTTGACAACCTCCTGGTTCGCCGGGTCGTCCCAATCGCGGTTCCACTGGTATGCCTTCTCCAGGGCCGGTTGGTCCAGGTAGGGGAGCAGCGAGGGGACCCATCCGCGGCGGGGGGGCCCCGGGGTCGCGGCCATGGGAAACACCCGCGCGGTGGAATGGTATTGCTGGATCGCCAGCGCCAACTGCTTCAAGCGGCTTTGGCACTGGACCCTTCGTGCAGCCTCCCGGGCCATTTGCACTGCCGGCAGCAGCAGGGCGACGAGAATCCCGATGATGGCGATGACCACGAGGATTTCGACCAGAGTGAAGGCCCGCCTGTTGGATCGTCTCTTGAACATCGCTCGTCGTCCTTCCTGGCTGATTGGCCACCGCCGGCGGCAGCGGCGGCACGCCTGAATTGTAGTCTATCTCGCTCTCGGCAGGGTGGTCCAGAGCGGCCCAGCGCCAAACGCCCTGCCCAACCGGAACGCCTTCCGGAGTCGAAACCTCCGGCACAACCAGACCGCCAGCGGCGGGCCACCGCCCCACCGCCGCAAATCCCCACCAGAGGTAGGGTAGTCCCCGGTCTTACGGCACTGGATGCGACCACCAGCGTCGGCCCCCCCCGACCTAAATGGCCTACAGATGGCATTTCTGTCAAATCAGTTTTTACTCAACCGGCCCAAATACCCGATCTTGTCCAATGCGTGTTTCCACGGGACAGGGGCTGTTTGGAGAGGTAGACGATGAGCCGGCGCCCGATTGAGCCAACCTGGCCGTTTCTGTGCATTCTGACCGTCCTGTTCATCCTGAGTGCCGCTGCGCCTCGGGCATGGGAGACGACGGTCCGAACGAACGGCATGCCCGCACCCAATCAGGATTCGGCGGCCGGATTGTCGCAGAGCCGTGTCCAGGAGCGCCTGCCGACAGCGAAGGCCGTGGATCAAACGCTCACCGACTTGTTTGCCGCGGCCAATCGCGCGGAGGCTGTGAAGAAGCCCCGCACGGTGGATGCACCCGGCGGGTTGGTAATGGCCGTGCCCAGTCCGCGGGTGGCGGCGGTGCTGGATGGGCCGGGCGATTCGGGCGGGTCGCCGTTGCCGGCATCCGAAGAGGAAGTCCGGCCGGCGGAATCGTCCGCGGAGGCGGTGGCGGTGACGGTGGACGCCGGGCGGCCGGACGATGATCCCGGCGCCGGCGACGTGGCGGGCATTTCGCCGATCGAGCCGAGCGCGATTCGCGCGATGGCCGCGGCCGTCCCCATGGGGCGCGATTGGCTCGGCTCGGACGCGCCTTGGACGGAGCCGGCCTCGATTGTCGCGCTGTTGGAGCCGCTCGCTTGGGAGTGCGGGATTGGCCAGTGGGCACGGGCGATGGCCCGCGAAGTGCGCGTCGCGGCCGCCGACCTGGCGGCGGAGTCGCCCGGCGTCAAGGGGAGAATCGAGGGGCTCGAGTCCCTGGCCGGGGAGGGCCGGTCGCTGGCCGGCCAGGTGAAGGACACGCCCCTTGAAAAGCCCCTCCAGAGCGCGTGCCAGATGATCGATCGCCGGATCGTCGTCTGGAAGCGACTCGCCGAGGCGATCGCAGACGGGTATCGGCCGGCGCCGGTTCAACGCTTGCGCTGCCAGGCGCGTTTTCGAGACACCCTGTCGATGCTGGCGAGCAACGCCAACGGCGGCACCTGGCGGCGGTTTTTGCAGCTTGACCAGCTGATGGTCGCGGTGTCGAGGACCGCGCCCGCGTGGTCCGACGAGGATCGCAAGTTGGCCCGTGCCGTTCTCTTGAAGCTCCATGCGGCCAATCTGTCGGCGGACCAGCTTTCGTTCATCCGCTCGGAGGCGTTGACCGAACTGCGGCAATGCCTTCACGAGATGGCGACCGAGCGGGCCTCCGCGGCCAGGATCGTGGAGAGCATCGAAGCGTTCGAGCGGACCTGGTCGGCGGGCGCGGGCGAGCGGCTGGCGGCCGAGCGGCTGCGGCTGGCCCTCTCGACGCATCCCCCCTATGCACGGCTGGCCGAATGCATCGCGGAAGTCTACTGCGCTCCGAACGTCCGCATTGCGGTGACCGGTTACCTGCTGAACCAAATGGTGCCCGATCGGAAACCGGAGTACCAGTGGGTTCGCGACTCGGTGATGGGGCACCCGGTGCGCGGCCACAGCCTGACCAGCGCCCATGTCAGCCTGGTGTTGATTTCCGACCCCGATCGGCTTCGCGCGGCGCTGAACGTCGAGGGGCTCGTCGATGCGTCGACTGCGTCGACCGCCGGCCCGGCCACGTTCTTCAGTGACAGCCAATCGGCCTACCAGGCGGTGAAGGAGCTCGAATTGACGCCCCAGGGGATCGAGTTTCAGCCGGTGGAGGTCGACGTGGACAACCGCACGCGGTTGCGGCAGGTTCGCACGAGTTTCGACCTGATCCCGCTGCTCGGCCCGGTGGTCCACGACCTGGCGCGAAACCAGCACGAGAAGAACCGGCCGCAGATTCGCCGGGAGGTGCGGCGGAAGGTGTGTGCCCAGGCGAAGGAGCAGATCGACGAAGAGGTCGATGCGCGGCTGGGAGAGCTCAACCAACGGCTCAAGGAGCGGGCCCTCGATCCGCTCGCCGCGATGGCGCTCCGCCCGATCGTGACGCAGGCCGAGACGACCGAGGAGCGGATGACGATGCAGCTTCAGTTGGCCGGACCGTGCCAATTGGGCAGCCACACCCCCCGGCCCTGGGCGCCGGCCGACAGCGTGCTGAGCCTTCAGCTTCACCAATCGGCGGTCAACAACGTCCTCGAACGGCTCGAGCTGAATGGCCAGACGCTTTCGATCAAGCAGTTGCGCGAGCGGATCGCCGAACGCTTTCGACGGCCCGAATTGCTCCAGCAGACCGGCGAACACGACGACGTGGTGATCAGCTTCGCCGCGGAGGACGCTGTCCGGGTCGACTTCGAAGGCGGGCGGTTGGCGATCTCGCTGGCGATCAAGCGGCTCGCCAAGTCGCCCCACGAGTGGACCGACTTCCGCGTCCGCGCCAATTACTGCCCGGTGGTCACCGAGCGGTCGGCGCACCTGGTTCGCGACGGGGTTGTCGAGCTTTCCGGGCGGATCCGCGCCGGCTCGCAGATCGCGTTGCGGGGCATCTTCAGCAAGACCTTTTCGAAGGACCGGGTCTGGCCGATCGTGCCGGAGAACCTCGCCGCCGACTCGCGGCTCGCGGGTCTGGAGATCACGCAGTTGCGCATGGAAAACGGCTGGATCGCGCTGGCCGTCGGGCCGGAGCGGGCGAAACCCTCGGTGGCCGAGCGGACACGCACGGCGACGAAGTAACGGAGGAGCGGACCGGCAAATCGCCGTCTTTTCGTCTGGTTCCCAGGCTCCCGCTGGGGACCGGGCCGTCGTCACGGCTCCGCCCCTCCAACCGGGAACGCATACCGCGCCAGGCGCGAATCGACGGCCGGGCTGTCGAGGTACGCCCGCCAATCGTGCGCGCGCCCGACCTGGCATTCCACGCGGACGCGCTCAAAGCAGAGCCCGGCGTCGCTCAGTCGCCGGGGGCAGGCCGGTCCGGCAAACCCCAGCGCGGTGGACCGATCGTCGCGTCGCATGCGGGGATAGAGCCGCAGGACGGGGTCCAGGCAGTTGCCCGTGATCATCAGTTGGTCGATGCCATGAAGCGCCAAGCCATGGCGGCTGCCGGGCAGCAGCCACTCGCTGTCCAGTGCAGCGGCGATGAGCATGACGCGCGCCGGCCGCCGCTCCGCCTCGGGCCCGTCCCGCTGGAGCTGCCAGCCGTTCAACTGTCCGCCTTCGGCCAGGTGCAAGGCGCCCGCAATCACCCGCGCCCCGAAGCTGTATCCGATCAGCAGTACCGGCGACTCGGCCGGCAACCGGTCGAGCCACGCGGCCAGGTAGTAGCTCTGCACGTCGCTCCGCGCGGCCTTCACGAGGGCATCCCGCCGGGGGCCGCCGGCGGTCCGGTCGGCCGGCCAGGCCCAGATCACCAGCCGGAACGGCTGATCGGCCGAGACGCGCCGGAGCCGGTGGAAAATGGGCAGCCCCTGGTTGACCGCCGTGCACAGGTCCGCGCGATTGCCGTGCACGAAGACCACGAGGGGGACTTCAGCCAGCGCCGGCTCGAAAAACGCCTCGGCCGTGGCCGCAGTCCATCCGGTGTGAATCGCGTCGCGCCGCCGGTAAGAGAACCGATCGGGGTCGAACCCGGCCGGGCAGCCCGACGGCGCGTGCCGCGTACTGACGATCCACGCCGCGGCGGACGGCTGCCGGGCCTCGGCCGCCGCGCCCTTTACGCCGCAACCGCCCGGCTCCTCCGCGGCGCGGGCCGGGCAGGAAGACGTCGCCAGAAACGCCCCCCAGGCAATCGTCGCGATCAGTCGAACGGGAAATGCTCTGTTCATCGGATGCCGCTCTCATGCATTCCGGGCGAGGCTCCCGGCGGCCGCGCCCGCAAACCTTCACGCTCCAGGCGGGTTGGGGAGGGCGGTTCCGTTGCCTTGCGGCGGGAGAGCTTTGCCGGCCAGCCGGGATTGCCGCCGCGCCCGCGCAGAATGGGGATCTCCCCGGAAACGCCCACTCGGGGTCGGATCATCTGGGGAAAGTCTAGCTTCTACTGAGCGGGATGAATGCCTGGCGGCGGCGGAATGTGGCAAGAAGTCGACACGTTGCGTTTGCACTTCACCGGCCATGGGGTAGAGTTGTCGGGTTGATGACTCCTTGCTGTAGAAGGAACGGACAGGAGAAGCGGGTTATGAGGAAGTTGCTGGTTTTCGCCGTCTTGGTCACCACGCTCGCGGCCGCTGGATGCGGAATCTGCGACCGCATGAGGCGGGGGTCCCTGTTCCAGTCGTGGACGACCACCGAGGTGCCGTGCTACGAGTCGTGCGTCACGTGCTCGCCCGAGGATCCCTGCGGGGCGTGCGAATCGTGCCTGCCGGGGATCACCGACTCGGTGCCGATGGACTCGCCGATGACCTCGCCGCCGGCGTCTCCGCCGGTGCTGCCCTCGCCGGGCATCTGACACGGTCGCCCGCTGGCGATCGGTTTCGGCGGCCTGCGACCGGGTTCTTCCCAGACCCGGGCAAGCGTCCCGGCAAGACGCCTCCAGCCCGTGGGGGGGCGCGTCGCGGGCGCGGACGATTCACTGGTCGAAGATGCCCGCGCCGAAGTCCTTGCGGCCGGCGTTGGCGGTCGAGTCCGGGGACCGCCGCGCGGGGATTCTGTGCGGTCCTCGAGGCGTTTCGGCGGGCTGGATCTGGGTCGGCGTCACCGCCGGCTTCTCGTCGGCCGGGTGCGCTTCGTAGTCGTCGTAGTCTTCGTAACTGGAGACGTACCCCGGCTGCGCCGCGCGGGCTCTTTCCTGCTCGAACGCTTCGATGACCTTCTGCTGGATCATCTCACGGCAGCCGCTGTTGATCGGGTGGGCGATATCCGCATAGAGCTTGGCCCGCCCCTCGTCGTCGCGGACTGCCTCGGGCTCCTTCAACCGCGTGCCGCATTGATTGCAGAACGCCGCTCGCAGATGGTTCTTGCAGCGGCACTTGGGACAATGCGCCGTCAGCTTGCGGCTCGGCATGGCGACGAAGTGTCCTCCCGATCCCTCGATGATCTTCAGATCGCGGACGACGAAGCAGTCATCAAACGTGATCGAGCAGAACGCTTTCAAGCGCTCGCCGGGCTCATCCATTAACTTGATGCGAACCTCTGTGATCTGCACGGCCTGACTCCTTTTCTTCGGGTCTCTTGGTGCGCATTCAAAGTCCACTCCGCCGCCGGCTGGAGAGCCAAAGGCCCCGGTACGATGCCGCCGCCCGCCCCGAGCAGTCTTCGCTCTGTGTTCCGCGGATGGCAACCGCCGCCCCCCGGGGCGAACCCCGGGCGGAACACCCTCCGCTCGCGGGACGCGGACTCGTCACGAAGCGCCGCGCGCCGCCGCAACCGAAAATCGTCCTTCTGCAATACTTGCCGCGGAACGTCCTTGGTCGTCGAAATCACACGCTCTGGGCAGAGGCACTTCTAGCGGCAGCCTCGCACTGCATAGACCGTCCCGATTCCGCGTGTTTGCAGGCGGCGAGCAACGCGCCGCGCGTGGCGCGCGTGCCGGCACAGCCCGAAACAGCAGCTTCCACTGCCTGTCATCTGGTACCCAACGCAGTCAACGGTTTCCAACGCGCGCCGGACTCTTGCAATCCACGGCGAGAGAAGCGACGCGGACGTCTCCAAACGGTTGAACATCGTCTCCGCCATTCGCTTCAGGTCTCCGCGGGCAAACGCCTCAGCAAACGGTCGGACAGGGCGCGGCCTGCCGGCGATTCGGCAAGTCCGGTAGACATCCGCCGTCCTCAATCCCTCCGGAGGCCGCACGACGACCAGATGCAGGATTGGCGAACCGGGCGCTGGCACGATAATCTCTCCCCGCCCCCGGCAGATCGAAGCGGATGAATGAAGAAACAGAGGGACATCGCTCCCCAGCTCGGCCCCGACCTGGGCCAACCGCTCGCGGGGCCAGTGGAGTCCCCAAACCACGTTCGCCGCCGCCAGGGCGGCGGCCGCATCGCTCGAGCCCCCCCCTAACCCAGCCGCGGTAGGAATCCGTTTCCGCAGAGAGACCCGAGCGCCCAATTCGGCGCCCGCCCGCCGGCGAAGCAACTCCAGCGCGCGAACCACCAGATTCGCCGAGTCCTCGGGGACGTCGCCGCAAGGGGCTCCGCTTGAGGCAAAAACAAGGCGGAAATCAATCCGGGGACCCGCCCGCCCGCTCAAGATCAGCGTGTCGTATAGGTCGATCGGGTAGACGAGGGTCTCCACTTCGTGGAATCCGTCGTTCCGCCGGTTCAACACTTCGAAGAAAAGATTGAGTTTCGCCGGGGCGCAGACAACCACCCCGTCGGCAGTCCTCTGGAGGTGCATCCTTCACCCCCCTTTAGTAGCAGCCACGTGATCAATGGTTACACTGCCTCTCTATCGCCCGCCAATGAAAAGCGACTTCCTCAAGGGCGGTGGACAGCTACTACATCATCCGGCGATTCTACCCCTGCTGCAATTGGCGGTCAACATGGACACCCCCAATTTGCGGCAATCCGCGCAAAATGGCCGAAATTATTCGGGGCCGCGAGTGATTTGCAGCAGAACGCTCTCCGATTCGGTCCCCGCCAATGGAGAGGTGGCCAGTTTGCGGAGGCACATCCCCTTCAAGCTGCCGCGATGCCGGGCTTCGCCCCGTTCCGCGACCCAGGCCGGGCCCTTCAGCACCAGCAACCGGTGGAACGAGCCCCAGTGCGGCTTGAGCCAGGTGAGGATTTTTTGCAGCCGGGCGACGGCTCGGGCGACCAGCGTGTCTCCCCGCCACTGCTCGAGCACAAGCTGGACATTCTGGGCGTAAACCGGGACACAAAGGTCCAACTGGGCCACGATGTCGGCCACCGCCCGGGCCTTCTTCCCCACCGAATCGCAGACCGACACATCCAGGTCGGGCCGCAGGATCGCCAGCACGACGCCGGGCACTCCGCCGCCGGTGCCAACATCCAACACCTTCTCGCACTCGGCGAGTTGCCGGGCGAACAACAGACTGTCGACCAGGTCGCGGCCGACGAACTTCTCGTAGTCCGTGTGCCGGGTCAAGTTGAGCTTCGTATTCCAATCCCAGAGCGCGCGGCAGTAGAGCGCGAGCCGCTCGATCTGGTCGTCGGGCAATTCGATCTCATGGCGCGCCATCGCGGCGGCGAGCGGGGCGGCGGACGATTTCACGCAACGGTCTTCCTGAAACAAGGGCCTGGCACGGGGCGGAGTCGGCCAGCCGGATTGCCTCGGCCCAAGCCACCCTGGGGTACACAACCGGCGCCGGCGGCCGAGCATCGGCCGGCCGATCCCCTGAGCCTCTCCAGGGCCACGGGGCGCGCCCTGCGGCGACCGGCCCGAAGGCGATTGCATCGGACGGGGCAACTCAGTAGCATACGGGGCGCGATTCGAGGGGAAGTCGCCGCGTCCAATAGCGGTTTGCGTCAGGCCCCACGCTGTTTTCCCGGAGAGAGCCTGCTGAGCAACCATTTGACTGGCTGTGGTGTCTTGCGTCAAGCGGCCGCCGTGCGGCGTCGAGCCTCGCCAGGGCACGACGCTTCACCGGGTTTCCAAGCTCCGGCTTGGAAACCCGGATTGAGCGTTCCCAAGCTGGAGCTTGGGAACAAGGGGGGAATGGGAACGAGGTAGAAGGGAACGAGAAGGAGACTTGCTCGTCTTCATTGCACGATGGCACAACTACTCGACCGTGAAGAATACATCGAACAGGCCTATTTCTATCGCACGCTGAATGAGCGGATGCAGCAGGGCATGTCGACGCAGGAGTTGCTCTTGGCGGTGCGCCAGGAACTCCTGGCGACCGCGAAACTCCCCCTGGCTCTCGACTTCTTGCGGACGGAGCTGAAACACACCGGCGGGTTCGCCACCGCGATGGCCAGGATGGACCACTACTTCACGGCGTTTCAGACCTTCGTGATCCGCGAAGCCGAGCGGCAGGAAGGCCGTTTCGATTTCCGCATCGCGCTGGAAATCCTCGAACGGGAGGCAAAATACCGGTCCGAGAACGCCACGCGCCAAGGCATCTTCTTCTTCCAGTTCGAGGCCCTCTGCCGGAATCGGCTGGGCTACGACGCCGGACTCGAAGCAATGGCCGCCGATCCGGTTTACGACGAGGCCTGGGGCCAGTGGATTCTCACGGTTCGCCGCCAGGTTGGGCTGATCGACCTGGCCGACATGGTCTACGTTCGCAGCGAGTACTACCGGATGACACACGAAGACATGGACAGGGCGGTCCTGTTCGGCGAAAAGGAGGGGAAGATCGCCCTGGCGAACCGCCGAAAGGACCCCGTCTACCTGTTCTCCGCGCTTGCCCGGCATCTGGGTTATCCGAGTGTTCCGCGGCCCAAACCGCCGACGGACGAGGAGAACCTCGTCCCCCTGCTCCGCCAGCGGATCGAGCGGCTGGAGATGCGGGTTCGGCTCATGGAGGAGGAACTTCGCGGCGGGATCAACCTGGCCCGGTTCTTCGTCTCCGATTCGGAAAACAAGGGGTCCTAGATGTTCTTTTCGATCGACGGCGGCGACGGCGCCGGAAAAAGCACCCAGATCGACCGGCTCTGCCAGTGGCTGGCCTCTTGCGGCCACGAGGTGGTCGCTTGCCGCGACCCGGGCAGCACGCCGCTGGGCGAAGCGATCCGCGAATTGCTGCTGAACCGGCACGACCTGCCGATCCACCGCCGCAGCGAGATGCTGCTCTACATGGCCGCAAGGAGCCAGTTGGTCGAAGAGATCATCCGGCCGGCGCTCGATGCGCGGAAGACCGTCGTCTGCGACCGCTACCTGCTTGCCAACGTGGTTTACCAGGGATATGGCGGCGGCCTGGATGTCGAGATGCTCTGGGAAGTCGGCCGCCTTGCCGCCGGAGACCTGATGCCCGACCTGACGGTCGTCCTCGATCTTCCCGCCGGCGAGGCGGCCGCCCGAATCCGGCGGCCGCTCGACCGCATGGAGCAGCAGGGCGTCGATTTCCGCGAGCGGGTGCGCCAAGGGTTTCTTACGGAAGCCGCGCGGCGGCCCGGCCGGATTGCGGTCGTCGATGCCCGAGGTTCGATTGACCGGGTCGCGGCCGAGACCCGCGCCGCCGTGGAGGCGGCGATCGAGCGATCGTCGCCCGCGCGCCGGCAGTAGCGCCAATTCCACCGGAGGGTGAAAAACGATACAATTCAAGTTGGCCGCGGCGCTGGCTGGATTTCCAGGGCGCCGCCGGCGTCCCATTCTACCCCTGCCGATCTGTCGAAAATGACGCTCGAACCCCGACGAATCACCGTTCCCCAATTTGTGGCCATGAAGGCGGCGGGCCGCAAGATCACGATGCTCACCGCCTACGATTACGCCATGGCGCGGCTCGTCGATGCGGCCGGTATCGAGGGGATCCTAGTCGGCGACAGCATGGCGGAGGTTGTGCAGGGCCACGAGAACACCCTGCCCGTCTCCCTCGATGAAATGATTTATCACGCCGAGATGGTCGGCCGCGCGGTTCAGCATGCCCTGGTCATCGTTGACATGCCCTTTCCGAGCTTTCACCTGGGCAAGTACGCAGCCGTCGAAAACGCCGCGCGGATTCTCAAGCAGACCCGTTGCCAGGCCGTCAAGCTGGAAGGCGGCGCCCAGCGGGCCGAAGTCATCGAGGCCCTCGCCTCCTCGGGCATTCCCGTCATGGCCCACGTGGGCCTGCTGCCCCAGAATGTCCACCGCCTCGGCCGATATTCCGTCCAGCGAAACCGCGACGAGTTGCTCGCCGACGCGCGCGCGGCCGAGTCCGCCGGAGCGTTTGCGATTGTCCTGGAATGCATCCCCGCCGAAATCGCCAGCGAGATCACCGCGGCGCTGGCAATTCCCACCATCGGCATCGGCGCCGGCGCCGGCTGCGACGGGCAGGTCCTCGTGATGCATGACCTGCTCGGGCTGACGCCCGGCCGGATGCCCCGGCACGTGAAGGTCTACGCCGACCTGAAGGACCAGATCGTCCGCGCGGTCACCGAGTATCGCGACGAAGTCCGCGGCGGCATGTTCCCCGGAGAGGGACAGACGTTTCATTGAATAGCGGTCAGCCGTCAGCTATCAGCTATCAGCAAAAAAGGGCTGGCGGTTACGGAGGTGTAAAGGGATCATGGCGGTTTTTGCGGGGTCTAACCTGACAGCTGATGGCTGACAGCTGACAGCTGACAGCTTCCAAGCGAGGCTTGTTCCGTGGCGAATCATCTTGCCGACGCCTTGAGTCCCTATCTGCTTCAGCACGCCGGCAATCCGGTGGATTGGCATCCGTGGGGAGCCGAGGCGTTTGAAAAAGCCCTCCGCGAAGACAAGCCCGTGTTTCTCTCGGTCGGCTACGCCGCCTGCCACTGGTGCCACGTGATGGAGCGCGAGAGCTTCGAAGACGAGCGGATCGCCAGGATGCTCAACGAACATTTCATCTCCGTGAAGGTCGATCGGGAGGAGCGGCCCGACATCGACGCGGTGTACATGGAGGCCGTCCAGGCGATCAGCGGCAGCGGGGGCTGGCCGATGTCGGTGTTTCTGACCCCTGATCAGAAACCGTTCTATGCCGGGACGTATTTCCCTCCCCAACGGCGCGGCCGCATGCCTGGGTTCGATGAGATCCTTCAGGCCGTCTCCGATGCCTGGAAGCGCCGTCGCGAAGAGGCGATCAGGCAGGCGGACAACCTGGTTTCCTTGCTGCAAGCCGATACGCTTGCCCGGCTGCCGGCGGCCAAAGACCAGGCCGAACTGGCCCAACTCCCGGCGGTGGCGGCCGCGGCGCTCAAAGGGTCGTTCGATCCCCGCTGGGGCGGATTCGGCGGCGCGCCGAAGTTCCCGCGGCCCGTCGATCTGCGGGTGTTGTTCCGCCTCTGGCATCGATCGGGCGAGGCGGAACTGCTGGAAATGGCGACGACGACACTCGACCGGATGGCCGCCGGCGGAATTCGCGACCATCTCGGCGGCGGCTTCCACCGCTACAGCACCGACGCCAGTTGGCTCGTCCCCCACTTCGAAAAGATGCTCTACGACAACGCCCTGCTGGCGACGTGCTACCTGGAAGCATGGCAGATCACCGGCCGCCCCGGTTACCAGCGCGTGGCGCGGGAAACGCTCGACTACGTGCTCCGCGAGATGACCGGCGAGCAGGGCGGCTTCTATAGCAGTGAAGACGCCGATAGCGAGGGAGAGGAAGGGCGGTTCTACGTTTGGACTTTCGGCGAGATTCAAGAGGTGCTGGGCCGAGAACGCGGGGCGGAGGCGTTCAGCCGGGTCTATGGAGTCAGCGAGCGGGGCAACTTCGAGGGCAGGTCGATCCTGAACTTGCCGCGACCGGCTGCCGCTTGGGCACAAGAATTCGGCCTCGATCCGGATCAATTGGAGCGGGAGCTGGACGAAAGCCGGGCGCGCCTGCTGGCCGCGCGCTGCCGGCGCGTGCGGCCGTTCCGCGACGACAAGGTCCTTACCGGTTGGAACGGCCTGGCGATCGAGGCTTTCGCGCTTGCCGGCGCCGCCCTCGGCGAAGCGCGCTACCTGGAAGCAGCCGCTCGGGCGGCCGATTTCCTGGACAAGTACCTCCGCGATCGCCAGGGACGTTTGCTGCATTGCCGCCGCGACGCACGGGCCAGTCATCCGGCCTATCTTGAGGACCACGCGGCGCTGGCTTGCGGGCTGGTGAGCCTGTATGAAGCCTCGTTCGACGAACGCTGGATCGATGCCGCCATCGCCGAAGCGGACGGGATCCTCGCCGAGTTCTGCGATCCGCAGCGGGGGGGGTTCTATGCGACATCCGCCCGCCACCAGCGCCTCATCGCGCGCAAGCAGGACCTGCTCGACAGCGCCGTGCCCAGCGGCGGCGGCCTGGCGGCAACGGCCCTCTTGCGCCTGGCAAAGCTCTGCGGGCGCGACGACTACCGCGAGGCGGCCGAGGGCGCGCTGGAGGCCGCCGCCCCCGTCATGCAGCGGGCGCCGCAGGCATCGGGGCAGATGTTCGCGGCCCTCGACATGCTCCTCGGCAAGACCCCAGAACTCGTCCTGCTATCCAAAGGCGACGCGTCCCGGGCACTCCCGGCGGCCAGTGGAATCCACCGCCGCTACCTCGGCAGCCGCGTGCTGGCGTATCGCGGTCTGCCGCACGACGCCCGCCGCGGCAGTGGACTGGAGGGGCTTTTCCGGGGCAAGTCGCAGGGGCCGCGGGGAGCCCGGCTGTACGTCTGCGAAAACGCCACCTGCCGAGCACCGATCGACGGGCCTGAGGCGATTGCCGCGGCGATTGGCGACCTGGCTGCGCCGCGGGGCGTTACTCCCTCTCCTGGCGACGCTGGAGAATGAGTTCCACCCGGCCGGCGGGGAAGCCCACGCGGGCGGCGACCGGCGACCCTTTGCCCTTCGTCATTCGTGATTCGACATTCGACATTCGTCATTCACCTCCCCCCCATCTCTTCACCAGGACATGGTCGATCTGGAATTGATCGCAGATGCGGGCGACGATGAAATCGACGAGGTCCTGGACGCTGGCCACGCCATGGTAGAAGCCGGGCATGGCGGGCAGGATCACGGCGCCGGCCTGGGCGGCCTTGCGCATATTGTCCAATTGCGTGATCGAGAGCGGCGTCTCGCGGGGGACGAGGACGAGCGGCCGGCGCTCCTTGAGGTGGACCTCCGCGGCGCGGTGGATCAGGTTGGTCGAACTTCCGTAGACCACGGCGCCGAGGGTTCCGCACGAGCAGGGGCAGATGACCATTCCCTCGGTCAGAAACGAGCCGCTGGCGATCGGCGCCATCAGGTCGTCGCAATGGTGGTAGTGGATCGTTCCCGGTTTGCCCGTGGGAAACGACAGGACGTTGCTCGATTCGCTCGAGATGCCGGCCAGGCCGCGGATGCGGTCGAGCTTTTCGTCCTCGCCGTGGCGGTCCTTGTCGAGCATTAGCATCGCCAGGTCGAAATCCTCCAGGTCGACGTCCAGCCCGAGTTCATGGCGGATGACCTGGACGGCGGCGCGGCTGATCGTCAGATGGACGTCGCACCCGGCGGCGCGGAGGACTTCCACGAGCCGCAGTGCATAGACCGCGCCGCTTGCTCCGGTGACGGCGACGACGAAGTTGCGCTTCATTTCGCACCTGTATAGAGGGTGGCGATACCGAAGGTGAGCGGATCGAAGTGGACGTCGGCCAGCCCCGCGGCGCGCATCCGATCGGCAAGGGCGGCGCCTTGGGGAAACTCGCCGACACTGGCAGGAAGATAATTGTAGGCCGAGTGGCCGTTGCGAGCCAAGGCTTGCCCGACGCGGGGCAGGAGATAGCGGAAATAGGCCTGATAGATCATGCGGATCGGCCCCGCCGCGGGGATCGAGAACTCGAGCACGGCGACCCGGCCGCCGGCCCGGCAGACGCGGACCATCTCCCGCAGCCCGCGATCCGGATCGCTGAGGTTGCGCAGGCCGAACCCCACGGCGACCACCTCGAAGGTGCTGGCGGAAAACGGGAGCCTTTGCGTGTCGGCTTGCAGAAACGCGACGTGGCGCTCGGCGGCGGCCCGGCGGGCCTTGTGTTTTGCGATCCGCAGCATGGGCCGGGCGAAATCCGCCCCCACGACGCGGATCGCCTGCCCTCCAGCCCGCCAATAGGCCAGGGCCAGGTCGCCCGTCCCGCTGCATACATCGAGCACGGGGCCGCCGCCGGGCGGGACCAGCCGAGTGGTCTTCCGCCGCCAGCGCCGATCGATGCCCATCGAGAGCAGATGGTTGAGGAAATCGTAGCGCGGGGCGATTTCGCCAAACATCCGCTGAATGCGATCGGGAGACTTGTTGACGGGAGACATCGGGTAACGGGTTCAGGGTTCAGGGTTCAGTCTTTGCTTTCCACTCGAACGCTGAAAGCGTTCCACAACCCAGCCCAGGGTCGCGCAGCGCACCCTGGGTCGCGGATGGCGTAGGCCGACACGCACCCCGAAGGAGTGCCACAATCGGCAATACAACGTCTTTCGTCACCAGCCGCTCCTCGGGCGTTTTCAAGCAGGCGGTTACCGCTCCTCGTCGCCGTCGAGCGGCGCGGTGGCGTCGAGCAGCATGCGGCCGGGCGCAGGCTCGGCCAGAAAGGCCTCCGGTGGGGATTCCGCGAACTCGACGCCGGCGGACGGACTGGTATGGCGGGAGACCGCCGCCCAGACCTCCTCGGGCTGGTGCACGTCGACCTGGTGGTCAACGACAACGAGGAATCGCGCCGGGACCATTTGCGGCAGCGACCAGAAGGCTTTGGCGAACTGCCGGGCCTGGCCGGGATATGTCTTGTCGATCGATGCCAGCGCCCAGAGCCGCCCAGCCCCAAAGGCCGGCAGTTCCAGGTCCACAAGCCCCGTCAACTGGCGGCGGAGGAGAGGCAGGAAGACCTGGACAAGGCACCGGTTGACGGTCCGCGCCTCCATGCCCGGCAGGATCGCGGGAAACACCGGCGTCACCCGATGGGTCAGTGCATCAATTTGGACCGCGGGCGCGGGGCGCAACAGGCGCGGTTGGCCGATCGCGTCGATCGTCCAGCCGGGTTCGATTGCCGGCCGGTTGGGATCGATCGAGCCTTCCAGGACGATCTCGGCGTCGGCCGGGACGGGCAGATCAATCCGCCGCGCGGCAACCAGTTCGCAAGGACTGCCCTTCAGGTATCCGGCCAGGGAAAAGACGTCGGCCGCGGCCTCCAGCGGGCCGCTGGCCACGAGCAGGTCGAGCGGATCGCCGCCGAGGACAATCGCCACCGGCATCGGCTGGCCGCGTCGCCGGTACTCGGCGAGAATCCTGGCCGGCTCCTGATACGGCGCCCAGCAGGCGGCCAATTCGGCCCTTCCGGTGATGCGAAACTCATAGCGGCCGACGTGCAGGCGGTCTTCGCCGGGCGGCCGAGTGACCAGGCGCGCGGCGCTGAGCGACGCCGCTTCCCCCTCGACGAGCAGGGTTGGGGCCGGCAGCCGGGCCAGGTCCACGTCGCCCCCGAGGCGGACAATCTGCTGGCACGGGCCGCTGCGGACGATGCGGGGGTGTGATTTTTTCCAGCCGCCCGGCCGGTCGCCGGCGAGCCGATCCAGCCAACTGCCCGGCTCGCCCCCTTCGAGGGCCTGGGCCAGCCGGGCCGCCGGTTCGTCGAGCGCGGCAGCGCGAAACGCCCGGCAAACCCGCTCGGGCGTGGCGAACAGGTGGACCGCGAGGGGAACATCGCGGTCGGCGACCTGGCCGAGGAGCAGGGCTCGGGGCGACTCGGCGGCCCGCCGGGCCGCCTCGAGCTCCGCGCGGACCGGGTCGGTAATCCGATCGAGTTGGCCGGCGGCCTGCAATTGTTCGAGAAAATCAGCGAAATTGTGCGACGACATGCAGGCCATTGTACGCGTCGCGGGCCGCCGTGGGCAGGCCGGCCGCGCGCCGCCGAATCAGCGCAAGTCTGCGGGCACCGGGCCGGCGGGCATGGACCTGGACGGCTGTTTGCGTGTAAAGTAAGGGGTTTTGGGCCACGCTCCGCGAGCCGCTTTGGGGGCGGCGGCGGGTCTGCGGCCTCGCGCGGTTCGTCGCGGATGTTGTTTTCCCAGAGTCTCAGAACAAGGCCATTGTCATGGAAATGGACCAATTGGTTGCGCTCTGCAAGCGCCGCGGTTTCCTGTTTCAGTCGAGCGAGATCTACGGCGGCTTGCAGGGCTTCTGGGACTACGGCCCCTTGGGCGTCGAGTTGAAGCGGAATGTCCGCGAGGCCTGGTGGCGCGACATGGTCGTCGCCCACAACGAGCAGCTTCCGCCGCCGGGGGCGCCGTCGACCTACGAAATGACGGGCATCGACTCGACGATCATCATGCACCCCCAGGTCTGGAAATGCTCGGGCCACTACGACCTGTTCCACGACTACATGGTCGACTGCCGCGAGTCGAAGGGCCGCTACCGCTATGACCAGATCAACGGCCGCTGGGTGGAGGCCGAGGGGCGGCGCGTGTTCGTGGCGACAACGCTCGGCGGCGAGGAGGCGATTGCCGACACGGAGCAGAAGGCCCTGAAGTTTTTCAACCTGCGGAAGAAGCATGCCGATCGGCTGGCCTGGCTCGGCTCGGTTGTGCCGTTGACGACGGTCGCCGAGTTCAGCGCCGTCCTCGGCCCGGATGCCAAGGCGCTCGGCACGCTGACCGAGCCGCGGGAATTCAACCTGATGTTCGAGACGCACACCGGGGCGATCCGCAACGAGAGCAGCAAGACCTTCCTCCGCCCCGAGACGGCCCAGGGGATCTTCGTCAATTTCAAGAACGTCCTCGACAGCACGCGGGTGAAGATTCCCTTCGGCATCGCCCAGATCGGCAAGAGCTTCCGCAACGAGATCACGCCGCGCAACTTCACGTTCCGCTCGCGCGAGTTCGAGCAGATGGAGATCGAGTTCTTCTGCCGGCCGGCAACCTCGCCCGAATGGTACACGTATTGGCGCGACCGCCGCTACCGCTGGTATCAGGACCTGGGCCTGGCGGGCGAGCGACTGCGGCTCCGCGATCACGACAAGGCGGAGTTGAGCCACTACTCGTGCGGCACGGCCGACATCGAATACGCCTTCCCCTTCCTGCCGCCCGGCGAGTTCGGCGAGTTGGAGGGGATCGCCCACCGCGGCGACTTCGACCTCCGCAGCCACATGGAGGGCAAGCTCGTCCGCGAGGGGGGCGAGCTGGTCGTCGAGAAGGACGAGCACGGCCAGCCTCGCTACCGGGGCAGCGGCAAGGACCTCTCGTATTTCGACGAGGTCGCGAAGGAGCGCTTCGTGCCCCACGTGATCGAGCCCTCGGCCGGGGCGGATCGAGCGACGCTCGCCTTTCTCTGCGAGGCCTATTGCGAAGACGAACAGCCCGACGAAAACGGCGCGCCCCAGAAGCGCGTGGTGATGAAATTTCATCCGCGGCTGGCGCCGATCAAGGCGGCGGTCTTCCCGCTGGTCAAAAAGGACGGCATGCCCGAGGTGGCCCAGGAGATCTACGGCCAGCTCAAGCCGCACTTCCACACGTTCTACGACGAGAAGGGCGCCGTCGGCCGTCGCTACCGCCGCCAGGACGAGGTCGGCACGCCGCTGTGCATCACCGTCGACGGGCAGACGCTCCAGGACGGCACGGTCACGATCCGCGACCGCGACACGCTCGAGCAGTGGCGCGTGCAGAAGGATCAGTGCGCGGCCGAGGTCCGCCAGCGGCTGGGGATGTAGCGGCTAAGCGAACCGGCCGAAAACAGACGATTTACGAAGCCTCACACGGAATCACTTTTCGAGATTCCACTTGGACGGCGAGCCAAGACACCCAACGCCCCCTCTACCCCATCGTCTCCTTGAGCAACTCAACCGCCGCGGCCGTCATCTCCCGCGCCGCGGTCGGCTGGTACGGCGGCAGGTCGACGATCTTGGGCACCACGATCGCCGAATACTCGCCGGCCTCGTAAGCCTTGGGATCGGGCACGTAACCGATCGAACCGTCGGCACAGCCGATCACGAGCGTATCCTTCAGCGGCGAATCGCGGCGGATTGCCAGCCCGTAGAAGCTGTAAAGTTCGCCCGGGTGAAACAGCATTCCCACCGGTCCCAGCCGGATCGCCCCAAGCGTGATCGGCAGCGACTTCACGTTGTGATCGCGGTGCTCGTTGCCGGCATACCAATCCGCGGCAAAACCGGCGTCGACCCACGGGCCCGACGCGCACTTGCTCGGGTCGCGGCGGTACTCGTCAATCCACTGCCCGAACCGCTCCATGTCGAAAGGAACGTTGAACGGCGCACTCCGCGCCCGCAGGCAGTCGACCGTTACCGGGGCGGCCTCGGTAATCGCCTGCTTCAAGGCGGGAGTGACGGCCGCCACCGTTTGCCGGATCTCACCCCGCCAGTCGCTCCCGTCGCCCGGGTTCACGTCGCCGAGGTGCCCCTGAAGGAGCGACGGGCGCAGCCCCAGTTCGCTCTGGATCTCCCTCGCCACCTCGCCCGGCCAATCGGGGCCCGCCTGTTGATCGGCATAACAGACCACGTGCGCCGAGAAATGATACCACACCAGGTCCGGCTTTTTGCCCGCCCGGCGAAAGACCAAGGCGTGGAGCATCGTGTCGAGCCAACGCTCGGCGTCGGTCGACTCGGGACCGAACTCGGCGTCGGTGCGGGCAACGCCCGGCTTCACCGTGCGGTTGTGACTACCGCCCGTCGCCCGGCACTTGCCCAGCGACATTTCAGCCGGCGCCAGATCGGCCTGGGCCGCCACAATCGCCTCGACCGTGCGCTGCTCCACCGTGGCCATGTACTCCGGAGACATCCCGCCCCATTGCCGCAACGTGAGGAAAGTCGGCATGCTGTGATCGTGCGTGGCGACCACGTGGATGTTCTCGGCCGGAATTCCCGTCCGCCCCGCGGCCGATTGCTGAATCCGCGCCGTCATCTCATGACTCACGCCCAGCACGTCGAGCGAACAGATCGCCGCTTGCGTCGGGCCAAAGGCCAGCACCAGCGCCCGCACCGCCGCCGGCTGGCGAATCCCCTTGACCCGTCGCTCCTGCCCGGGCGGCTTGTGGAAGCCGGCCAGCTCGATCCCCAAAGGCGGCGTGATATCGGCCACACCCTCGCCCGCCCGCAGGCCCTCCGCGGCCGCTCCCCTGGCCGAGGTTGTTCCAAGAACCGCCATTCCACCGACCATCGCCGAGAGAAACTGCCGTCGCTGCATGTCTCAATCTCCAGGAAACTAGGATTCCTTCTCGTGAAACCTCCAACATGGTACCACAAGCCGCCCCCAGGTTTCCAACGTATGCCGTGGAATTGAATGACCTTACGTGATTCCTGGAAACACACGGTTCCAGTCAAGATAGCCGCGTGGGCTTGCCCCGCGCTCCGTTGTTTACGAGACTTGTCGAAGCATGACCGAGCGCGGGGCAAGCCCACGCGGCTATCAATCTCTCGCAAATCCCTCCGGAAATCACGCAACGCCATTTGCAGACGAATTCACCGCGTCCCAAACCGGATATTGCGCGTATGGTCGCCAATCGTCACATCGGGTGAGTCGGCGGTCGCGACTTCTCCGAACCGGACGACGTTCTCGAACGTCAGATCCTCGACCGCATGTTCCTCGTCGTATCCGACCACGCGCATCTCTCCGCGGAAGTTCTCCCGCCTGCCGGTCACAGAGATGTCTTTGAACACGCACTCCGAGAGACGCCCCGCGCGGGTATACTTCCTGCCCGACACGGCACAGACCATCGGCCTGGCCAGGACCAGCACGATGTCGCCCCCGTCGGCGTTGATCCGAAAGTTCTCGAAACGCATCCGCCGCATCACCATGTCGTCGCTCGGCTGCAGAAAGAAGACGGCGTGGGACCAGAACTCCTCCGGCTTCCGATACGTGGGGCTGTAATGGAGCACGTCGATGTCGCGGGCCGTAAGATCCTGCATCAGCTCCGTTTCGCACTCGTATCCGATCCGGAAAACGTTGGCCAGGTCCGTCCAGAACTCGCACGCCTCGATCGTCATCTTCTCGCACGCCTTCCGGTCGTGTCCGGTCAGCCCCTTGATCGCGATGCAATCGTCCTGGGTCCGGATAAAGCAATTCCGGATCGTAACGTCGCACGAATTGACCAAGTCGATTCCGTCGTCATTCAGCACCCGCGAGCCGCAGATCTTGACGTTATCGATCAACACGCCGTCGCACCCATTCGGAACGAGCGCCCACGTCCAGGAACCGCGCAAGATCACGTCCCGGACGACCAGGTTCTTGCACGACGTCATGTCCAGCATGAACCGTCCCGGCCCCTTGAGATGGGGATACTCGTTCCCGTCGAGGATGCCGCGCCCGCGCACCGTGATGTTCTCCCCCTCCGCCCGCACGGCCCCCTTCACCACCGCCCCGCCGGCCAGGTACAGCGTCTGGTTGTCGGTCAATCGGATATTCACCGGATTGTGGATTCCGGGTCCGAAATAGACCACGTTCGGATCGTCCGGTTTCGGCGGATCGGTCTCCAGCGGATTGGCGAAGAGCAGCAGCGGGCTGTTCCGCCCGTCGCGCTCGATCGCGATACGAAACGGTTTGCTCGCCGTGAACGTCAGGGCGTTCGGCTTCTCCAGCGTGGGCCGGATCCCGAATCGCTCGGGCAGAATGCTCGCCCCTTCGAGCGACTGGGGCGACGTCACGCGTACCGTGACTTCTCCCGAAAAGTCGAAGGAGGCGAAATAGTATTTCTTGTCGAAGAATTCCGTCTCCGCTCGATAGACGTCGACCGGGTTGCCGTCGACCTCCACGCGGTAATCCTCCGTCGCCGCCTCGCCCGCCGGGGCGGGATAGGTGACCACCCGGCCCTCGGAGTCGGCACGCGCCTTTATGGCCCCCATGCCGACGAAGAGAACCATGCCACAGCAGAAACAGCCGAGCCACTGCCGGCACGTTGTCTTGTTACCTGTTTCTCTCATGATTCGCCTCGTATCATGTTCACTTGTTCCGCTGAGAATTTCTTCAGACGCCATTCCCGCGAAGGCGGGAATCCAGACCGTCTGTCAATGTAGCGGTCGTGGCGGGTTCTTGACAACGCTCCGCGGATGATTCAAGCTCGAAACGGTCTCTCCGGCGGGGGGGCGTCGCAAGGCCGAACAGGTTGAGGCCGGTCGCGTGCGGAGAATCGTCATCGACATTCCGGCACCACGTGACCGTGACGGGACCGTGTGGAAAGGGACATTAGTGATTAGCCACGCGAAACGTCTCGTTGCGTTGTTGCTCGCCGGTTGGTCGATCCTCGCTCTGGCCGCCCCGGCGGCGACTGAGGAATCGAAACTCCAGCGGCTCAAGTACAACCACCCGGGCCTGGCGGTCGACCTGGGGGCAGGGCTGTGGGCATGGCCCTTGCCGATGGACGTCAACGGCGACGGGCGGATCGATAGGATCGTCAATGAGGAGGACGTGCCCTACAACGGCGTCTACGTCTTCGAGCATCCCGGCACGAACGACAAGCTACCGGTCTTCAAGCCGGCCCGGCGGCCCAGCAACGGCATGATCAACGCCGAAGCGGCCAAGGGGTTGAAGGTGCTGATCGAGCCGTTCGACGCCGGCATCGCCCGGGTCGGTTTCTATGAGGCCGAAGACGGCGCGGTCGTCGAGTTTATGGAGTACTACAACAAGCCGAAAGAGTAGATCCGGACCATGAAGGACAACCAGCGCGGATCGTGGATCGCCGTTCTCTGCGCGGTGGCGTGGGCGTTGGCCGCGGCGAACGGAGCGGAGGGATGGGCTGCGGACTGGCCGACCCACCGGGGCAATAGCCAGCGGAATGCAGTCACGGAGGAACGGCTCTCACTGCCGCTCTCGCCGGTCTGGCTCCACCTGCCTCGGTTTGCGCCCGAGCCGGCCTGGCCGCCGCCGGCAAAACAGGATTTCTGGCACGGCGAGTCGAACCTGGCGCCCCGCGTCGATTTCGACCTGGCCTACCACGTGGCCGTCGCCGGTGACTCGCTCTTCTACGGCTCCCCCGCCGAACACGCGGTCCACTGCCTGGACGCCGGCACGGGCGCCCTGCGCTGGTCTTTCTTCACCGAGGGGCCCGTGCGATTCGCCCCGGTGGTGCGGGACGGCAAGGTCTATTTCGGCTCCGACGACGGCAACGTGTACGGCCTCAAGGCGACTGGCGGCGAACTGCTATGGAAGTATCAACCCTCCTCGGACGACCGCCGCTTGCCGGGCAACGGCCACATGATCTCCTTATGGCCCGTTCGCACAGGCCTGGTGGTCGAGGACCAGGCGGTCTATGCGGGGGCCGGGCTGTTCCCCGACCACGGCGTCTACCTGTTCGCACTCGACGCCGACACGGGAAAGGAGGTCTGGAAACGATCCATTCCTCAACCCGCCCAGGGATACCTTGCCGCCGATGCGGGGGCCCTCTGGGTTCCCAGCGGCCGGACGGGCATGATGGCGGTCGCGCTCCGGGACGGGAAAGACGTCGGTTCGATCGACACCTGCGGCACCTACCTGGTGGCCACGCAAGGCCGGGTGTTTTGCGAAAGCAGCCGCTACCAGCGGCACCTGCTGATCTGGGGCGCATTGGCCCGCCCGGACCATTTCGTGACCGTCCAAGGCGAAACCGCCTACTTCCAGGGGCCACGTGAGATCGCCGCGCGGACGCTGACCCCCTATGTTCAGCGAGCGACCGAGTTGGCCAAGCAGCGCAGCCGTCACAGGAGACTGTCCGAGGAGTTGAAGAAAGCCGGCACTCGCGATCCGGCCAAGGCCGCTGCGCTCCGAAGCCAACTCGATGCGCTGCGGAAGACGATTGCGGACCTCGAAGATCAAGTCGAGAACAAATCCCATCTCTGGCGACGCAAGGACTCAACGGCCCGCTCGTTTGTGCTGGCGGGCGACATGCTCTTCTGCGGACGAGACGGACGCGTTACCGCCGCGCAAACCGGCGACGGTGCCGAAGTCTGGACGGCGAAGGTTGCAGGCCGGGCCTACGGGCTGGCCGTTGCGCAAGGCCGGCTGTTCGTATCCACCGATGAGGGCGGCATCTACTGCTTCCAGTCCGGCCAGGCCGCCCCGCTGCAAACCGTGACGGCGCCGGAACCCGCTTCACCATATCCCCACGATGACCTCGATGCCGCGTACACTGCGGCGGCCGAGACGATCCTCGGCCAGGTGCCCGATCACAAGGGGTATGCGCTGGTTCTGGATTGCGGCGAGGGGCGGCTGGCTTGCGAGATCGCCAAACGATCGGAGTTCCGGGTCGTGGGCGTCGAAGCCGACGCGGCCAAGGCGGCCCGCGCCCGCGAGTCCCTGGCCAAAACCGCACTCCTCGGCCGGGTCAGCGTGCATCACATTCCCAAAGGGAAGCTGCCCTATCCCAAGTACTTCGCCAACCTCGTCGTATCGGACGACGCGGTTGTCTCCGGCAAGTTGCCGGCGGATTGGTCCGAGATTCGGCGGGTGCTGCGGCCTTACGGGGGCGTGGCCATGTTCGGCGGCCCGCGACTGACGACGGCGGCGGCCGAGGAATCGCTCCGCGCCGCGGCGGTCGAGGGGAGCCGGGTCCTTTCCGACCGCGGCGTCTGGGTGGCGCTGCGGCGCGGGGCCCTGGCCGGGGCCGGCGAGTGGACCCACCAATACGCCAACCCGGCCAATACGACCTGCAGCGGCGACACCCTCGTTCGCGGCAGAATGGCGCCGCTATGGTTCGGCCAGCCCGGCCCTCGCGACATGATCGACCGCCACAACCGCACCATGGCGCCGCTGTGGAAGGAGGGGCGCCTGTTCGTCCCGGCCAACGAGCGGGTGATCGCCCTGGATGCCTACAACGGCACCCGACTCTGGGAGGTCGACCTGCCGGGCTCGCGGCGTCTGGGCGTGATGAAGGACGCGGCCCACATGGCCCTCGCTGACGACCTCCTCTACATCGCGGTGGCCGATGCCTGCTGCGGCCTGAACGTCGCCACCGGCCGGCGGGAGGTCGTGCTCCAGTCGCCACCGCCTGAAGTGAGTGGAAAATACCAGTGGGGCTACGTCGCCGTCGTCGAGGACCAGATCTTCGGCAGCATCCAGAAATCGGGCGCCTCGCTCAACCGGCAGGGCAACATGTGCCCCATCCTGGAAGGCGACTTCCGCCAGATCATCCTGAGCGAGGAGCTGTTCAGCCTCGACCGCCGGACGGGTCAGACCAGGTGGCGCTACGCGGGGGCGATCCCCAACAGCGCCGTTGCCCTGGGGGACGGCCGTGTTTATTTCCTCGAAGCCCGCGACGGGGCGCCGGCCGGAAGAAGCCTCAACGGCCGCGTCCGCATCGACCAGCTCTTCAGCGGCCCCACCTTCCTGGTCGCCCTCGACGCGAAATCCGGCCGGAAGGTCTGGGAGATCCCGCTCAGACTGCCGTTCGAGCACATCGTCTACCTCTGCTATGCGCCGGCCACCGACGCCGTTCTCCTCAGTGGCACGTTCAACGGCAAGGTCGGCGCGGAAGACCATGTTTTCTACGGCCTCCGCACGTTCCGATCCGATACAGGCGCCCTTCTGTGGCAGCAGGATATCGCCGCAGGCGACATCAACGGAACCCACGGCGAGCAATGGCAGCACCCGGTGATCCTCGACGGCGAGGTCCTTACGAAGTACTTCGAGTGCGACCTGCGGACCGGCGCGCTCCTGCCAAGGCGGACGTTCCATCCCGGTCACGGGTGCGGAACCCTGTCGGGCTCGGCGTCCACGATCTTCCTCCGCGGCGGAAACCCGCAGATGTTCGATATGACCAGCGGCACCGGCGCCGCGCTGAACCACGTGAGCCGCCCAGGCTGCTTCGTCAACATCATTCCCGCCGGCGGAATCATCTCCATCCCCGAGTCCAGTTCCGGCTGCACCTGCAGCTATCCCCTCCAGGCGTCCTTCGCCTACGTGCCCGAGCCGGAACCGGACTGACGCATCAGGACCCTTGTTCAACGCCCAGCCGCAACCGCCGGCTCGCTTAGGATCGCCGAGCAAATGACTGTCGCCTTTCGCTCCGCGAAAGGCGACCATGCCACATTGGTTGATTCAACCGTCCTTATTCCTGCCAGCGATCTTGGTCATCCAGTACAATTGCCCGACTACCCCCCCGTCCGCCAACTCAGCCGACTCACCTGAACCTTCCCCGGCGGCGAGATCTCCAGCGTAATCCGAATCCGGTCCACTTCGGGACCAACGGTCACCTCGGTCTCATGCTCGCTCCAGGTGGCCCCCAGATCGGCGGCCAGGATCTGTTGGGGCTCACCAAACCGGTAGTGGTCGTCCTTGTCGATCTCGGTGGACGTCATCGTAACGACAAGTCTGCACGGCGTCCCCTCCGCGCTGCGTGCTCGCAAGCTGAAACGTGTCGCCCCAGGCTCCGGACCGTAGATCCACGTGGCGCCATCGCTCGCAAACTCGGCGACTCGCCCGTCGGCCGTATCGCGGATTTCTTCGGACGCGTATCGGCAGCCTTCATAACCGTCCGGCCGACCGTTCTCATCGTAGTCGCAAAGGAAGCCCGGGTTGGCGATCTGTTCCACCTGCTCGTCGAAATACTCGCGCGGATGCTGGATGGCGCGAACCGCGTCGGCCATGCGCATCGTCGGCAGATTGTGTTGCCGGACGAACTTGCAGACTTCCTCCACGCCCCAGGCCGTGCCGTCTTCGTCCTTGACCGTGTGCCAGAGCGAGATCACAGACCAGCCCCTGCTGAATGCCGTCGGCGATACGCTTCTTCACGCCCGCGATGTCGTCCCTGGAGGCGTCGATCGAATCTCGCCGCGGAATGCTCCCCAGCCCGCCGTAGCCCAGCGAGAACGGATGGTCTCTGAGATTCCAGTGGATGTTGTACCGCTCCTCGGGCTCGAGATTCACCCGGCCCGCCACATAGTCGTAGCTGGGCAGCAGGAACTCGTGAAGTTCGCTCGTCCACTGGGAGCCCTTGCCGCCCGGGTGATTCCAGCCGCGGGTGGTGATTCCCAAGTCACGCAGGATCTTGAGCGACTTCTCCGTGTGTTCGGCCCACTCGGCCTTGCGGCCCGGATCGCCCCACATGGCCGCGTTGTGGTCGAGCGTGTGATCGTGAATTTCGTGCCCCGCCCGGTGCATCTTCACAACCTGGTCCGGCGCCAGGCTGCCCGACTTCCCAAGATTACCTGTCACGACCCCAAAACTCCCCTTCAATCCGTACTTCTCCAGGATCGGGAAGGCATGAGTGAAGTGGCCGGCCGTACCGTCGTCGAACTGCAAGACCACGATCCCCGTACGTCTCGGCCATTCTTTCGCCGACTCGGCATCACCCGCCCGTGCAGTCGAAGCTGCAAGCAGTATTCCAACGTAACTTCTCAATAACCCCGT